>Ga0196905_1000364_pt1 | contig 18473 bp, 15 predicted proteins | sample CB_VirMetaG_3_FD_169098 | JGI IMG/M metagenome (GOLD analysis project Ga0196905, IMG submission 169098) | Freshwater to marine saline gradient viral communities from Chesapeake Bay - CB_1508_1S Viral MetaG (v3) (version 3) | ecosystem: Environmental > Aquatic > Marine > Coastal | place: USA... | reverse complement strand
CCAGCTCCTCAAGGCGAAGGGATTGGTCGCCACCCCGGAGCAAATGAAGATCCTCGAGGACGCAGTTCCTAATACTGGGGAGGCCGCATGATCTACGTTGACTTAGACCAGGGCACCCCCGAGTGGGAAAACTGGCGTGACGAGCACTGGGGGGCCTCTGACGCTAACAAGCTGATGGGCTCCAGCACTGACCGCGAGAAGTTATTGCGGGAAAAGGCAACCGGGGAGAAAGAGCAATTCGATGAATTCACCTTGGCGCTTTTCGATAAAGGACACAAGGCTGAAGCCGATGCCCGGCCGATCGTTGAGCAGTATCTGGCGCAAATGGAGCCGGAGAATAGTTCGTTTTACATCCCTTGGAATAAGGGTGAGAGCTTCCTACTGCCCCGCTGCGGAGTAGTAGAACCCGCCGAGTTCCCAGAGGATCAGCCGGAAGAAGTGCGTGACACGCTGGCAGTCAAGCTGTCGGCGTCATTCGACGGGATCACCTGGGACGGCAAACTGATCTGGGAGCACAAGCTCGCGAACAAAAAGTTGATTGCGGCACTCGATGCCGGAATGGTTCCAGATACTCACTACTGGCAACTGGAGCACCAGCTCTTAGTCTCCGGTGCGGAGCGAGCCATCATGTGCTGCTCTGACGGCACTGCCGAGAATATGCACATGGCTTGGTACACATCGAAGCCGGAGCGCAGAGCGAAGCTGATCGACGCCTGGATGCAGTTCTCTAAGGACGTCGAGAATTACCTACCCCCGCTCGATGCCAGTGAGCTCGAGGACTTCCAGTCCCTAGAGAATCGCCGGAGCCTGATCGCAGATCAGATGCTCGATCTGAAGAAGCAGGACGAAGCGATCAAGCAGGAAATGCTGCACTGGCACGAAGTCAACGCACACGCAAGGCAGAAGGTGCAGGGCCGAGAGTGGCAAATCATCCCCATCAAAGGCCGCAGCTCTATCTGTTGGGAAAAAGCATTTAAAACCGAAGCCCCGCACATCGATCTGGAAAAGTACCGGGTTCATGGCGAGGACAGTGTTCAAGTAAGGAGAATGAAATGACCGTTAATACCGCAATTCTTATTGGCAACCTGGGCAAGGATCCAGAGATCAAAGTCCTTCCTTCTGGCAGTCGAGTTTGCAACGCAAGCATTGCCACAACTGAAAACTGGACAAACAAAGACGGATCCAAGGGGCAGGAGACAACCTGGCATGACCTAGAGATTTGGGACAAGCAGGCAGACAACTTCCATAAGTATCTGAAAAAAGGCTCAAAGGTATATGTGGAGGGCTTAATCAAGAAAAACAAAAACGAAGAGAATGGCGTTTGGTACACGAAGGTCAAGGTTAAAAACTTTCAGTTCCTTGATTCCAAGGGCTCCAGCTCCGGCGACTCTGAATCTAGCCAGGGCTCAGCTTTCGCAGAAGATGACATCCCATTCTAGGAGGCAATCATGGAGCACATAGCCGACATCAGCATTGCTAAGCGCATGGATGACAACCGCCGCAAGCTAGACAGAGCGATCGAGAAAGCGCACCAGGAGCTCGATGGCGACCCGGACATGGTGAATAACCCGCCTCACTACCACATCGCTGGTACTGAGGTGGTTCATATCCTCGAAGAGATGGGCCCGCATTACAACGGAACAGAGGGCTTTCACATCCTGACCGCCGTTCAGTATCTGCTCCGGGCCCACAAGAAAAACGGCTGGCAGGATATTGAAAAGGCGCACTGGCATCTTTCCAGGGCCGTCACCGTAGAGGCGTCCAGTGATTAAAACCCGGGCGGATGTTATCCGCTGGGCAAACATTCTGATCGAGCACCACATGGTTCATGCCGCGGAGGATGAGTCTCCGCCGGAATTTATCAAGGTGGATCCCGTCGATTTAATCCAAGCAGCCATTGCCCTCGAGACTGAGGGCTTTGGCTTGCCCACAACCTTTGAAAAAATCAATGAGTGACAATATGCAAACCAAAGACTGTCCTTCATGCGGGAAGGTTGCAGTCGAAGTGATTTCGTATGCCCGCAGCGATAAGCCGGAAGGCGTCAGGGTCGGCTGGTATTGCAGCTTTTGCCGCAACTGGGATCCGGCGATCGGCAGAGAGAAAAAGGTGGAACCCAATGGCTAACTTGATTGCACTGGATAAGTGGTGTGAAGATACTGGGATTCCGAGCACCACGTTTAAGAACTGGAAGCGTAAGCTAACCAAGGGTAGGCACTACTATGTTGTGGGCAGAACCACGATCGTTGACCAGGAGGAGCTGACTGCATGGCTAAAGGCTTACGATGGCGACGAGCAGCGTGGGAGTGCCAGGTCACAATACATGGGCAGCGTCACTACAAGAGCTTTCGCTACGCCAACTCTGACGCTGGCCTACGAAAAGCGATCGCCGCCCGGGAGGAATGGGTAAGGCAGCTCACCCACGGAGAGCGCCGGTACGACTCCGCCCTACCCTTTGGCAATCTCGCCCAGGCGTTCCTAGATCAGACTGACGTAAAGCCCTCAACCGGGTACAGCTACAAGCAGATCCTCAACCAATACTGGATGCCGACACTGGCCACCAAGCCGGTGTACACGATCCGGCCATCTCACATCCGAGAGATCCTGGCGTCACACAACGTATCTCAGAAAACAAAGAAGAACGCACTCATCCCGCTGCGCCTAGTTTTCAAGCTGGGCCTCGAGGAAGAGATCATTTCATCGAACCCGGTGGATGCGGTCAGCATCAAGCGCCACCAGAAGCCCGCCATTCAGCGTTTTACGCCCTCAGAAAAGACGAAAATTTTAGGCAGGCTAGAGGGTGACTCCTGGCTGTTTTACAAACTGGCGTTCGAGACAGGCATGAGAACCGGGGAGATTCTGGCACTGAGATGGGAGGACATATCCGGGGATACGATTCTGGTCGAGCGCGCCATGGTTCGCAGGGAGATCACAGACACCAAGATCCACAAGGTGCGGCAAGTGTTTATCAATCAGGAGATGGTCACCCTGCTCTCCAACCATCCCAGGCGATTTGCCGGGGGTGCGATCTTCCTCGATCAGAACGGCAACCAACGCCGGGAGACGAAAAAATATCTGGCTGACTGGACTGCTACGCTCAAGAAGTGCCGGATGACTTACCGCCGACCGTACATCTGCCGGCACACCAGGGCATCCGAAATGCTCATGGCCGGGGTCGAGCCTGCATTTGCGGCCAAGCAGCTCGGCCACACCACTGAGATGTTTCTGAACACCTACGCCGACTGGATCTCAGGCGTGAAGGATCGAGATCAGGTCAATCTCCTAAACAACATCTAGCCTGGGTAAATAGTGCGTTTGTCCCTCGTTCACTACTGCGGTTACTACTGCGGTTTTGTCGCGCTGTAACCCGCGTGGTTGCTAGGTTTCTGGCTACTCCTGCGGTTTTTCCTGGGGCACTCCTGCGAAAATACCGGAGGTCTCGGAGCTTAAAATAGGCCGTGGCCAAAATTTACAACTCGAAAAAACGCCGTAACGTATTGTTTTAATTTGAATTATTGCGTTTTTGCGCCTAAATTTTTAACACTAATAGACCCCTCTGCCCCCTAGCCTAGTATGGGTGGGGCGATTTCGGTGAAAAACCCTTGACTACCCCAGACCTAGCATGTGCCGGCAGACCCCTAGAAATTGCCGGCAGACACGCAGAAATGTGGCAAAAGGCGGGTAAAAGGCGGGTAAAATAAAGCGGCCGATCGTAACTTATTGATTAAAATGGATAAAAATGGGGTGGCTGACGGGTCTCGAACCCGTACTGGAAAGTCTCGTAGATCCTCGTAGAGCCTATAACTGCGGCTCAGAGGGGGGATTACAGTCTTGTTGGGGCTGTACGGAGATAAAAAAGGCGGGCAAAAAAGGCGGGCAAGGTCTTACAGCAGTGTCAGCATTGGGGTTGCTTCCTGACACCGCAATCTGGTCGCCCAACTATTGATCGACCATTTATTTTGGTCGCCCAACTAGCGAGCGACCATTTTTTTCTGGTGGCTCTGCACTCGCCGCATAGCGCGTCCTTGATCGGAACTCCTGCCTTGTTGCAGCGATAGCAGTGCAGCACGATTAACTCCAGATCCAGAGCGCGATCAGTAGCACGTTAAGGAGCGCAGCCCCAACGAACACCATGCCGGCCTCGGCTTCGGTGAGGTGCATAAAGCGAGACTTGCATTGCTTGCCGATAGATTTAATGAAGGTCATATTGATTACCCTGTGTGGTTGTTGAATTCTGTAAAGCGGCCTGGGGCACGAAATATGCCGGTCTACCGCCGGCTGGGTCTTTCCAATAACACTCACGCTTAGCCTCTCGAGCATAGATGCCGCCGTGGAATCGGTATTGACCATTCCCGCCAGTCAGCAAATAGATGTAACGATCATCAGGATCTCTGTCGTGAACAATCAGATCGTATGAATGTCTGCTCCGGGTTCGTACATCACATTCACCGACGTCTGGGGCGCGCATTTGTCCCTTGCCATCCCAGTACACGCCAAGATGTTTGGCTAATGCCATCTCCCCCAGGGCACCCTCAATGTGGAGCTGCCAATCATTTTTATTGCCGGCCCCATAGGCTGGGCATGCACCCGTCTTGAGATTTTGTACTTGCCGCTGCACTCCAACCTGGGCCGCAATCTGCATCTCGGCCAAGCTCAGCTTAATAATCATGCAGTGGAAATAATCCAAACTACGGAATAGATAACGAAGGCGCTGACACCAATACCCACAATGCCGGCTACAACGTCGAGTAAAAGCCGTCGCCGTCTGCGCTGCCTGTACAGCGTCCGTTCACGGCGCTCCTTGATCTCTCGCCGCATCTGCATCATCTCGCGGTAGACTTCGGTGCCATACGCCATGCAAATCATTCCGCGTATGGTGGCCTCATGCTCCTTGAGCTTTTGCTTCGCAATCGTGGCGTTCAGCGCCTCTTGCTCTACAGACTCCCCCCCGAAGAGCTGCTTAAACAACGGCGGGTTTTCCGCCTCCTGCTCCGCTTGGGTAATGTCTGCGGCAAGTGTGTACCACTGGCCCAACTTCGTGGCGATCTTCTCGATCTCTGCGCCTCTGGCGACCAGACCCTCGATCCCCTTCACGACGGTTGAGGCCATCGCTAACATCGATAAAGGATCCATGGCTACTGCTCGAACTGTTCTGCAAGAATCTCAGACGCTATGCCGTACCTGTTTAGGATCTCCCGAGCCTTCTCCGGGCCCAGCACTCTGAACGCCCCCAGGTAATCACTCCTGACGGAGACAGCATTTAGCATCATCGGCGGCACCTGGCCTTTCATCAGGTAACCCATGTCGAGCTTTCCGAAGTTGGCAGCTTTGAGCGTTTCCATAATCTGCAAGTCAGACAGACCGGCAGACCTGGATGCGGAAATTAACCGCAGCGCCTCATCGAATGTTCTTTGGCGCATAGCCAGAGAGCGCTCTACAGCCTCCCGGATCCCCTCTTCTCCAACCAGGTTTGGATCCCTTAGCACCCGCTTTAACTGTGCGCTGGCCTCATTGCGGCGCTCCTTGATCTCTATCGATCGGAACCGCAGGGCGGTCTTAGGGTCGAATGTTGTGGTGCGGAATCCGAAGAAAGCAGCCGCCTCGTCCTCGAGGGTGTACACCTTCCCGTATGGAGTAATCGGGGCCTCCACAGCTTTGTAGATCCTTCGGCCGTTGCCGATGATTCCAGGCTCCACGGCCTTAGAAACATGAGCAGCCATATCCACAGCTTGCTGTGCAGCGCTATCACTTTCGTTGTAGATCGGCCCGCCGGTAGCCTTCTCGTTTTTCGCTACTTCAAACAGCGAGGTCGCAAGAATGTCGGATCCAAAGAACGGACGAATCATGTCCTTAGCTGCCGAAAGGAACTCTGCTTCCCAGGGCTGGTCACGCAGAACTGCATTGATCGGACGCTTGAAGTAGTTGTACGGATCCATAAAGGAAACGTCCAGGTACTCAAGCTGCCCTTTGTTGTTCCTACCCATATACAGGAAGTTGGAATTTTCCATCCAGTACGGAGACATAAGACGGATCGCCTCTTCCTCGTCATCAGAGACATCGAACATTTCTTTGGTGATGGACTGGATTGCATACGGCATTGCCGCAGCCATACTCATGCCGGCCAGTCGCTTCACGCCCAGAGCCCTGCGGCCTGGCGTCTGCATATCCTGCGCGGCGATCTTAATCATGTTGTACTGAGTACGGATGATTTCAGCCGGGAAAGAAACAAACGTTCCGGCGAGCGGGAATCTCCGCAGCGCGTTTACGAAGTTGCCGACCAGGGAGTATGTCGGATAGGTATTGCGGATGCGGTTTGCGGCCTCTACTTCAGCCTCCGCTTCGCTCATGCCTGCACCCACGAGGTTCGCCTTTTCATTTTCGTAGCCGACGATCTTCCAGAAGTCATCACCGAACTGGTACATCCGCTGCGCGACCGTTGCCAGGTCTTTGACTGTTCCCTGAAATGCACCCATCTCTGCGCGCTCACCATCGAACATCTTGGTTTCTTCCAGGAGGCGCATCATCTCGCCGGCAAATGGGGCGTCATAAACCACGCCGAGCTCTTTCAGCCTTCTTAGGTACGCGAGCTTCCCGGCATTACCATCGCGGGTGAAGTATTCGCGCATGACAGAAAGCGATTTCTGCGTCTTTGTCAGATCCCAGTGGCCGTTCGCCATAGCGAAGAAGGCAGCAGACATAAAGTTTCTAAACTGCGTGGTCGGTGCCAGGACGGTCTTGCCGAACTTAATGCCACCGTTCAGACGAATGATTGCCTCCGGCATAGCTATGAAGTCTCTGACCTTGCCAACATCGGAAAATGCCTGGGCAACATCTCGAGGCGCATACAAGCCGTTCAGAGGCTCGAGGGACTTGTTCCCTTCTACCGCGATCCTGGTGGTATTAGGTGGCCGGTTATCTTCTGTAAATAAGAAGTTGCCCATCCCGATCTCTTTCACCTTGTCCAAGAACCGGGTGTTGTGAATCAGCCGCGCCATCTTTGTGGTGGTCTTAGCGTAGTTGACCCGGGGATCCTGGTACTCACCCAGGAGCGCACGAATCTCAGGCGCTATGTCTTTCCTCTTCTGCAAGATCGACAAGTCTTTAGCACCCAGCTTGGACTCCTTGATGAAGGACTCCATCGATCCGTAGGCAGTGCCCTCCTTGAGAATGTCATTCAGCACCACTTCAACACGCTCAGTAATGCGATCAGGATCCATGCCGGACTCTTCCATCCGACTGCTCAGATATCTCCTGGCATCATTCAGCACGTTGTCCGGCACATTCTCGAACCACTTAGAATCATCAAATGCCCGGTACGATCGGTTTACATACTTGCCGGTGTTGGAGCGTATGACGTTTAGCAGGCTGAGCTGGGATATTGCCTTTTGAATATCGTTGATTGGCTGACGCAAATCAGTGCTCATTCCCTCTGCCGCAGCAGACTCCTGGAACTGCGCTTTGGCCTGGTCGAGAATGGCATTAGCTTCGCGCTTATTGTCCGCCTCAGACGCTCTCATGTAGGCGTCCAGAAGCTCTCTCTGGGGCCCTGAGAATGTCGCCAGGAGCTCTCCTGCCTGTCGGTCAAGAATCTTGATGTACTGCTTAGACAGTCCATCAATGCTCTCTCTCATTCCGATGATGGCTTCCTTGACCGGCTGCGGCAGTGAGTCATCCAGCCTGCCCGCCAAGGACTCATTCAGCCTGGCTTGCTGATCCGCCGGCAGCGACTCGAGGCTTCCGCCCATTGTGCTCTTGACTGCCTTCTCGAGCTGCTTGACGTAATAAACCGTATCGAACTCAACAGACGCAAGTTGGTTGTCGCGGGTGATCTTTTCGTCGAATACGGCTTTAGGCAGCAGCCCGCCAGGAGCGAGCTCACGCCTGGCTTTCCTCTTCACTCTCTCTACCAGGGTGACATCCTTCTCGCGGATGCGCTCGTTCTCTTTCTGGAACTGGCTAGGCTCATTCAAGAACAGGGAGATACCTTCAGATCGCTGCTTCTCGACTGCCTGCTCAGTGATCGGCACAGCCCATCCGGCCACGGCCATTTCATTCATAAGCCTGTTGCGGAGCTCGATTTTGGCCTGCTTGATTGCATCCTGCCTGTTCTCGACTCCGCGAGTGCCAATTACACGAATCGAGCCGCTCATTCTGGTCGGTATGCCGTCCTGCACACCCCGCGGCAGCTTATCCGCATTCAGGCCGAGCTCGATGTTGGGGTACTCGACGTCGACTCTCCATTCATTCATGCCGCCCATGCGGGCTTCAAAGCCGTCCTCCTCCATGTAGGCTGCTTTCTCTACCTTCTTTATTTGCAGAGCGGCCATAGCTTGATCTATGACTGCCAGCTCTTTATCCGCAACCTTGCCGCGTATCGTCACTGGAACAGCTTTAGCGCCGGCAACCTTCTCGAGCTCTTTGCGCCACTTCTGGTCATAGATTGCCGTGTAGTCTCTACCCCACCGCAATCCTGGACGGTTTGAGCTGGTAACCACCAGGTAATCTTTGGCCTCTTCAGCCGCAGTTGCGAAGGCCCTTTGCGCCGCCAGTCGGATGTACTTATCTCCAGGCAGCGGAGGTCTAGCCGCGATGCGCTCTGAAGTCATGCGATTTGCAGTCGCATCAACCCGCTCTTGTGCATCCTCGACTTGCTTTTCATTTTCAGTCGCCTCATCAAGCAGCCGACCATATTCAAAGAGCGCGTTAGCTAACTCATCCTGGCGGGGCGTGTAAGCAGCGCGCTCTGGGTTGCTAGGTGGCTGGTTTGGATATAGCTCGTTCTCAAATGACGAGCGCGCTTGATATTCCGTGTAACCCAAAACCCTCTCTTTAAGGGGGCCGTATCGCAGAATCGAAAACGAATTGCCAATAGACAAGTCGTATTTCTCAAAAATGTCCATCCGGCGGTTGAGGTTTTCTGGCCCAGATATGCCTGGCGCAAAGTTAATTGAGTTGCCGCTTTCAAACATCTCGCGCAGCCTTCCTCGAGTGCTTTTCCTTACGCGAGGCAATCCCCCATGCTCGTCATCCTTGATGGTCTGCTCTAAAGATTTCGTGTGCGGGCCCGGCTTATATCTCACCGATCCCTGGGTAAGACGAAACAGAGCTGATTTGCCACGTTGCGTGAGGATGGGATCCAGCTCATACATCATCAACGCCAGTTGATAGGTGTCCATCGACACAGCCCTGTCAGATGCGTAGCCATTGGTTTCAATGACGGTCTGCCTTGGATTCTCCTCGATACTCCGCTGACCTCTGGGCACAACACCCAGGGGCCCGAAATCTGTGCGCTCACCGTTTTGGTAATCATCGAACGAAGCAATGCGCTTTCTGATTTCCTCGAGCTCATTGCTGATGATCTGGCGGTCTAAATTGGCAGACTCCAAATCTTCCTGGAACCCAGCTACCCGCTCATCGAAGTCAGGATCTAAGCGGGATATATCTAATCCCTGTTTCCGAACCGCAGAGCTCCAATCTGACTGAGCCTCTTCTACGAACAGCGCTTTGCCCTCGAGGTATTCGTTTGTAGTGCCGGGGCCATCCAACATCAGCGTATTGATGCGGAGAGAATCCTCATGCGCTGCCGGGCGGTCGAAGGAACGATCCGTGGTGATTACGTCATAGACAGTGTTGACGTCAAAATGACTGCCCTCGTACTGGCCCCAGGCGTTGTTTTCTATCTCGAGGGTGAACTCTCGGTACTCAGACCAGTTTGATTCTCTGTCTAGGTTGTCATCAAAATACTCACGGAATTTAGCGCTGCCTTTTTCTCGTGCCTCCATCATCAGCTCGTCGCCATATATGAAGTCGCGAGCGCGCATAAACGCCTCACTCAGCTCTGATTCATTGACGTTGAGAACTTCTGTAAATTCCCGCTCAGCGCCCTGGCCGCGCATGGCGTCTGCGGTAATTGTCCAGCCGTAATCTTCATTGCCTGAGATTTTGATAGACGCCAATGAGGCCATATCATCTTCGGTTTGCTGGCCGGCCTCTTTGACTGCCTGCTTGACGTCCTCAGAAATCGAGTAAACCTGGTATGGGCTTTGAGCCTCCTGCATCCGCGCCAGGCTCTCGACTTCGGCTCTCAGCTTTTCAGTTAAATCTGCGGGGAGCTCGTTGATTAGCTCACCAAGAGCTTCAGACTGCGCCATGTATGACACAGGCTCGCCATCTATTTCAGTGGGCACGTTCAGCAATGCGTCTAAAGCCTGCCCGTCCTCCGAGTCGCTACCAAATTTCTGTATTAAATTTTGTGCGGCAGTCTCAAGCAGATAATCATTGTCACCAGCCATCGCCTCATCGACGTAGTTGTTAATCAAATCTTCGTCAACGATCACTCTCACAGAAAACAGTTTTTCGTTTGTTACCGTTCCGAGATTGAGCAGGCTATCTTCATCCAGCTCATACTCAGCGACTGCCTGGTATTCCGTGTACCGGGGTCGGCCCTTCATCTCCATATAGTTCAGAATCTGCTGGCGGCTATAGCGAGTCTCTGGCTCCAAGAACTGCTCGATCCTGGAGAACCGCGCCTCATCAGGCTTCATGCCCTGGGACTTCAAGAAGGAAAGGATTTGATCGCCGCGCACTAATGCGTCCGGGTTTCTCTTGGACGCCTTGAATATCTTGTCGCCCTGGGTCAGCAGGATCTCTTCAATGCCGGAGTAGAAATTGAATTCATCTCGCGGTGCTCTGCGCCCCTCCTGCATATCTGAGAAGCGCGAGTCGGTGTCCGTTGCCGCACCCAGAGCCTCAGAGAACGCCGTGCGCGCCTGCTTAGCGGCATAGACAATATCGGTCACGCCCAGGTCGGCAAGCGTGGCAAAGCCGTTTCTGCGGAGCCATTCACGGATAGCACCGATCGCCTCCTGGACTCTGAGCTTGAAGGTCTTGGATCCCTGCTCGCCCACATTTGCCAGGACTTCTTCGACTAGGATGCGGTTACGCACCTCGCCTGAGTAGTTGCTCTGCTCAAGGCCGTCCCGGTAGGGAGCGATCCTGTCCTCGAGGCCCAGGTCGGCAACGATCTTGTTGAAACCTTTTTTGCCGCCCATCGCCACAAACATACGGTTGAGCGCCTTTTCGACGCCCTCATCCGCATACATCTTGGCAGCGCCAACGTGCGTGGCTTCGTGCAGGATGGCTCGCTCCACATGAGCCTCATCAACCATCCGGTTACGGACTATGTATACCTTGCCCTCATTGACTGCGGCGGCAACATTGTTGAGGCCCTGGTTCCTGGCATCGTCCTGCACGTTCTGCGGCAGATCATCGAACCGACGAACCACGATGATGTTGTTTCGAGCCGCCTGGTTGTCACCAACAATGCGGTCGATCGTCGCATTGATCTGCTGCTCAGAAACCAGCTCTCTTGGAGGAGAATCTATGCCAAATGTGTCAGCCAGCTCGCGCTCACTGGATTGGAAATCACGCATCCGGTCTGCGGTGCGGTCACTTCTCTCCATATACTGATCGCGACCAGCCCGCATCCTATCTCGGATGTCTCTTAGCTCACGCCGGGGAGAGGATTCAAACGCTTCAGCCAGGCGACGTTCGCTGGCTTCAAATTGACGCATACCTTCTGCGGTACGATCGCTCCTCGCCATAAATCTGTCACGGCGCTCTCGCATCCTGTCCCGCACATTACGGAGCTCGTCTGTTGCCCGAGCGCGCCTTTCCTCTGCACCGACAGAAAATAGCGAGCCTTGGGTTCTGTCGGTCTGCGTTGGATCTGCCGCGCCGGAGATCGAGCCTTCGCCGGGATCCAGGTCAAACAGTTCCCGCTCCCGATCGATCTGAGCTCTCTGCTCCGCCGCGCCTGTATCTGTCTCTGCGCGCTCACGCAGCTCTTCTTCCGTGTATGTGGTGAGGGTGTCTCGCCCCTCATCCATGAAGTTGCTTTGGGCCTGCATCTGCCCTGTGCGCTCACGGTGGCGAGTGATGAGAGCCGTCAGCGCTCTTCGCTCATGCACCTTCTGGCTGAAGTTCTTGTTATCGTCTCCGTAGTAGCCTGTGAACACCTCAAACTGGGGCTCAGCGTCATCGAAGTACCGGGCAATCGATGCGTCAGGTAGCGACTCTATGATTCCGATAGCCTCTGGATTCTCTGTTCGAGCTGTGCGTATGACTCGGCTGTAAGCGGGCGTAGGAGTGCGAGTGCCTTCCTCGGTGATCCGTTGCGCTTCGTCAACCGTGTAGCTTCCGCCTGCCAGGTACTTCAGATCCTGGGCTCGCATGGGCCGGTAATTAAAGTCATATTTATTAGGATCATCCGGTGGCTCTAATTCATTCGCCCGGGCTACTGCGGCGTTTAACCTCGCCCTTCTCTCAGCTAGATTATTCTCAACAACACCGGCAGCAATCTCAGAAATGTCGGGCCCAGAACGAGAAACGGAGCCTTGTGGCTCCGTCTCAGTGTCGATCTCAGCTTGTGTGTCCGGTGGACTTATATCCGGTATTGGAGAGTCATCAAACGTCTCCGCAGACCGCAGCTCTTCCATTAGGGCATCACGCCGGTTACGCAACCCATCACGCTCTTGCGACTTTCTTCCTGGCTGGCCGGCCTCGAGGAAAGTTAAATCCTTGTTTTCTTGCCATTGAAAAATGGCATCACGGATAATGTCGATAGTGCGGTTTGCATCTCCAACCTGGGCGTCATAGGAATCACCGTTTCTTACCAGGTAGCCTGCTTCTTGCATGAGCTCTGTAAGCTCATCGAACGTCTTTCCGTTCGCCTTGAACAGCCCGCTCGGAACGCCTTGCCCGCTCACACTGAAATCTTCGCTACGGGCATCTGACGTCTTAATCCCGCCCATCATTTTAATTGCGCTGAATAGGTCAGTATCTGCGTTATAGCTCCCGCGGGTAGTGCCGCGATTGATAGCCCGCAGTTCCTTGTCGATTGCCGCAATCTCCGCTTCGATCTCTGCCTCGCCTCTGGGCGCGTCTGCCGGACGGTAATCAACCGGGATCTGAACCACATTATCTCTAGCCGGGATCTCAGCCTCTGCGTCTTGTGCCGCTCGCAATGCCTGCTCTTCCCTGCTCAAACCGCGACCCTGCTCATCGATCACGCCAGCGCCAGGGCGCATAGTCTCCCGGATAGACTGGATATCCACCTCTCTCGGCGGCAAGCCTTCTGGCAATCTACCTTGAAGAGCAAAGCCAGCACCGTCCTCGATAACATCCCAGTTGTAGTCTAGGTTTTCGCGCTTCACGCGAGTCAGCGCAGCAGACGCAGACTGCCTGGTCGGATACGGCTCGCCATTAGCCTTACGAAGAATCTGGGTGCTAGGTCGATCCTCGACATCAAGCTCTAGCATCGGAGTCGTGGGAACGCCTCGTCGGGCCGCTACCTCATTAGGCGTGCCGGCAACATTCCCCTCTCGATCAACAGCGAAATCCATCGTTGGCCGAGGAGCTGGTTCAGGTGCCGGCTGATCCCCATAGATAATGTTTTGATCTTCAATCAGATTATCCCGAGCTCGTATGTCTGGAATATCAGCTTGCTGAGTAGTGGAGCGCGGCCTTCTCGTCCCGCCGGCAGGATCCACTTCAAAGTCTGCCGGAGCTCGCAAGGCGGGCCGCTCTGTCCTGGGCATTACCCCGGCCTGCTGATACAGCTCGATGGTTTCATCAATGCGAGGCATCAGCTCGCCTTCAAGTACGTTTACATAGGCAAACGACTGACGGCGACCAAACTCTGGGGAGAGGATCGGCCGAGCCGCAATGTCTCTGACCTGAGAAAGTATTGGCGGGATAGCAGTGGAGTTGCCCTCAGAACCATACCGTTGAGCTTCTTGTAGCCTGGTCAGACCAAACTGCAAACGGGAGATGTCATCCTCGAGCTCTTGGGTTTGCTGTGGGTCGCTATCGCCCAGGGCTCTCTGCTCGCGCCTTGCGGTAATGATGGCCTTGTTGAGACTGGCCCGGAGGGCTGCAATCAAATCCACGCCTGGAGTAAGCGCAGCCATTTGCTCTTGCCGGCGGGCTTCGGTTTCCTGGACTTGCTGCTCGAGAGTGTCAGCGATCTGAGGGGAGTCTGTCTCAATGACAGCTTGAGTGGTAGGAGTCTCTATTGTGCGAGGCTGTGAGGCGGCTTGAGAGGCCCGTGCGGCCGCGTTGGTAGCCTGGTCTAACCCATCCCCGCCCTGCGCTCTAGCTTCAGCCTGGCCCGCTCTAGCGGCCACTGAGATAGGGTCGAGAATGGAGCCTAGATCAAACGTAAAGTCTGGGAAGGCAATACTGGCGCGACGAGCATCCGCCTCAATGGCGGCTCTCTGCTCCTCGAGGGAGTAGCCCGGAGTGAGGCCCTCTTCTACTCTGGCGTTCAATGCGGCAACGCGATCTTGCAGCTCTTGCAGAACCTGGCCGGGCTCCTTGCCGGCGAACGGGTCATACGGAGCTGATCGCAACGTCCCAGATACTGCGCCACCAGCCGCACCAATGCCGCCACCAGCAACCGCACCAGCGATACCTCTGTCCAAGCTGGTGCTTAGGTCAAAGCCTACCGGCGTACCAACCACCTCACCAGCGTACTGGGCTTGCTCTTGCAGGAATTCAGTGCCCGCTTCTTTGGTTGCGCCTTTCAGCAGACCCTTGCCGAAACCCTGCCCGGCAGTATCCAAAATGCCTCTGGCACCTATTCGCTCGAGGACGGCTGTTGCTAGAGCGGCGGGAGCGGCTTCGGCCACTTCCCGGATGCCGGCTTCAGTCAGTCCTTTATTGCGGGCTCGCTCTTCTCCAAGCTCCCGGCTAAGAGACAGCATATATGCAGGGAGCGCTGTAATCGCCGCGACCATATCCGGGGCAGAATGGATACCAGATTCCAGGATGTAACCACCGAGCTCCTTGAAGTCTAAAAAGTCATCAATCGAAACCTCACCATCAGCACCCTTGAAGTTTTCCCAGGTGAATCGGCGGTTTGCTGTAGCACCAAAGTCTTGCTCGATCGACTCGCCCAATGTACCCAAGAGGTTGCCCGTTTCTTCTGGCTTGGCGTACAGATCGAAAGAAATGCCATCTTCGCCAAACTCGATGTACGGGTTGATGCCTGTTGTATCCGCCAGGAAGTTTTCGCCGGCTTTTGCAATCGTGCCTAAACCTTGCACAAAGTTACTGGCTATTTCGCTGCCGCGCTCGCCAGCACTCACTAGCGCATTGACGAAAAACCCTCGCTCTTCCTCTTGCTGAGGCCCATAAGCGAAATCCAGAAACTGATTGCTGAATCCCCCGGCGCTGGGCTGGCTGGGTGTGCCATATGCGAAATCTAAAAAATCAGCGCCAAATTGAGGTTTTGAGGCCATACGAATCCATCCCTCTACAGAAGGTACAAAGGTTTTTGACTGGGATTAGTGTTGGGTGCTGGGCGTTAGCCGAGTCGATTGAGAGCGAATCTAGAGGTGGATCCAGGTGGAGCAGAAGCAACCAGACCGCCTCTCAACCTCTGCAATAACTGCTCTTTGCTGATGGGCCCGCGGCCTAGATCAATCATGCCATTTTCATCTGCGGGCATGGCTTCTATCGCATCGATCTGGTCTTGCAGCTCTTCTTGATCTATCTCAGGCGGCTCCGGTGGCTTCCGTCCTGCTGACGATCCAGTTAGATCGTCCATGCCCCCGAAAGTCGCAACCTCTTGAACATCAGTCAGATTATTGTTCTCGTCATAGACCGGGATGCCTATGCTTGTAGCGCCTGTATACGGATTGGTGTTTTGGATAAGTTGAGAGTTATTGATCTGCCGCTGATATTGATTGTATGCGTCCGAGCCCACAGCATGCTTATCGCGCTCCTGGATTAACTTGCCTAGCTCAGTATCCGGGAACTCCTTGCCGAATTCGATCAATCTCTTCTGCTGAGCCTCGCCCAGCGTCTGCAGCGCTACTTGCTGACCAAACTTGGTGTTGTCAGTCTCTCGCTGAAAATTCTGCTCTTTTTCCAGCAAGCCCGTCTGGAACTCGCGCTGAGATGCAGTGTCAGCAAGCTGGTCTGTGCGCGCTCTCTGGTAGTCAGCGAGCGAATCCGCCCTTGATCGAGCGTAACGCTTGTCCTCAATAGCCTGTAACCGGGCCTCGCGATCCTTCTCAATCTCGACGTTGAACAAAGTGCGGGCGACTTCTGAAATCGCTCCACCCGCTCCAGCAAACGCACCAAGTAATCCTCTGCTGGCCATATCAGGCTCCCATCTCTCTGTCGCCTACCGGCACATCTTCGTCCGGCAGCATTTCGTCATAGTCATCCGGCAGCGCCTCCGCTTCTGCGGCAAGCTCCGCATCATCCACTTGCGCCATCGCCTCTTTCAGTCCGCCGATCTCTTCCGGGGACAGCCCCTGGTCTTGCGCGAACATAATGACCATCTCTTTGAACGCGGCCGAAACATCAGCACCGGCAATCTGTACCCCGGCCGCTTCTGCAATCGTTACCACCTCATTGAGCGCCATCATCCCCAGGATCGATAGGTTCTCTTCCTTGATGTCTCCATCCGTTTCGACATCCGATGACTCTGCAATCTTCATCGCGGCCATCGCCAACAGCTTAGGCTGGGCAACTTCAGGCTGACTGAACATCCCGGCAATCTCTTCCGCTAAATCTTCCGAGTACAGCTTCTTGCCCATGTAGTTAATCGCCTGCTCGAGCGCGGGATCGTCCAGTGCGGCACCACTATCTGCCGGCATAGACTGCTGCTCTGGCATCGGCTCAGCTTGATTCTTTAATAGGCCAGCCATTACGCAACACCTCCGTTCAGCACAGCGTTTCCGTATTCGTCATATTGCAAAGCACTTGACCGATTAGGATTCGGCACTTGCCACTGTCCCGTGTATGGGTTGTAGACCGGGGCATAAATCATCCCGCCGACATTGGCCTGGTAACGCGCCAGCGCTTCGCGCTCAGCATCTTCTTGAGCCTTCGCCGTGGCGTATCCTTGAAGCGCTTGACCACCAATCGTTACCGCGCCAAACTTTCCGTATGGCCCTAGCGCGTTCCAGCCTTTCGCGATTCCACCGCCGATCCTGCCAAGCAATCCGGGGCTAGACGCCTTCAATGCCGATGTGCCCGTGAGATAGTTGCCGGTAGTCGCCGCCTGCGTAGCGGCCTGGGTAGCACCCTGAGCGGCCGCACCTTGAGCTCCTGCGGTACCAGCAGTCCCGGTCAGGTAGTTACCACTGGTGGCTCCAGGAGCAGTCGCTCCCGTAATGTAATTTCCAGTGGTCGCAGCACCCGTGCCGGCAGCGCCAGTAGCGCCACCCGCACCAGGGGCAACATAAGCCGGGGTGGCCGTAGTGATCGGTGCAAGGCCAGCCGCAGCCGTACCCGCTCCTGCGCCGTATGCGCCAGTAAAACCGCCCGCTAAAGAGCTTCCAGCTCCAGCGATGTTTCCAGATGCCAGTGCAGTACCAGCACCCGTGATGCCTCCCCAGGCTGATGCCACGCCGGCTTTAGCGCCGGCCATGAAGCCTCCGGCTCCAACCCCCATTCCTCCTAATCCGCCCAAAAGGGCAGCACCTCCGAAATAAATAAGGCCGGCCATAGCGGCAATCTTGAGAATCTTCCCGGATTTGATCGACTTCCAGACCTTCTTGACGCCTTTCACAACGCCCTTCACGACCTTCTTGATGACCTTACCGACCTTTTTTACAACCTTGCTCATGTCTGACCTCGCACATAGGTGCAATTCATAGAAATACGGGAGAAGCCGATCCGGCTGAGAAACTTCAACAGCCTGGGATCGGACTCAGGTTCTAATTCGATTACTGCGACTTTGATGACTGGGCGAGACTTCACCCATTTGCCGAACTGTCTCAGGAGCTTCACGCCCTCGCCTGGCACCCTGGTGTAGTACAGCATCACACTGCACTGCTGGCGCTCATACCAGAATGATCGCTCTGACATTGCCCCTACGGCGGCAACTACCTCACCGTCTATCTCTGACACCCAGACAAAATGGCGGTTGCCAGAGATCGCCTCCGTGGCTGTCTCTGCCATAGAGTCTCTGCAAATTCTGACTGGGAGGGGGTTTTGGGTTACTGACTCTACTGCTAAATCAACAATGGCTGGCACATCCGCCAGCGTTGCCTCTCTAATCATTCAGATTAGCCGCCTCCAGGGGTCGGGGGAGTAAATACCTCGAACTGATTGGTCGCCGCGTTCCATTGATAAACCGTGCCGTCAGCGCCTTGATAAAGCTGGGTGCCGAATCCCTGCACGTTAATCTGCGTCAGGCCCATTGTGGCAGCAACATCAGTCGGATCTCTCTGCTCAGTATCTGCGCCTTCCGGGGGAACGTAATCAGGATCCATCTTATTGGTAATGTTTGCCAGGAACTGCGGCATTGTTTCCGCCGCGGTCATTAGATTGGCCGCAGCCTGCGTCTTTTGCGCGGTTGTGAGATTTGGATCCGCGTACACATTCGCGATGCCCTCCATGGTCGCGAACATCACAGTCGAAGCCGCCTGAGCGTTGACTTAGTATTTGTTGAACT
>Ga0196905_1000361_pt1 | contig 18548 bp, 28 predicted proteins | sample CB_VirMetaG_3_FD_169098 | JGI IMG/M metagenome (GOLD analysis project Ga0196905, IMG submission 169098) | Freshwater to marine saline gradient viral communities from Chesapeake Bay - CB_1508_1S Viral MetaG (v3) (version 3) | ecosystem: Environmental > Aquatic > Marine > Coastal | place: USA... | reverse complement strand
AGGCACAGGATACCAGACTCAGACAGCAGCATTGTCTCCATTCATGAGTCAGTTCGGTGCTGCTCAACAACTAGAAGAAACAGCACAACAGCCTATGCAGATAGGTGCTGCACTTGGTTCTTCAAGTGCGCAGTTTGGTGGTCAAGCTGCACAGATACTACAAGGTGGTGCAACTGCTGCTGCTAACTTACAGTCTCAAGCTGCTCAAGCTAAAGCACAAGGACTAGCAGGTCTTGGTCAAGGAATCTCTGACGTAGGTATGATGTACGGAATGAGACAACAACCTACAACACCAAACAATGTTAATAGAATGATACCGGGATTAATGGGGTATACATCTTCTGGTAATCCTTATCAGTACGGTGCTAGAGGTACTGGTGGTGGATATAGTTCATAATTAAGGAGTAAACAATGGCTTCAATAGCGTCTTTATTTGGTCCAAGTGCAGAAGAAATTGTATACTCACAAAGGTTACAAGAACGCACAAGGCAACAGCAACAACTACAAGAAGCACTAGCAGCACAACAAACATTAGCTGGTCGTAACTATTATCAAGCTGGTTACAACATAGCTAAAGGATTAGGTGGTTTGTTTGGTGTTAGTCCAGCTATAGAGCAAGATCCTAGAATAGCTAAAGCTCTTGAGATGAGACAAATCTTTGGAGACTTTTCTGCTCAAGATCTAAATGATCCTACTAAGCTAGAGGAATTAGCAGGTAAGTTAGTTGACAAGGGTTATATAGATCAAGGCTTCCAGTTGTTTGATAGGTCTATGGATATTGCTTCTAAGATTGCTGCAGCAAAACCAGACATTAAAAATGTAGATATTTATGTTGACAATAAAGGCAATAAGTTTCACGGGGGAACTATTGACGGGCGTATAGTAGCTGTAGATCAGGAAACTGGAGACTATTATCCTGCTCCTCAAGGATCTTCTAAGTACGTAGAACCTAAGAGAGGAACTGCTAAGACTCCCGGAGCTAATGAGTTAGGGTATGCTGAACAATCTTTAGATACCATAGGTGAAGATATAATGGACACCGGGTGGTTTGATTTTACAGGAATAAATAAAGGTTCTGAAGAATATGTTAACTTAACTAGAAGAATAGCTGCTGAAGCTCAGAGACTTATTGATGCTAATGAGGCTGATGATATTATGACAGCTTCAGATATGGCTACTCTTAAAATTCTAGGAAGAGAACAACAGGTTCAAACTAGTCAGACATTTTCTAAAGAGACAGGATTAAGCAGAACTCCTAAAGAAAATGAAACTGTTATGATTGCTCCTGATGGTCGTATGGTTATTGTTGATCCTACTGATACAGATGCTCAAGGTAATCCTAGAATAAAAGAGACAGGTTCTATAGCTATCTCTCCAGAAATAGCATCAAAGTATAGAGCATCAGCTTTAGCTGGACCTGCCTCACAATCTCAATCAACGCAAGGTTACGTGATACCATAAACATGGCTAATAAAACTTGGGAAGAACTAGTAGGTACACAACCTGTTGTTGAACAGGTTGAGGCACAGCAAGAAGAAGCTCCGTCATACGCTACTTCTGACTATGTTGCTATTGATAGACCAACATCATCAGACTTGATGTCTTATGGTTGGAATGTCTATGGCGATACAGATCTTAATGCGCTTGCTAAGATAGGACGCACACAAGGATGGTACAACGTAGGTAAGTTTGAAGACGGAGAATACAAAACCCTTGAAGAATTATATGGTGATGACTTCTTATCCTTGTCTACAGATCAGAAACGAGAGCGTATCAATGCTGTTGAAGAACAAAACAGACAGCGTGATTATCTTAATGTTATAGCATACGGAGAACAAGACTCTGCTTTAGCTACTGCTTCTGGGTTTGTAGGAAGTCTTGCTACGCCTACTACATTCTTACCTATTAGTGGTGTTAAGTATGGGATTAAAGGAGTAGCTGCAGCGTCTGCTTTGTTTGGTGCAGAGTATGATTTATTAAATCAGTATGCAACCAAAGGAGATGTAGATTGGACACAAGCTGCAACAGTAACAGCATTGTCTGCTGGTCTTGGTGGTGGTATTGCTGCACTACCTAAAGCAATTAGATTTGCTGCTAGAGGTAGAGGCACTAAGCCATTAACAGAAGTAGAAAAAGCAAACATGATGACAGCTAAGATAGAAGATGTCTATGCTGATGCTGTGCTTGAAGGTGTTGCTACTAAAGATATGCATGCTTATGCGTTAGAGAAATTAGGAATGACAGCAGATGAATTAGCTGCTGCTACTGCTGACTCATCTAATAAGATCAGAGTACCTACGCCACAACAAGCAAGAGAAATGAAAGAACTTGCTGCTAAAGGTATAGACGCTAATACTATTGCTACTAATCCAACAGTAAATAAACTTATTACTCCTATCATTGAACAGATAGGGAAGATAGATGAAGCATTAGGTACTAACTATTTCTTTAAGAATAATGTACGTGGTTACTTCTTTAAGTCTTACAACAATGCTATGCAAAAGATTGATAAGTCTTCTGGAATGTTAAATCTTTATAAGAAGATGCCACAGAATATTAAAGATGATTTAGATAATCTTCTTATCAATGCAAACGAAAAGAATATAAACAATGCTCGTAAGTTAGTAGAAAATTATCAACCCGGAGCAGGTAAATATTTTGATGACTTTAGAAATCAAATAGATGCTATGGGTAAAGAATTACGAAAAGCTAAATACAAAATACCAGACAATCCTTATTATGTTCCACGTAGAGTTAAAGACTTTGACGGTCTATCTAAATATTTAAAGAAGGCAGCACCTGATTTATCTAGTGGTATTGAGAAAGCTATGCAAAAAAGAGCAGATTATCTCAAGATAACTACAGATAGATTATCAAAAGAAGATAGAAACTTTATTACTACCAGTATTCTTAGAGGACTAAGAGTGGGTACTAATAAAGATGGAAGCATGTACGCTGCTAAGTACGCAACAAATAGTAAAGAAGGTTTGTTGATGCAGCGTAGGATTAAAGTAGTCAACAAAGATATGCAGAAGTTTTATGAGACTCCATTAGCAGGATCTATGCAGTATTTTATGGATGCTCAAAAGCTAGTAGAAAGAGTTAAGTTCTTTGATAGTATTCAAGACATAGATAAACTCAGAGGCAGAGGTACTAATACTAACCACGCTGTGAGAACAGAAGACGGTATCAACATAGAGAAGTCTATTGAGAGTTGGGTAAAGAGTCACGGTTTAACTGGTGATTTACAAGCTAATTTACAAAATGCTTTGCATGCTGTAATGGTTGATGCTGATAAGTCAATGGGTAAAGCTGCTAGGTTGTATAAGGATATTGCTCATGGTGTTTTGTTAGGTAATATAGGATCAGCGTTGACACAACTAGGTGACTTAGGCATGGCTTCTTGGGTGTTTGGTTTACGTAACACTTTGTCAGGACTTATGTCTAAAGGTAGAGTTAGCGCAATTAAAGATTTTCACTTAGATTCTGCTGTGCTAGAGCATTTTTCATCAGGAACTAGAGTAACAGAGTCTGTTAATAAACTTCTTAATTGGTCTCAGTTCAAGCGCATGGATAGTTTAGGTAAGAATGTTATTATCAATGCTGCATGGAAACAAGTACAGAAACAAGTACGTACACCAGCAGGTGTTGCTAAACTAAAGAAAGAATATGGTACAGCTTTTGGTCCTAACTTTGATAACTTTGTAAGAGAGGTTCAGAACGGTGAGCTAACTGAGCGTACCAAAGAATATTTATTTAACAGACTTTCTGATATTCAACCTGTGTCTCCTGCTGAAATGCCTGAGAAGTATCTGAGGATGAAAGATGGTAGGATACTGTATACACTACACAGCTTTACGTTAAAACAACTTAACCTAATTAGAAAAGGTATAGTTGAAGAGTATCAGAAAGGTAACAAGGCAGTAGCTGCTAGAAATGCTATAGCTTTTTCTTTACTCGTACCTACATCTAACATGACTATTGGCATGGCTAAAGACTTAATAGCTGGTAAAGATATTGATTTAGAATCTGAAGTAGGTCAAAGATATATAGACAATGTGTTCAAGGTGTTTGCTTCATCTCAGTACGGTGTAGCTAAGTTAGCTAAGACAGGAAAAGTGGGAGACTTTATTTTAGATTCAGTAGCACCACCTCTTAATATGTTTGATAACATAGTTAAGGGAAGCTGGACTGCTGTATCAACTGGAGAGTTTGATCCTAAGATGGGTAAGAATATTCCTTTACTTGGATCTCTTTGGTATAACTGGTTTGGCGGTGGTTTAGAAGAGTATCAAGAGAAACAGAAAAAGAAACAACGATCAGAACTTAGAGAAAGGTATGGCATTGGAGGCTAACTATGGCTACTAAAAGAAAGAACAAACTGCAAATATTTATGGAACGCTATGGCATTGGAGAGAAAGGTCCAGTGCAGAAGCAGATAGAATCTGATCCATACCTCAAGTGGATTAACTCAGGCATGAGATCTACTGACTATACGCCTGAGATAGCTGCTGCCAAAAGAAGGTTTATTGAAAAGCAACAAGGCGCAAAGCAACAACCTACATATAGAGACACAGGTAATGTTGTAAGGATAGAAACTATTGAGGATACTGTTCCTTCTGAAAGAGCTAGACCTAGACCAGTTACTACAGGTGGTATGGGTGGCTATAGTCAAGGAGGATTATTTACATCAGACCGTGGCATGGGTGTAGTTCCAGATAATGTAGATACAACCAGTGCGCCACCTGATGCACCTACTGATTTATTAGACGCTGCTTTGTATGAGAGTGATAGATACTTTGGTACACGCAGTCCCGGCGATGAAATGACAGCAGCGTGGCAAGCAGAGCAATTAAGAAGACGCAGAGCAGAAGCTCCATACGATTTAGTTACTGCTGCTGTTGGAAGAAATCCTGCTGTTGTTACTTCTGGATACCCAGCAAGAGATTTCTCAAGAGATCCTTACTTAGGCGGTGCTGGAGCAGGTGGGTTAGAGATGACTCGTGCTGCTCAACGTCAAGCAGAATTAAACTCTGCTAGTATGGACATGCCTAGAGGATTGTTTGGTAACACTTGGTCTACATCTACAGGTACTGCGCCATACAGTGCTGAAAGAAACTGGGGTCAACCCGGTGTTTACATAGGCGGCGGTAGTCCCGGTGAAGAGATACAAGCTGAGATGCAAAGACAAGCTGCATTAGAATCAGCAGGTATGGATTTTAATCTACCATTAAACGGATCTACATATCAAACAACTACAGGTACTGCTCCTACACCACCAGTAACTAACTGGGGACAAACAGCGTTCCCATACATAGGACAGAGCGGAGCAGGTGGAGAGGAGATGTCAAGAGCTATGGATGCTATGCCACCAGAACCACCAGCAATAGTTCAAGAACTACCGAAAGAAGCTATAGACTTTAGACGAAGACTAGGTGCTGGCTTTGGAGGAGGAAGTGGTGCAGATATACAAGCATCAAGAGCGCAGTTAGTTGAGCCACAGTTCTCTGAAAGATTTACTAATTACTTACAAAAAGTAGAGGGGTTAAAAACTGATACAGGTAAGACACCATTTAGATATGAGTCTGCTGAAGGCGGTAATGATACAGTAGGCATAGGACATAAACTTACAGACGCAGAAGTAAAGTCTGGAAAAGTATATGGATATGATCTAAAGACATTAACTAAAGAACAAGTTCAAGATATTTTACAGAAAGATTTAGATAAAACTAAATCAGTTTTAAGTAAGAATCTTACAAACAAATATAAAAAATCTTTTGAAGACTTGACTCCTAAACAACAAGAGATGTTACTTGATCTTCAGTTTAATGTTAAAGATTCAGGAAAAGGCGGAGGCATCCTTGAGTTTCCTAAATTTACAGAAGCACTACTAAAGAATGATTTAGAAACAATGAGGAAAGAATACAAAAGATACTATACAGATCCTGAGACAAAGAAGAATGTATCTTTAGGTAGGAACAAAGACTTCTTTAATACATATCTAAAGTAACTACTGTGATAGGTTGAGGAATATATCTTCAACCTTCATAGCTTCCTCTTCTCTACGTCTCCACTCATCATAGGACTGGGCAGGTTTCTTACCTGCCCATTGCCATTGACAGTGATGCCAGATCTCGTGAACGAGTATGTGATCCTTATACATACCCGGCTTCACGTAGATCACACCAATATCCCCAGCTAGATAGAACGTATTATTACTAGGAGTAATAACGTAGTCCTGTGGATGACAGTTCAGTAGAGCTAAGAAAGCTATGACTGTCTCTAACATTTAGATCTCGCACACACCTGCTGTGCAAGCCAGTTGCTGTACGCCCTCAACGTTATCATCATCCTCTATTAACTCATCCCAATGTAACTTAGCTGGCATCTTCATTAATAGTTCCTCGTACTGTTCATAGGTACACTCCTCGTAAGGTGCTTGCTTGTATGTACCACCATCATGTGGTAAGAATGAGACACCACTGATGTCATCAAAGTTCTTCCACACCCAAGCTCCTACCTCAACCCACTCGTCTTCCTTAACAGAGATAGTTACTGACGGCTTGTGTTCACACCAGTGCTTTTGATATAGCATCCATAGATCTAAATGCTCAATAGCTGTGAGGTCATCACGTAACGTAGCAGAGTCTGGTGCTTTCTTAGGGAAGCTGAACACCACAGTAGACTCTGGTCTCATCACACAGTCCTCTGCTGGTATACCTTTCTCTACCATGAAGGTGGTGAGCGGGTCTTTCTTATCTCCACGAACACGGCGTATATAGTGAAGACTATGTCTCGGATGAATACCACTGGCAGAATCAACAAGCTGACTGACAGTACCGCTAGGTTTAACACAAGTAATAGAGACAGAGTGGTTAATGCCAAGATCACCTGCAAGCTGTAGGTTCTCATCGATAGCAACCATTTTAAGTCGTTCAAGAAGAGATCTAGTCTGTTCAACATTTGCTCCTAACATTTTATTATCTAAGATACCAGTAAGAGATACGCCTAAGAGTCTCTCTTCCTCCGTGTTTCGTTGCCATATCTTACGTAGGTATGGAAAGTGTGTCATCGTAGACTGATACGTACCAAGTATAGATGCTAGTCTAACCTTGCGTTCAAGATCATAGATCGTATCTGATTCACGTACTACGCACTCTGATAAATTACAAAACTGGTAAGGTCTCAAGATGATTTCCGAACACGGGTTCGTCCCAAATTCTTGCTCGTAATCCCTACGTCCTGTCTTCTTAGCTTGCTCTATTGCAGCTTCACGATTAAAGATACCACGTTCACCAGAGTGTGACTGATACAAGCTAGTCCACTCGTTGAGGAACTGACCTACGTCTGGCTTAGAATTATAGACAGCAGAGTTGTTAGCCAATGCACGTTGTGGATTCTCAGTCCACCAGTTACCTGTCTTAGCATGACGCATCTTGTCATCCTCAAGATCAGACAGTGAGATCATAGCTGATCTACGTACACCACCTACTACCACAACCTCTGCTACTTTACACATGATGTCGTGACACTCAAGTGTGGTTAGCCTACGTCCTGCTGCTCCCTTGAACTTTCTGACTACAAACTCAAATAGTTCTTGTAGCGGTTTAGGTCCACTAGCTCTGCCACCAAAGGTCTTAAGTCTAGCACCTGCTGGTCTGATCTTAGACAGATCCCACTTAGGTATCTCACCTGAGTATAGCAAGGCTATCACCTGACGTAGAGACTTAGCCCAGCCCTCCTTACTATCAGACACAACCACAGTGGTAGCACTATCAAACATCTTCTCAGGTACATCTGGTAGCTGGTCTACGTACTTATGCTCCACGCTAAACCCAACACCAGTACCACAGAGTAGGATATACATCGCCTCATCAAAGGCTTTGGGATCATCCACTGGTAGGTAGCTACAGTTATACCCTGCCGTATTGTCCCTCTCAAGGGCTTTACCAGCTGTCATAATAGACCGCATGGAGGGGACTACCTCTAGGTTTTTAATTGCCTCAGTAAGCTCCTCGTAGGTCTCAGAGGGTATTCTGTGGTTATGTTTAGACTCTAAGTGCTTCGCCATAAAGTCCATGTATCTATCAACAGTCTCGTCCCAGTCCTCTCTCCGTTGTTGGTCGGGTAGGAATCTGGAGTACCGAGACTTGGCTATAAACTCTTGGTATAAATCCATCATTCTATTATCCTTATAAGTTTGTCATAATTATCTTCAACTAAATCTTCACACCTTACAAGTATATCATAAGTCGTAAGGTTTAGCAACTCAATGATGTCTACCTCATCCATCTGAGATAGCTTATCAATTAGTTCAGGCAGTGTTAGGTTGGTTGTCATTGTGTAAATCTTCCAATGTCATTATTACAAGCTGTGCATAACCGCTAATGTCTCTCCATGAATCCTCATGGTAGTAGTTACCATTGAGAATCCTAGCAATCTTGTTAGCTATCATGTCCATACTCTCTCGTGCAAAGTTAGGCATGATCCTATAGTTAGGAGACTCACGCATAACTCGCTTTATCTCCTGACTAATGTTACTCACGATCTCGTAGCGTCCATAAGTCTGCTCTCTTTCCATCAGTATATCAGTTGTGTCCATAAGTTTTCCTCAAGTAATTAATTGATACAGGCATCTCATCAAAGCTACCTTTGTGTACCTCATTCAGCATCCAGACACCAGACCATGAACCATTAGTCTGTGGGTTTAGATACGCCTCCTTATGTTGATAGAAGATACCAGCGAACAGACCAGTGATACGATTACCATCTGCTTTCTTACTGAAAGCTATCGCTCTGTCCTGAACATGACCCATGACACAACTCATGTGCTTCTTCTGTAACAACAATGACGGACTACTTACTGGTCTACCCATGATACCTGACGTAAAGTAATGAGAGTAAGCTACGTCATTAACAACCACAACATCTAAGAAGTTATGTACTTCCCAGTTGTACTTCTTTAGGTTGAAGTCTGTGTATCCTATCAAACCATCTAGTTTCCTGTCTGATTCGATAGCTCTCTCGATCCTCTGCTCATGGTTGCCAATAAGAAATATCTTCTTTGGTTTCCATATCTTCTTCTTGTCCCTCCTCTGTCTGTCTTGTTCTTCAAGGATAGGTTTCATGAACGCATCCATCCCGGCGTTACCTGCCTTGATGTCATCGCTGTATGTCCTACCTTCAAAGGACTTCTTGCCTACGTCATAGACACTGAGGCTTGGCATGTCCCAGTGATCTCCCAAGTGTATTATAACTTCAGGCTTGGTCTTTGCTGCATACTTACCTGCCCACTCTAAATGCTCGAAAGAGTTGTTAGGTTTACATTGTGTATCAGGAATGATTAAGTGTCTCATTTTATCCTTTCACTTAACTAAGTCTTTAGCATAAGCATCTTTTATTTCTATATACATATCATAATACTTTCGGTACTCCTCTGGTTTAGTAGTATAGTGTAGTAATAGTTTAATAAAATACTCAGCGTCTATAACTACCAGTGGTTTAGATCTATTCTGTTTAATAACAACTACAGGTTCTCTAAAGTTTTTATTAGAATGCTGAACAGCTTGCTCATAAAAAGAATATACTCCGATACTACTTCGTGACTTACACTCAACAGAAATACCTAATTGTTTAGCTACCTCATCACTGAATTGTATGTCTTCACCACTGACACCCATACTAGTTGATACTACATTGGACCGGGGAAAGCTAAATTTCTCAATGATTTTGTCCCTAAACCATTGCTGGAGTTTTCTTCCTTTGGCTTTTGCACTTTGCGTCTTAATGATTTGTTCCCTCCTAATAGCTGTTTAAGTTTGAATCTCTTGATCTTCTTGATCCAACCCTTTGGTATATGTATCCGTGAGTTAGATTCAGGACCAGCCCAACACACTGCGATTGTGATAGCCTTCTTATCTTCTGCTACCACGAACCCTATGGTTGAGACATGGTGAATGTCAGTCTTCTCTGTGAGTTCCCAACCTGCATCAGCGCAAGCGTCATCCCATTCTATGTAAGCTATGTCTGGGGTGGAGTCCACAGTTGATTTGGTTTTCTTCTGATCCATAAAAGCTGTCCTCTCTCTTTGATTGTATCAACATCACCATCGTATGCTTTGAGTACCGCATCGTATAGTGACTCCTCAGTGTCACATTTCTGTAACAATTTCTCAGCTTTCTTTATGCCAACTCCTTTGATCCCCGGGATATTATCTACTCTATCCCCTGTTAAAATCTGAATATAAAAGTTCTTGATCGCCTCTTGTTCAGTGACGTAGTAAAGATCTTCCTTAACAAAATTGTAGTGCCAACCTCGTAGCATGTTGAGGTCTTTATCAATAGACATAACACAACAGGTATCTTCAGCATGATCGTACACCTCGATACCTATTGCGTCATCTGCCTCTTGTCCTTCAATCAAACTAAACTTCCACTTACCCATGAGATAATCCCTGAGAGCATCGTAGTGTACGGGCTTGCGTGCTTTCTCCCTGTTCCCCTTATACGTTTGCTCAGTCGCTATCTCTGTTCTGTAATTAGAGTTCCCTGTGATGAAGCCCTTGTAATCTACTACACCTTCGAGGGCTATGAGGTTATCAATGAAGTGTCCCATCCGTGCAATGGCAAACTTCTCTTCCTCAAGATCATCAACAGAGAACCCTATTCTATAGACAAGGATGTCTCCGTCAATGAGAGCTACTACATTCTGCATTGACGGATTCATTTAGAGAGCTTCTTCCAGTGCTTCTTCTTCTGGAGTACCGGTGTACTCGATCAGATGACTAAGCACCAACTTGTTGATACCAACAGACACGCCAGCCTTACCTCTGAACTGATACTCGTAGGGCTTAACGGTGGCTGTGCCTTTAGAACCATTAGCTACCTTGACATTGACGGGACTACCATCTTCCATCTCAGTCTTGATAGGATAGTCTTTAGACTTCGCTACAACATAGTTACCTTTCTCGTCAGCATACTTGACGTTGACTCCCATTTCTTTCAGTTTGTCCGTAGCCTCGTCAGATAAGTTGCACAGGTCAACTTGGTATTTGCCTGACAGAGAGTTAGGTTCTGATAGAGATGCCCACATGATGTCGGCTTTAACTCTGAATGGTTTAAGATCTAACATAGTACTTCTCCTTAGTGTGTGCTTGCCCAATTAGCTCCAGTTTTGAACTCACCATCGAGTGGGCAGCGTAGCCCGAGGGTGTGTCCTGCCTGCTGAATTGCCTGTATTCCAAACTGTCCTACAGATTCAGCAAGTTCTTTCGTAGTCTCAATCTGCCACTCATCGTGTACGTTAGCGACAAACTGAGCATCCATTATACCACATTTTAACTTATCATGCAAGTGAATTAATGCTTGTTTCATAACAATTGCACCTGCTCCCTGCAACAAAGTGTTAAGCGCGGCGTGCTGTGACCTGACATATAAACGTCTACCATCTAGTCCCGGCAACCACCCCTTCTTAGACAGACGATCAACCTTCTGTCTCAGTGTACGTAAAGCTGGTGTGTTATCGAGGAACTTATCAATCAACTTCTTACCCTCACGCTCACTACCACCTACGATACTACCTATCTTAGCCGGACCTCCACCATAAAGGAAAGCATATATCAATGTTTTTGCCTGATCTCTATTGGTTAGACCAGCCGCTTTCATATTGACAGTATGAATATCACCGTCACATACTTCCTTAATGTAGTCCTCATCCTGCATGTAGTGTGCCAGCATACGTAGCTCAAGACCAGAGGCATCAATACCAACCAACACCTTACCATCGTCTGCTATCCAGCAAGACCTACACTCCTCACCATACGCACTACCAACACGTGGTACTTGTGCCATGTTAGGTGAACTGTGTGTCATTCGTCCCGTGACTGCACCGTTGGTGATGACCGAACCATGTACCCTGTCCTCGTTATCAGCATGCTCAAGCCATGATTCAACCTGAGCCACCCGTTTCTGAAGCAGTAAGTATTTCTCGATGAGCCTAGCTTGAGGGATGTTAATAGTTGATAATACTTTCTCATCTACAATCACCGATCCTTTCTCTGTGTGCTTGTCAGGTTGCCAGCCAAGAGACATAAGTCTCTCAGCTATTTGTTTACGAGAGCCGGGGTTGAATACCTCAACTAAATCCTTGAGTCTCTTGCCTGTCTTCTCGCTGTAACGTACTGTTACTATCGGTCTAAATACTTGTTGGAGTTCTTGCTCGATCTCATTAAGTCCATCCTTCCATTCAGCCAAGAGGGACATGACCTTTCTAATGTCCAGCTTGAAACCAACTTCTTGCTGACTCTGAATAATCTCGGCAACCCTGTGTTCGATATCAACGCTCCGATCCCATACCAGTAGACCATCGCTAAGACTTTTGTATAGTGAAGCAGTGACTTCAACATCCTGTTTGCAGTATCCAACCATCTCATCTGTTAATCCTCCATCAAAGTTATTGAACTCTTCCTTTTGTTTTCCTAGTCTTAGACCCCATGACTTTAATGAATGACCGCCTTCTCTCACTGGGTTTAACAACCTTGAGATGACTAGTGTATCTCGTAGTTGGTGCTTCGTTGTATTCAAATTCCATAGCCTCCTTAACACTGGCGCATCGAATCCGATTATGTTGTGACCAATCAACGTACTTGGTTCTTCCAGATAGCTTTGTAATTTTTCTGCTTGAGTCCATACATTCACCTCGTTAGTGTCTAAGTCTTTAGTAACAGCGCACCAGATCCTACTCGATACGCTGTTGGTCTCGATGTCAATTACTATTTGTCTACTCATTAAAGATACTCTTCATGTTTGGAGTTAGTACCAACTTTGTTGATGCTCATATTATAACAATCACTTCTAACTGTAAAGTTATTATCTTTATCTATGTCTCCCTTCTTCATAAACGAGGAATAGTTAAGATAAGTTTCCTTTGGTATTAACCCTATGAACCATGCTTTAGAATAATCATTCATAACACGCATGAAAGCATAATAGTCACACTTTTGTTTTGTATTTAAAGCGGCTACGCTACAATCATAATAGTCTTTAGGTTTATGATTAGTTCGTTTTGTTTTTACATCTACTGTTTTACCATCACTTAAAACTATATCATAATTATAAGTGTTACTTTGAGTAGCGTTTAACAACTGCCTTGCTAATACTTCTCCTAAGAATCCTGCTATATTTCCTTTACCATCAGTAATACTATTGTTTAGTTTACCCATCTCTTTTGCTAATTTCTTAGCTTCATCAATGGATTCTTTAGTTGGTTCAATAGTAATCATAACTCTCCTTCATCTTTACGTTCAATCATTCTACCACATTCCAGATCATAAAGCAAGCGGCATGCTGGTCCAGTCAATCCACTAAACCTATTCTTCAAGACACGCACGTTGGTTGTGTGTCTCTCGATAGGATCTTCTGCCTGACCATTACGTTCGAGTGACAGTACGATGTCTGATAGCTGACCGATAGAACCACTGCCTCTCAGTTGTGATAGGCTGGTAGCCGCGCCTTCCTCGTGACCCTTGTTACCATCAGGTCTCTTGAGGTGAGACACCACGAACAGAGCTATACCTGTCTCTTGAACTAGCATACGTAGCCTAGTCATTATCTCATCGATAGCTTTGCGTTCGTCACCCGATTGCTGTGCGCTGACCACAATACTCACGTGATCTAAGAATATGTATTTACATCCTAATCCTTTTGCGAGATAACGTACTCTGCTTATAATGTTCTCGATATCAGTAGATCCAAAGTGATCGAACAGGTAGATCCTGCCAGTACCTAGCGTGAGATCAAACGACTCGATCAGTTCATCCTCAGTGTAAGGAACATCAGGTAGGTGTAGTGGTTTGTTAGCCGCGAGTGACATCAGTGATCGTGCTGTCTTGCGTGTTGATTCCTCAAGGAACATCAGACCAATGTTGTCCTGCGTGTTGTTAAGCACATGCCACACCACCTCACGTAAGAACTGTGACTTACCTAGTCCTGACCCTGCTGTGATCGTGACCAGCTCCGCCTCTCTGATACCATAGGTTAGTTTGTTGAGTCCAGCGTAGGGATAGTTCACCATTGACTTCTCGATTGGCTTGCTGACTTCTTCCCATAGCGTAGACCCATCAATGATACCATCAGGTACATACTTCTCTGACTGCCACCACTTGTCCATGAATAGCTTTTGCTGACCAGCTTTGAGATAATCACAACCATCCTTATACTCAGACGTTGACTTGAATATCTTTACCTTTGATCCGAACACATTAGCTATATGCTGTGCCGCTTCCTTACCTTGTTCGTCATTGTCCATGCACACCACGATATGCTCGAACGAATCCAGCCACTCGTAGTTATCCTTGACGTTAGACATAGCACTGCCTGCCCCTGATTTGATTGAGACAACAGGGAACTTAGAACCTAGCATCTGGTACACCGCTAGACAATCCGCTTCGCCCTCTGTAATGGTGACGTACTTACCACCATCGCTGAACTGTGTCATACCGAACAGTGGCTTGGCATCTTCCCATTGACCTACGATATGAAACTTCTTCTCGTGCTTGCTACGTTTCTTGATAGCACAGACATCGCCATTGGTAGACGAGTCGTGGTATGGAAACCAGTAGAACAGATCATCCTCTACTACTCCGTATGCCTTGCACGTAGCACTCGTGATCCCTCGATCCTTCATGCCACTAGCATCAGACAGGTTTTGATACTGACTATACCAGTCGTTATCTTTTGGTTTAGTAATCATTATCCTTCTCTCTTGTTGGTGGTTACTGTTTCTTGTGTGACAACTGAAGCAATAGGTGTGATCCTCGTAGTAAGACAGAGCATCACTAGAACCACAGTCATCACATGGTTGGTGCGTCTTGATTGCTGTACTCATAAGACCTCTTATAAGATTATTATTATAATTATCTTATTAGATAACTAATAAGTATTATAACACTTGTCAATAGAATATACCCTAATGATTATCATTAAAATGTACTAAGGATAATCACTTATTCCCTGTCGGAATATATCTCATCGAAAGATACCTCGATACCTGAATCAGAATAATCGGTGTCGTAATCTATCGACTCGTCATAAGCATGCACCAAGTCTGGTCTGTCAATGATAGGTAGCTCATCATCTAACCTAGACATACAGTCGCGACACAGATCAAGATACTCCTCTGTGTCTGCTGTCTTAACTGTTGCTTCATAGTCACTCAGGACTGTATTACAGGCTCTACAGCGCATCGTCTTTCTCCTCGGTAGGTAGGTATTCATGTTCAGATTGCGTTGATTCTATGGCTTCTACGTGCCTCCTGAATGGGTAATGTTTTAAGATGAACGCTCCCTCTCTTGGAGAGAGCTGTCTAAACTCTGCTTGTTTAATCAGGTGGTACGCCTTGACAATATTAGGATCAACTTTCATAGGTATTCTCTCCTAGTCTCATGGTTAGTAGGTGTTCTCGATAGCTGTTGTCCCTCACCATCTCATCCCACCCTTCAAGACTGCGCCATGTGCTGGTCTCTAGTACCTGATCCAGCACCTCTGCATCAGTCATCTTATCTATCTGATCTGCTATCTGCTCTGCTCTCATCTCGTTGTAGTGGTTACTCATCTGCATCTCCTCTCTCTACTGGGTCGTAGCCCCAATCTTTTTTATCACCATGCAACTCGTTCCAACTGTAACCCTCGTGGTAGTCTGCGATCTCTTGCTTAGTCATCGCTTCCTCAGGTACACGCATGCCATTACCTGTACCGTATGGGTAGTAGTGTGGCTCTCGCTTCCTCCAGTAGTAAGAGTCTGCCGCGCCTCGATCATAAGCTGATCCATGCTTTACGTTTTGTCTGTATTCCATTACCAATTCTCCAAGTGTAAAAGGTTTACTTTAGTTTTAGTTTCTCGATCCATCACGTTAATTGTATACCCTTTACGTGACAGGATCAAGTCTAGTTCCTTGACAATGAACTCCAAATCTTTAGGCGATGCTGTGCCTATTGCATCCTTTATCTCATTGATTGCAAAGAACATTTGTGCTTCTTGCTGTGCTACTGTGGTCTCATACTCTTGTCTAGTATGATCGTATGTCTTGATTATGTATTGCTGTTGGTTTGTATCCATTATTATTTTCTCCTTCTACTAATGTGTTTACTTCTGCTATATGTAATTTCATAAAGTTCTTTAGCTGATAGAAACTCTCTAAATTTTTTTCTACCTTTAGTAAGAGCTTCTGAATATGTCATTGTTGTTTCATATTCTACTGTGTAGTCAGAAAAATGAGACAAAACTTTCCAGTCTGTTCTTCCGTTGTAGATAATTCCTACTTTTGTTAGTTCTCTTTCCATAAAAAAGTCTCCGTGTAATACCAATTGCCTATCATCGTCATACTAATGCACCGCTACCTTAACAAGTGGCGTGACATCAGTCAACACTTCCATGATTACATCTCTCAGTAGCTCATTCATTGAACCATCTTCGATCAGGTAACAGATACATTCCAGTATCATATCCTTTAGTTCACCTTCAGTCATAGCTTCTCCTCTACTGTTGTTACTAGGTCTGTTATCTTTATGTCTTTCATTGTAGACACAAACAGTTCTTCGGTTTCTAATTTAGAAAATCTAACTGTTACTAGCATTGTTTTTATTGTAACGATTGCCTCTGTTCCATTTCCTATTACTCCATGAAATTCATGGTCATTTATTGTTACATTGCTCGGTGTTTTTCTCTTTACTGTTAGTTTATATTCTTCATCTTCATATTGTTTTTTTGTTATGAACTCTGATAGAAATAATATCTTCTTTGTTTCTTTAGGTAGATCATACAAATCTACTTGATATTTTTCTGTCAACTTATTTGGTTCATGTAACCATGCGTATCTAAGTTTAGCTTTGGTTGTTATCTCTGTTGGTATTCTCATTTAAAAAACCTCCTAATAAACAATTCATGCTGGTACTCTGCAACCATCATTCGTATTTCTTTTGACCTCTCTATGTCGTAGCACTCTAAACTACGACTACACAATATGTCTACCATCTGATTCAATATCTCATCTTCAGTCATAGCTTCTCCTTCTAATTGAGAATGATTCTCATTTACATTAACGAATTAATTGCACCAAATACAATCATACCACAGGCAAAGATAGACACAAAGCCCATGAACCATAGCAATATACTAACTATTATCTTCATCTTCTTCCTCCTCATCCTCATCTACCAGTTCTAGTAATGCTTCTCTCGGGATGTGGTACATCAAGCAATACACCGATTCTATATCGCTCGTGTACGATATGTACTCCAACACTTTCTTGATTAGCTTGTCGTTAGGGTGTGGGTCTAATCCATATTCTTCCCAATCAATTGCCCATCTATCTTCTTCCGTCATACTATCACCTCGCTGGTTGTTGTCTAATACGCTCAATACTCTGAGCGTTTCGGGTACTTAACCCTCGTCAGTTAGACTCATGGAAAAAAAAGCATTGAATTTTTTATATGCTTTGCAATATGCTTCGTACTCGTCTTTAGCTGAATAGAAAAAAGTTAGGTTAGTATAAATATAATAATCAGGATTGAAATCACCGACTGCGTTACCGACTTTACGGCGTACAATTTTCTCCCCGTTGTATTCTTCAACACTTAAAAATTCATTTAAAAATTCTTTGTAAGTTAGCATTGTGTTTCCTTTCTGTTATTGTCTAATACGCTCGATACTCTGAGCGTTTCGGCTAATCAAGCCTCATCAGTTAGACTATTATGATCACTGTGTAAATAACCATTCGCTTCTTTTAGATGCTTCGCAATCTCGAACCAGTTTACATCATCAAGAAACGCATGAGCATAAGAATTTGCAAAACTGCCCTCAGGGCTTTGCTGGTCTATCGCTTCCCTGACGTAACCTATGATTATTTGCGATACGTCGTAGGCTTCTTTGCTTAGATAATCTTCCAGCCATTCGTTATCACCATCGAACCATTCAAGCGCAATTCTCCAAGTTGCGTAGTTTGTCCAGCCGTTATACTTTTCTTTATCCATTTTTTTTTCTCCTTTGGTTTGTTGTGTTGCTATGGTTCCCATTGTAGACTATCCGCGAGATAAGTCAAGCAAAAAAACATAGGAATTTTTCCCAAAATTACCTAAGTAAAATCATTAGATAAGCCTAAGTAAAATCATGAATAGCTAAGTTATTGATTTATAAGGGAATCCACGTAAATAAGAATTAGGTACTAGGGTAAGGGTTTTGGCTTGCGTCGCGTGTAGAGCGATCTCGAGGGTCTCAGAGGCATGTTACATAAATGAGACAGTAGTGTTGCGTTTATACCACATGGTTTAGTGTATACTGTATACTGTATTCTGAATTCAAACGTACACCCTACCAAACTTTTTAGATTAGGTCTAAAGTCTCGCGAGGTCTCGAGAGGTAGCCTCACCGCCTCACACACTCACCAGAATACAGAGTGTCGCATACTGAACTCTGAATACTGAATACCGGATACTGTCTACTGAATACTGTATACAAACTGCATAGGGGGGGAGGGGCTAGGCAGGGGCTAGGGA
>Ga0196905_1000360_pt1 | contig 18563 bp, 25 predicted proteins | sample CB_VirMetaG_3_FD_169098 | JGI IMG/M metagenome (GOLD analysis project Ga0196905, IMG submission 169098) | Freshwater to marine saline gradient viral communities from Chesapeake Bay - CB_1508_1S Viral MetaG (v3) (version 3) | ecosystem: Environmental > Aquatic > Marine > Coastal | place: USA... | reverse complement strand
GTGTCGAACTTCGTAAACAAAACTGTAAGCAACACTTGACGGAACACCCGATATAACAACAGTCGAGTTGCCGCTAATCGTAGCTGTGAAGTAATTACCTAAAGCACAGTTAATACCGCTGCCATACAAGCCAAGGGCAACAATATTTTGTGTAATCTGGCCATTCACGGTGCCGCCAGAAATAGGCAGTTTCGTATCAGCCAGGGAAAGAGCAGCGTTACCGCTGGCCCGAGCAACCGAGTCAGTAGCGGAAATACCGCCGCCCAGACTGGAAATAGTTACCTTTTTAGGCTGAGCGTCAGCGTTAACCTCGCTAACGTCTAAAACCGCAAGAATATCGTCACCCGAAACCTGACCTGCAGACAGTTCCTGTAAGTCATGAATGGGTTGGATGTGCCGCCCGTAATCTAGGGCGTCGTTTAGTTTACGCCTAGCGGCCATACGAATCCGACCTAATGTCTAAATTATAGCTCAACAGATTTGTGCTGTGTTTTACGCCAACGTGCCGACACTCGTTTAACAGAACTGAGGTGGCAACCCAGATTCTTAGAGATCTGCATACAAGTCAAGCCGTCCTGAAGGCCCGAGATGATCGCGGATTCGTGCCACGCGGACGGCAATCGCTTAGTAAAGGCCTCTTTGATCAAAGCCAGCTCGATCTCGTTGGCGTTGTTATGGACAAACGAACTGACAGCTTGCTTCGATATTCCGTACTTAGCGCCGATCTCAGCGAGAGACTTACCTGAGAGGCACAGTTCAAGGATTTCATGGAAACGCTCACGACGGGCGCCCCACATCTTCGGAGTCTTGGCAGGCATCTGAGTGACAGAGCTTGCAGCAGACTATTGGGTGTCAGTTCGTCTGTCAACCATATCGTGTGTGTACCATTGCTCAGCGATGAGCCAGGCAGGAACGTTGAGCTGCAAGGCGCGTCTACGGCACTCGGCCCAGAACTGAGCGTCAGCGTCCTGAGAGGTTGCCTGCTGAGTACGGCTAGCAGTCGTCATAGTTGTACTAAAACGCATGTTTGTAAGATATATGGCCAGGAAGTCAAGTTGGCATAAAATTTTAAAACCAAAACATGAGTCGGTTACAGATACTACTATTCCACAGCGCTTCCCAGAACTCCTACCTCAAAGACTTTTTCTAAAACGTCCCTGACTTAACGTAAACTGCACTTGACTGCGATTTTATATAGTATTTAAAATAATATTATAGTAATACACACTGTCCAAACGCACCCAAAAACGTAAAAACCTCGGTTTTGGCGAAAATCGGTTAAGGGAGCTCCCTTAGTAAATGGAAAGTAGAAAAAAGAAACCGGAACGGCTGAGCTATGTACTGTGTGCGCTGTGTGCGCAGTGCTAGCATTGGATCACTCGGAGTATCCCCATGCTCTCGCTACCGACACTCAGCCCGCTGACCCTGTGTCTAGGTGTCCTGGACCCAATCCCTATCCAGATCCCCCAGGAGCCCCCTAAGGAGACGTATCGGTGGGGCAACTTCCTTGTCCACGCCTGGGATGAGGCGGCGACCCTGACGTGCCTCTGTGGCCGCAGCGAAAAAATCCCAGCCGCATTGGAGGATTTAAAGAAGGCAAGTGGCGTTCATGGCATAGAAGCTTGCGAGATCTGCATCAAGGAATATAAAATGTGCAAATCGAGGACACAGCACGTTGAAGCCTGGATACGACGTAACAGATTCGGTATAAACAAAGATCAGCACCTGTACCTTCCTGAAAACCTCAAACGGTTTGTATCAGAGGGGCAGATCATGCGCCCAAAAAGATGTGTATACCAGACTCACCACGGTGTTGATCTGGGTCCAGAAGATCATGTACTATCGACTTGCGGTGATCCCGCGTGCCTAAACCCGTATCACATGATGGTCGGCAAAAGTCCGGCCAGAAAGATAACTCCTCAAATGCAAAGTGACATTACTGAATGGCTGAACCTCAAAATCAAAACCAAAACTATAGTCGAACTTCTGAACAGAAAGTATCAACGAAAAGTCTCCCTGAGAACTATACAACTAATTCAAAAAGAATGGCGGCAATCCGCCGCAACCACGAGCTATTGCGGCTGCTAAGATTCAACGAACCGCTTTCAACTGCGGAGATTCAGCAGGAATACTACATTCCTAAAGATCGACTCCAGAGGGAACTGAGACAACTGATCTCAACTGAGCTTGTTATCAAAGTAAACTTTGAGAGTCATGTGCTGTACGTAGTAAACGGCACGTTTAATACCTTGATTGACACAACTTTAGGTCTATGAATCACACTTACACTCCGTCCATGGAGACCAAAAAAGTTCTCTGGGACAAACGCTACATTATCGAGAACCTTCCGGTCTGGATCTACACGGATAACGAACAGCCGAATACGATCTCAGAGTGCAAGGCAAAAGTATCGTCACTGCGGTACACGATTGACGATATCAACCTTCAGATCGAAATCCGTGAGCTGGAGCTAAAGACGGGTAATAGCCGCCACCAGTCGAACTTTGATTTTGAAAAGTGGAAGACTCAAGCTCTCCGAGCCCGTCAAACCCACTTGTATCTCCTGAACGCTTACAGTTACTGGCTTATCCTGAACGAACGGGAGTACGCGGACAAGAAAGTCAACAGCAAAGTTGACGCTCTCATCCAAATCCTTATCGAAGACCCCGTGGACATTGTACCCAAACTAGAAGCCCTTCTATGAAGTGCATACGAAACAGTAAGCACCGTAAAACATCAGATATTTGTCAAGACTGCTTAAAAGAGATCTGCTTAGGTCCACGGCAGCCTGATATACGTGATCTTGAGCCCGACTTACGGGCTCTTTTTTCGCAGCTGACACTCCAGAATAGAGATTTAAGTGACTGCTGGCCGACTTCATATACAAGACTTAGAGTGTTCGGTAAAAGCATAAAGATACAGAATCTATACTATGCGTTCTATAAAGCCGATATAGGGAACGAAAAACTAAGAAAGATCTGCTGCAGCGAAAACTGCACTAATCCAGCTCACTACAAGTCAAACTATGAGCCAAAGTTTACTCTTAGAGACCAGATCGGCAACGCAGCGTTAAATTAGTGCCAAATCAGGTCAACACTATTAAAATAAATCGACCGTTACCGTAAGAAGGACCGGAAGCGGTTACCATAGGGCTCGGGTAGTTTTCGTCCTTTCCTGCCCGACGCAAGCGATCCGGCCTGCCTAGTACTGGGTGGGTCGGCGGCCCCTCAAAACACTATGGAAATCAACAAAGAACTACTAGAAACACTCAAAAGCATCGACACTTCATTGAAGTTGTTGGCTGCAGGGTCAGGAGAAGTGCCAACCACGGTGCTCGTGGACAAAAAAACCGTAGCATCATCGCTAGGTGTCAACTCTGCTTTCGTAGATAAACTGATTTTCCAGGGAGTCGTCTCTAAAGGAACCTCAGGTTTGGTAGAACGCAGGCACTACTGTAAACTTACACCAGACGAAAAGAACACAGCAAACTATCGATTTAACTTAAATCAAGTTCTTGCTGATTCATGGAAGTCCTTCACGTATTCTGAGTAGTACTATGTCTAACAATCAGTCCAAACAACTCAGCAAAGACCTTTTTGGAGGGTCCGAGGTAAAGACACGGATAGCTAAAAACGCTGTCCAGATGATTATTGGAGATATCGCCACTCTTTACAAGGAGTTTAGATCCGCGCAAGGTCTAGGTGCCTTGTTCTTCAACACGGAGGCTCCGCTTAACTCTCTTTACATGACTACTAAAGAGATTTATAACGATATTATTCTTGCAGAAGAACTATTAGACACAGACACAAAAGAGTTTTTACAAAAAATCCTGAACTTAATTGAAAAGAATGAGGATAATGAGCTTCCGATTGTAGTTATGCTTGATCAAACAGGCATGAGTGTACACTTGTTAGATCTAGATTTAGTAAAAGAACACATTGAAAAACAAATAGAAGATGCTAGGAACGAAAACTGACTTCGTTTCACCTTATAAAGTTATAGGGGCCGCCACGGCTTTCTTTGGCGGCTCTATTTCTTTGGACCCTGCTTCCAGCGAGTTAGCTAACACGGTTGTAGAAGCAGATAAGATCTTTACTCCTAGGGAGAATGGCTTATTCCAAGATTGGAAGGCCAAGAATATATACCTATACCCTCCTAGAGACTTCTTGGATTATGAAGATCAACCAAAGAGCAGGCATCTATTTAAAAAAACCAGCAAGATAAAGCGCTCAGCGCAGAGAGTATGGCTAGAGCGTGCAATAGACAGCTACAAAAAGCAGGATTATACAGAGGGTATTGTATTTTTAACATCGACTGAAGTAGCCCTCATCGTCACTCAGAAACTAAATATAGACCTGCCTTTGTGTTTATTGAATGAAAGACCTCAGATTCTAGTGGAGTCTCCGGGCTTACCGAAAGTGCAAGACGGCAGATGCTATGGATTTGTGTTTTACGTACCGTCTCCTTATAATACCGAAAAAAGAATATATGAATTCAAAGATGTTTTTAGTTCTATAGGACGTGTTTATATCTAATGTATTCACGAGTTCCGTAATCCTCATCAGGACCTTCTACATCAGTTGCATCAAACCACGCGGGGGCGTTCTTAGACTTTTCCATCATGTGCTTTCTCATAATATTGCGTGCGTGTTCTTCAGGAGTTTCAGCCCAGATCTGGCCGGCAAACCGAGTATCACGGCGACGGGCAAATTTGTAGTCGTGTTTAGCGAGGGGAGCCTCACCGTGGAAAGCTACCCTACGCTCATGACGGGAACTCTTTATAGAGTCAGACATTAACTTGCATAGAAGGCCTGATATTAGCTAGTATATCAGGACTATTTTTTCTTAAAATACCAGCCATCCTATTTTCTAAAAAGTCCATAGCATCTTCATCTTTTAAAACGTTAGTACCAGGAGATGCAGCAGCTAGCTCTAGCTGTCTTAAAACTTTTGTAGGAGTCTGTTCTATAAGGTCTAAGTTTCTAGAGAGTTCTTCATAAGTTTCACCGCTTAACTTTCCTCTTTCTCTACCGTACTGATTAGACGCAAATTGAGCTACTTCTCTGGCTTTAGGTATAGCACTAAAGTCTGTAAGTAATGGTTCGTATTTATTAGCTATATCATTAACAGAACGTGTAAAAGCATCCTCCATTTGCCTAAATTTACTAGGTATATCGTACCCAGTAATAGCTGCATACTCTTCAGGAGATCCCTCGATCCCTCCAATCAGTTCCCCAGTTGATTCTTCAACACCCTTTGTGCTCTTACCTACAGAGTTAATAATATTATTAAACTGCTTTTTACCGATACCAAGACTCTCTCTATTAACCCCACCTCCAGCGCCCATAACTAAAAGTAACTCTGTTTAAAATTTAGCACAAAACAAAGCAAAAGCAAAAATTAGAAAACAAACAAATATCATGTAGTGTGCTTTAAAACAACTCTATACGTATTCCCAGCTTCGTCCTCGTACGTCACGCCGCGACCTTTATCTAAAAGTTGCCCTCTGCCACGCCAGGTAAGTGGAGTACCTACATCAATACCATAGTCAACTCCACTATGCCCGCCGTAAGGTCTAGGGGCTCCATAGAGGGAAGTAACAGGGAACGAGGGTGTATAAGCTCCGCCGGCCATGCGGTATAAAGGTGTACCTTTTCCTTCACCAACGTATAAATTTGCAAGACCACTTCTCCAAGTCTGAGGGTTTATCTCAACCCCATTTTTAGTCACATCTATATGCAAATGAGGACCCGTAGTAGGAAGAGGGTCTTTTGAGGGGTCTATGATACTCCCTAAACTTAGTACAGATTGACCGTATGTAGGATCCGTGGCTACAGGTTGAGGTGCTGCCGGCTGCGCAGTAGTAGGAGCAGCTGCGACAGGACTCTCTATCCGCTGAGGTATTAACTTCATGGCGGCTGCTACCACACCGGACAGATCAAAGCCGGAAGATCTAGATCTTAAAGGAGACAAAGTTTCTCTTTCTATTTGCTCTAAAGCGTCATCGACAGACGCGGGACTCTTAGAAAGGGCTTCCCTGGCAGCCGAAGGTACAGCAAAAGCAGACAAGGCTCTCCCAAAAATCTCCTGAGCTATAGCTGAATAGTCAGGTTTAGTAAATATAGGTGCCGAAGGAGCACCAGTGCTTTGAGTAGGTCTAGAGGCTGCTGGTGCCGGAGAAGGTACGTTTGAGGAATTGCTTAGAGTTGGAGTATAGTTCTGATACTCAGCTCTAATAGCTTCTCTAGATTTTACAGGCTGACCATAATAACTGCTGCCACTTAAAGTAGGAAAAGAGGCCCACTCAGGAGCCAGGGCAGCCATAACACGATCACTAAGACCCTCTTTTTTTAAAAGAGACAGCCCTCCAATAGGACTTAATCTCCTCTGAGCTAGATATAAAGCAGCTAGATCTTGTTTGTCTTTTTCAAACGACCCAAGGTTTAGAGCTCTGTCTGCTGCATTCCAGGTAGGAGTCAGAAATTGATACGCTCCAGCAGCAGTACTGGAGTACTTACCTCCTTTAATAACTTTGTCTGGATGCCTACTAAGGTCAGATGTTTTACTTCCGCCGTAAAGTGTGTAATAAGCGGTATCACCGGGACCTTTAGTTCCCTCTGCAAACCTTATAGCGGCTAAAAGTTTCTGAGCCTCAGGTGTAGTCCTAAAAGACTCAAGAAAATCTCTACTCGCCATAAAACTACAGCAACTCTGCTGATTGAGTCTCTTAGATCTATTCTAAATCAGATTCAAAGGCCCACGCTGGTCATTCATCGAAAAGCTTGACATTGGTGTCTATTACTATGCCCATCTCTTTCATAACTTCTTTGTAAGCTCGTTCACGACATACAAATCTGTATACGGTAGACCAAAAAAATTGATCTCTGTCCTTAGTGTTAGTTAATGCCTTAGCTTTTGTCCTAATCTGAGTCAGAACAAACTCATCCTCTAGCTGTAAGTTGCAGGAGAGGGAATGGTCCTCCTCGTGATCCAGCATAGCCCCGTGGCATCTGCTTAAAGTCTAGGCGAAGACTTCGAAAAATTTAAAGAAGCAGGATCGCCCTGTGTTACCAAGCTTTACAGGACCAGTACCCTGCTGACAGCTTGCTCTTAGGCTCATCGCAGCTATGGCGGCTCCTGAAGGCCTTCCGTCGATCCGGGTCTGAACTACGGTTCTTCATATTCGGATCGCCGAAGCGTACTAATCGTACCTTACCGTCCTCTTTGGCGGCCACGGCGTATTCCTTCCCACCCTGAACATCGCGTTTGGGCTGGTTATATTCTTTGAACACCTCCCCGGCCAATCGGATTGTCATGAAATCAGATCAGATCATCTTGATTCTAACCAGGCAAAGATTAAAAAGACCTGTAGCCCCGGAAAAGCTGTTGCCCTAAACGCAAATTAGGGTAGTATGTTCCAGTCGCTCTTTACTAAGCATTCTAAATGTCTGACAGCAAAACACTCCTCACGATCGCAGAAACCGCCGAGCTGCTCAACTGCAGCAGTGGTTTCGTTCGTAAGCGTATTGCACTCTCTGAAGCAAATCAGCCCGGCGGTTGGCCTAAGACTGTGTACGTGAATCTGCAGCCCAACGGTGCAAAGGCTCTTTACCGAGTCAAGAAGTCCGCTCTCGAAGAGTATCTTGAGGGTACTTCTGCCGCTACAGTTGAAGCAGTGGTGACCGAAGCCGAACCGGCCGTCTGCGCAGCCTGATCATGACACTCTCTGGCATGTTTTCTCAGCAACAAATCAATTCGGAGCCTGCCGAAGCGCCCACGCTGGGTGAAGACATGCTGGAGAATGAAGAAGAAACCGGGGTGCCTGTAGGCGAACTTGTTCGTCAACTGGTATCCCTGGCCTCTTACTTAGATAAACTGTATACACAGTCTCATCTAATTCACTTGAACATAGAGGGGCCTTTGTTCTTCCCTCTTCATGAGTTCTTTAAGGAGCAGTATACAAAGCTCGTTGAAGAGTTTGACACGATCGCAGAACTTGTGCGATCCATGGATTATCTGATGCCTATGTGCGAGAAGGGGCTGAACAGCGCTTGCCCTAGATTTGTGCATGTAAAATCGTACAATGCCAGGGAGATGACGACAACGTATCTCAAAAATTTGGAGATGTGCGGAATGATGGCAAAAGAGATTATCGAAGTTGCTAGAGAAGTGGAAGCTCCCGACGTTGAGAACTTCCTAGCCAACACTGTCAACTTTTGCTTCAAATCGTCTTGGATGCTTAAATCGACTCTCCGTTCTCAAACATAGAACCAATCGGTTCCAGCTCTGACGTATAAACCAGAAGGATACGTACCAGAGCTTTCTAACTGAAGATATAAAACGCCCGATCCGGTTATCGCTGGGTCGGGCAGCCCACTAGCTACCACGGTGGCTACGGACACTGCGCCTGAAGCCAAGACAGCGCCAGATGCGAGCGTAGCAGTATCACTATGGAGAGAACCTGAAGACAAGATAGAACCGGATGCTAATGTTGCTGTGTCACTAAACACAGCACCAGAAGCCAAGATAGCTCCAGAAGAAATAACAGCTGTACTACTTTCTACAGACCCTGAGGACAGTACAGCACCAGAAGAGAGAGCAGCAGTGTCACTGTATATGGACCCTGAAGCTAAGATGGCCCCAGAAGCTAAGATAGCTGTCTCGCTATATACAGCACCAGAAGCATAAATAGCTCCAGAGGCCAAAATAGATCCTATAGATCCTGAAGCCAAGATAGCTCCAGATGCTTGAATAGCACCCGAAGCCATTAAGGCACCGGACGCTTCGACTGCACCAGATGCTTGTATGCATCCAGAAGCCAAATAAGCACCAGATGCTAACAAAGCACCCGAAGCCAAGATAGCTCCAGATGCTTGAATAGCACCCGAAGCCATTAAGGCACCGGAAGCCTGTAAAGCTCCTGACGCTTGTATAGAACCGGAAGCGAGCGTGGCTGTATCAGAAAAACCAGCGCTTACTTTGACCCAACTGGTTCCGTCCCAAACTTTGTAATAGTTATGAACGCTGCTATCTGTCCACGCCTCTCCTAAAGAGTTACCGGAGGCTCCTATGTAATTAGAGTTTGGAGCTGCAGTCCCGTATCCAATCGGACCTATCTTTCTAACACCCCCTGCAACGTCCTCAAAGTAAAGACCAGGATCACCCGAACCAGCGCATAACGCTAGCTCTCCGTACTGGATAATAGTTCCGCTAGGTCTGTCTGACTCTAAGTTAGATCGTAACAGTAAAATAGTTACAGGTGTAGAAGTCATGAGTAAACGCCTCCGTTTATAGGATAAGCTATTGCTGAGATTAACGTACCACTAGCATACGTCCCACCATCAAATATCCCGGATATAGTTCTGGGAATAAGTGTACCACTCGCATAAGTGCCGCCATCATAAACGTCTATCCCCGAGGTAGGAACAAATGGACTATAGGAATTAGTATCAAAAAAAGTAAGACCAGATGCTAGAGCAGCTTTAGGGCTCTCTAAAGTACCAGCGTTAGTTAACTTCGCAAATATCACATAGCTGTCAGGATTTAGTACATGAGTAGGAAGCTCAGACTTCGTAGGGCCGTACCTTAACCACCAGCGGTAGTCGCGCTCTCTTTCAAAGAAGTCAAGCTGTTTTTTCAAATCTCTTTCGAACATCTCTCGATAAGCGGGATGAGTCGGTTCATCGTTAGGTTGAGGCAACCAATAGCTAGTAGTGTTCTCTTGTCCTAAACCTCTCCCTAAATCCCACATAGCGGCGTAAATGTGCTTACACCACTTAGGCTGAAAGTAAAAAAGATTAGGATCAGCATAAGTATCTTGTGTATAATTAGGTATGTTGTATATGTCGTTCAAGTATATAAAACCAAAACTTCTACTCCAACCAGGATCGTCAATAGATTGTATAGGTCTACCTTCTTGAGACTGAGAGCCTGGGTCAAAGAAACCAGGCTTCATGTTGTACACACCTGTATACGGATATCTTTGTTTTAAAGAAACCTCATATAAATTTAGATTCTCTCTGCCGGAAAAATCAGGACAATTACATTGGGCTTTTAACTCAGTAGTTAAGTACTCGCCCACGCTGGGCGGCCCAGAAGCAGGAACCCTCATCGTATTAGCGTCAACTACTTCCCAACTGAGAGTCTGCGAGTGACTCAAAAATAGAGTGTTATACAGCGCCGAATAATCTACATTATTTACTAAAGTACCATCTAAACCTATACCTACTACAGCATAATTACTAAATCCATAGAGTTTTTGATTTCCACTAGAATCAATACGATTAGCTAAAACCTCTCCTTTAAAAGCTGATATGGGTAAGCCGAAGTTACCAGATAACTTCACTGCATAAATTTCATCAGTGTAGTCTGTGACAGAAGTAATAAATAAACCGAAGTCCTTAAAGTTAAAAGAACCCTGCGGCTGCACATAGGTAGTCCACATCCGCTCGTCTGTCCGCGTGGTCGGATACAGAAAAGTGAGACCCGGTATATACGGACCTACACCAATTACATTTGTGTAATAGTATTTATACGCATACTCAATGCCTTTGTACACTTGTTGAGCGTACATAGACAGCTCATATCCACGACGCCAACGGCTCCAAAGTGATGCGTAGTCGTAATCACTTAGTACGCTGAAATCTTTTGTGCCTACGGCAGGTCTAAACCTACGCTTAAAAGGCATGGGGTGAGACAGCTGATGAGCTGTATCCCCACCCGTAAACCTTTTACTATGCTCTATTTTTTTGGCAGCGTCGTAGTTCTTGAAGCTGAAGCTATCGCCGGAGGAGCGCTTAGCCACGGATCAATAGAAGCCGCCCTGCGCAAACACAGTGATACCAGAAGGACTTAAGCCACCAGAAATAGCAGAAGGACCGTTACCAAGATAACCAATACAAAGAATGTATCCTTTCTCTAAGTACAAGCCTTCGCCTTTGCCGATTTGAATAGGAGCGATTAGTCCGGTGTCGCCGACTTGTGGAACAGGAGCATTAACACCGAAAAGCTGGACAGGAAGAGGATAGCCAAAAGTCGTGCCGCTTAAGCCAACTTCGAACCTACCAATCATCAAAGCAGCCGACGTAGACGGAGCTGATTGATTAGGAGCAAAAACGTACAGGCCGATATCACAAGTACGAACACCACCGTCGTTCGGGTAGTCTTCGTTAGAAATAATCGTAATGTCTTCAACCAGAGCCGCATCTTCAGACGGAAGATCGCCCACGCGGACCAACTGAATCAGATCAGTCAGGTTTGGGTTAGTAGGGTCGCAGGTTTGAGTGCTGCTGTTGATCTTCGCTCCACGTAAAAAGGGGCGATCAATCAAGCAAGGAGCTTTGTTAGTGCTTGTGGAGCTCATAGTGTTACTCAGCCTATGGAGTTGAAGTATGAAACGGGAGTTTTAAGATCCTCCCTGAACTTATCGAGGGTAGGCATATCCTTAACTACTGGATACGACTCCCCTCTCATAGAATCATTATTTTTGTTTTCAGACTCTTTTTTAAGTTCCTCTGTAGCTTTGGCGATTAAGTCAGCAAACTCTTTGGCGGAAGCCATACGTCTCTGTTCGCTTTCGTACTTAGCCAAAGGACTAAAAGGATCATAAGCAGGAGGTCTACCTATGGCAGTACCAATGCTATTAGCCAGAGAAGCCACGCCGTAACCAAAGTCGCCGATAGCTTTCATATTCTCCGGGCTAAACAACCCAGCTAAACGAAAGCCGCCTGAGGAGCCTGTGCTAGAGGGAGTGACGGACGGAGCGCTTGCGTAAGAAGCAGGATCAAAAGAGAACGGTTCACCGCTGTAGCTAAAAGTAGTCTCAGGGGAAAACCCACCGATAGAGCCAGCGAATGTACCCGGCTCTAAAACTGTATCGTAGGAGTAAGAGGATGCGGAATTCCCAGGATACATCTCACCCCAGCTAGGGCCAGAGTAAGTAGAGCTACTGTCAAAATAAGAGGGGGACGTGTAGCTACTCATGATCAACCAGCGTAACCGAGAGAACGAACAACGCCAGCCATGGCGTTAGTACCAGGAGCCGGGAAGTCGCCGTAAACAGGACGACCGCCATACATTTTCATCATCTCCTCTTCGATTGCTGTATCACCGCCTGGGAACTCGAAGGCTTTTCTAGTCTGTATCGTACTCATAGGAGGCGCTGAAATACCGATGCTAGGTCTAGCCACGGCGGCCTGACCTACCTCAGAACCTTGTCTGGAGCCTATTAAGTTGTTTATGGGATTACTACCGTACTCAGAAACTACCTCTTGAGTTTGAACTTGCGGCATCTGCTGAGACAGCTCGTAAGCCAAAGGCTTGTTAGCTGTGGCCCAAGCACCTAAAGTATTCGGGTCCGCAAATCTCTCATCACGTTGAATCAACTGCTCCATAATGTTCTCTAAAACATCAGGTTGATTCGCGTAATCACGTCTAGCGCTGTAGTAATCTACTGCCCTTTCAAAATTACGATCGGGAGCGTACACAGCAGCTGCTAAAGCGTTCTGTTTCGCCTGTTCGTAATCGCTACGGCTATCGTCTGAGACTTGTATCACGGAGCCGGAGCCAGCTTGCCCTGTGGTAGCAGATCTGCGGTCGCTAGCAGGAGCAGTAGAGGTTTCTCTCCTGTCAGAAGTGCGAGTAGCTGGCGTAGTGTTTCCACCGCCGCCAAAATCTATCAGTCTCGATGCAGCCGCAGGGTCAATACTGCCATCGGGTCTAACAGGAACCCTTACTGTTTCTCCGTTTTTCAAACGAAGTAAGGCTGCACCGCCACCAATCCCGAGAAGGGCGGCCCCTGTACCTGCAAGAGCTCTGACATTCAAACCGCCACCCGGAGAGACAGGTGGACGATTTAATGAACCTTGTACATTAGTGAACGGACCCCTCAGAACGTTTTGAGGGGCTATCAAATCAAAATTAAGTGATTGTTGACCAGGGCTGAGCCTAGGATCTACAAATCTAGTGGGAGGGGTATCAGCCATACGCGGCTGTAGACCCATACGAACTAACTGCCTCTGAGCAGCTTCTTCTGCACTTCCTTTTGGATACCCAGAATAACCTCCTTGCCTGCTACCGACACCTATCCTTAACTGAGTGCCTGCAGACACATTCTTCGCGGAGGGCACCATAGGCCTAGCCACGGGGGTGGCTCTGTCATAAGCTCTTCGGTACAGTGCTCCTTGCGGACCAATAAGCGCTTCACCGATATCTCTAAGTCCCTTTTCTGCAGATCCGTAAAGGAACTGGCCAAGCATCTGCAGATTCGAAGCAGCGCCACTAAGTGCTTGTCTTTTCGGAGACACTAAACTTACCTTACGACTAGCCTATAGAAATTATACTGCTTACCTCCAGTTAGTCGCAAAATAAATTCTGTCGGCCCGAGACATAGTAGGAGCTCCAGGTAGTGCTTGAACATAACTGGCACCACTACGCTCAAACCTATATCTATTAACCATAGGATTCTTGTAGTTAGCTACATAAAGCATCTGAGCTAACCTATCTGTCTCATAAATATAATTTTCTCTCCATATCTTAGCTGTTTCTTGTTTGTCTTGAACACTGATAGAACGGTTAACGTCACCTAAGATAATTTCCTGACGGCTCGTTCCTCTACCACCGGCAAGCTCGGATATCCTCTCTGCCTCTTCACACCTCTCAATCTGCTGAACTATTTTGTCGTAGTAATACTGACTAGGGATACTCGTACAAGCTAATTGAAGCCTTGAGTAATCACCAGCAGGTACAGTAGCTACATTATACCCTAGGTGATACGTTACACGACTGAAGTTAAAATCATCGAGTTTGAAGCCAAAAACCTGACCTGGGTTGCGACCAATCTGGTTTAAAGCCGCATAAACAATTTCACGCTTGGTCCGATCAGTAGTGGTCGGTTGCGTTACAACACCCTGCTGAGCTAGATAGCTATAAATTTGCTCCAGTTCTTGAACGCTAAGCTCCGCCACGGTTGTCTCCTTTTAACTAAGTCTAATCAATGCCAAGAAGCAAAAAAGTACAGATCGTCATACCTAGCCGGATCTACAGGTCCCGGTAGGCTTTGAATAAAATCCCCCTCCGTGGCAACAAACCTGGACTCAGCAATTACAGGATCTTTATAATTAACTACGTGTAACATAGCAGATAACCTGTCACACTCGTATAAATAATTCTCACGCCATACTCTCATAATCTTTCTGTTATCCTGTATCGTAATTGTTCTATTTAAATCAGCTCCAAATATAACTTCTTGCTGGCTGGCTCCTCTGTCAGAAGCCAGCTCTGTATAAATCTCAGCGGTGTTACACCGTTCAATCTGATTCAGGATCTTAGTGTAATAAAAGTCACTAGGTATGTTATTACAAGCTTCTAAAAGCCTAGCGTAATCCGCAGGGCTTACAGCAGAGATATTGTAGTTTAAATGATAACAAACACGCTCAAAGTTATAGTCATCTAGAGCTGAAACTTTTAGCTGAGGTACGCTGCGGAACAGCGAGTTAACAGCCGCGTAAATCGTATCTAGACGGGCAGAGTCTGTGAAACTGCCGACGAAGATAGCCCCCTGCTCGCGTAGATAGCGCTCAATCTGCGCAAGTTCTTCAGTTAGAAGTTGCGCCACGGGCAGAGGGATATCTACTTTTATTCTAAATCAGTGAAAACTATTTCACTCGACGTAGGCAACATCGCCTTCCAGAACCGTATCCCAATCGATATTAGAGATCGACTTCAGTTGATCGAGCTTGCTGAAGCGCTCACCAGGCATCGACTGCTGAAGCTCTTTAATCTCGATAGCAGTTTTCATCCCGATACCTTTGAGAACTTGGGTCAACAGCTCGGGGGTTGCCGAGTTGATGTTTACCCGGTTCATGGCGGGCACCTCGGGCCGAACTATTTGCCGACCACGGCGGCGCTTAACTTGTTTTTCGCCAGAATCCTCCTCGATATCTTTTTGAGCAATCTGGTTCTTATGTGCAAAGAACACCTTCCCAGTAGTAAGGGATTTCACCATAAAATACTCACCGTCATCGTGAGTACTGATCACAGAGACTTTAACGCCATTAGGCGTGTAGGTATACTCCTGACTGGCGGCGACTGTCATTATGAAAACATTGACTGACAACAGTATAGCCCCAGGCACAAAAAAACCCCCTCGAAGTGAGGGGGTCTGAAACTAACCTTCTGAATTAGATCAGGAAGGAGAGGTGGATGTGTACACGCTGGATTCCACGATGCCGGCAGGCTGCAGCACGATATCGCTGCGCTTGGGCGGCTGATCGGGAACAAGCCAGCACACTTCGCAAAGGGCGAGGGCTTTGTCCTTACCGCTCAGCTTGCCAACGCCAGCGCGGGGATCGTAGATACCCGAAGCTTGGCCGAGGCCAGAAGCGGCGGCGCCGCCCAGGTTGCCCACGGTGGCCAGAGCGTACTCTGTTTCCGCAGTAACACGGTGCATGTTGGCGCCGTTCCAGGCGTTGCTGGAATTGAACGAGCCGTTTTCGATGCGGCTGTTCGAACCAACGACGGTGGCGTAGAAACCGCTAGCGCTGGGGGTGGTGCTGAGACCAACGCCCAGGCCAGGGCCGAGGCCGAGTTGAGGAGTAGCGCTGCCACCGGCAACACCGCTGCTCACCACGTCGCCGCCATCGACACGCAGGCCCACACGGTACACATAAGCGCCGGAAGGCACTTTGATACCAGTGGTAATGTCGGCGCGAACGTCCTTGTGATAATCCGGGGACGGAATGATCACAGTGCCGTTGGTGAATGCCTTGTTAGAAGCACCGCCGGAAGCGTACGGAGTCGTGTAATACTCCAGCTGGTTGACCGAACCGAGGGCCTGATAAGACAGGTCCACGTAGCCAACAGCTTGCTGAGCGATCCAACCGGGGCGGAAGACCACGCCGACAGGGCCGCCGATGGGCTGATTCGTCAGAGTTTCGGCGTAGCCGTTCTCGTTGTTGAAATCAACCGACTTGGTTTCGTGCCAGTACTTCAGCACGTTGGTGTAGTTACCAGGATAGATCTTGGTAACTGCGATCTGGTTAGCGTTGATTGCCATCGTTAATACCTCCTATCAAGCGTTAAAGGAGTATGCGATGGTGGCGAAATCGGCGTTCAGGAGTTCGAAACCTGCGTACAGGCTCCAAATCATCATGATGAAACGCGAGAAATCGTCATTGTTGTTCAGGAGCACCTGAGCGTTGTTACCGCCGATACCGACGCCAACACTCTGGGGACCGAAGAACATACCGATGGCAGTCTCGTACGAAGCGCTAGTAGAAGCGATCGTAGCAGTCTGATTCTGCGAGGGCATGTTGGTGCTCTCGAAGAACCGCACACCCTCGAAGACAAAGCCCGTGGGCATAATCGGCTCACCAGCCACGAAGGTGGCTTGACCGAAGCCCTGACCCATGTAGATAGCAGCGTTGGGCTGCATCGAAGACATGAGAGGGTTGATCTGACCGTTGCCAGGATAGCGAGCAACTTCACGGAAGTCGCTGTTCTGACGCAGGTGCATCAGGAAGGTAGGATCGCACACACAGCGATAGAAACCATCCTGATAGGTCGGAACGTTTCTCTTGCGCATGGACTTAACCACACGGAGAAGATCGTCCTTAACGTCGAACTTAGCTTGCTCGGCGTTAGTGTAGGTCAGTGCGCCAACGGCAAGATCGCCAGGGTAGTAATAACCACCTTGGGAGTCCGAAGACTGACCCTTAGAAACAGCTTTCAGGAGTTCGTTAATGAACACCCGGTCACGCCATCTTCTATAGTCGTCTAACAGAGTCAGAGAACCAATAGATTGATGGAAGGCTGTAAGATTACCAGTGTCTAAGAGTAGACGCTGGGCGGTAATTAAGGTTTCCCTCAAGTTGTTACCCTAGAGGCTCTTTATCCTCTAGTTCTTACGGTTTACCATCCCGTAAGGTCAGACTATATCATCACCCTCAGCATTACCTGTTAGGGCGCTCCGCGCTCGTGGGGCCTTCTCCTTTACCGAATTCGGCAGTGGGAGAAGTCAACTTTGTACGCCATACAATCTGGGACATAAGGCTTTATGAGCGGAAGAAACTCCCTTAAACTCTGTTTGCCTATAGATAGCGTAGCTCTCCTCTTTTTAGATCGAGTAGAGAGACGCCACTTTATCCCAGTTATGGAATAAAGCCAGTCTTGTATAAGTCTGTGCTCTTCTAAAGAAAAAGAGCAAAGAGCAAGTTGACCCGCTGCTTCTACGTAAGGATACTCTGCAAAAGAACCGTCTTTTAACTTGTGTTTTTTGATTCTGTTGCTTGAGCTTACAGAACCATCATCACACCAAAGAACAGCTAACTCTGGAAGAGATAAGTCACAGAGAAAGTCAGGAGTAACGTGTTTAATTACACGTCCGGTTTTAGGAACTTCGTACCACCGATCAAACCACGGTGAAAATAGGGAGTGATCATCGACGCAAAAAAGATAAGACTCATGTTTCTTATCTTTTTGTTTTCCGTCAGTTTGGTAGTAAGGTCCTAAAATTTTCCTATCCTTACCTAAAATTTGGTTTATCTTCTCAGCTTTGTATTTTAACCAATCGTATTGTTTAGCAGAATGCCCAATACGAAGGTGTACATACTTGTTGCGTTGAAGACCTAACCAACCATCTCCAAACAAACAAGCTTTTAAAAAAGCTTTATCTGTTGAAGGGAGAGAGTCAAGCGTACAGTTAACCCTAGTCGTTGAACCTTCAAGATGATTACTCATCAAGCTCGGCTGCTGATTTCCCGGACATATTAGAATGTTTGGCGGGATTCCAGCAATTCACGGAGTACGCATCGTGTAATTTCTCACACGAGGGCCAAGGATTTAGCAATCTTGAAAGTACTGGGCTGTGTAGGATCACTAGGATCCGCAGGACCAGTGTACTCACGCAGCGTAACCAGAACCTTGTCCTTGACAATGTTTCTGCTATTCGCAGTGCCAATGGTTTGTTCTGCAGTGCGCTCGCGGGATTCCTTGCTACCAGGATTACCCCAGAAGCGATAACGATCAAGCTGTACGGTCTGGCCTGGTTGCTTGCTGAAGTCATGGACTACAACAGGCTCCGCAGCCATCTCTACAACGTACGCAGGCAGATTGTTATCCTAGAAGCTCTTTATCTTCTAGTTCTTACACTTTGCTATCGTGTAAGCTCGGACTATATCATCACCCTCAGCTTTACCTGTTGGGGTGTCCCGCGCTCGTGGATGGTTCATCCGGTCTGGACTACTTCATCTAGTCTCTGAACGTTCCGCATGTTCCCACGCGGCTTCGCTGCTGATTTCCTCGACTCCTCCGTGCTTAAAGAGAAGTCTTTAAATATTTTGCGCCCGGTGTGGCCGGGTCTGATTGTCAAGGTTCCCCCGAAGGGTTGTTAAGCACTGGAAGAAGGATTCCAGCAATTCACGGGATTTGCTAAGTGGCTCTCACCACTTAGGCACCTATTGATGCGGACGGTAGAGTTCTGCACCGAGCAGCTTCGGAAAATCATTGTCAACGAACAAAGCGTCAACCTCCGAAGAACTACATAGTTAATCTAACTGGAAAAGTGA
>Ga0196905_1000358_pt1 | contig 18609 bp, 31 predicted proteins | sample CB_VirMetaG_3_FD_169098 | JGI IMG/M metagenome (GOLD analysis project Ga0196905, IMG submission 169098) | Freshwater to marine saline gradient viral communities from Chesapeake Bay - CB_1508_1S Viral MetaG (v3) (version 3) | ecosystem: Environmental > Aquatic > Marine > Coastal | place: USA... | reverse complement strand
GGATGTTGCTGTACAGGCCGCGTTTTGCCATTATTTCTTCCTCTTTTTGCGGGTGCTACCACACACGATAGGACGTTTTACCGAGGGCCTCGGGCTTGGCAAGGTTGAAAGTTTGAAGGCACAAGTAGCCAAGAGCATCGAAAGCATGATCGACGCCCAGATTTTTGTTGGGGAGACCGGTTCCGGGGGCATAAGTCAGAGTTCGAAGGGATTTGATTAGCTCTTTGCATCTTGGGTGGATAAAGAGGCGGCGGCGTCCGGTGGCGTCGAGTAATGCGGTGTTGACGCACGTGATCTTGTCGCGGATTTTCCAGGGGTTGCGGGGGCTGGAAACAGTGAAGCCGCTCTTGCGGAGGATGCTGTGGTCGGTTGCTCCAACGCCGGCGGTTTTGCGGGCGCCGCCGGTGGGGTCCGGGCAGGCAATAATTCGGCGCTCCACGCCGTAGCGGGTTTGGATTTCTTCGCAGAGGTCCCAGGTGGTGGCGCCGCCGGTCATGATGATTTCGTCGAATACCCAGAGAACGTCGCCTTTTTTGACGGCGCAAATGGCGCTCATGGGGTCCACGTTGAAGTCCACTCCAAGGAGGAGGGGGAGGACGGGGAGGTCTTGGACCTCTTTGTTGATGTTGTCGTCCGAGAAGCTGATCGCGACGAGACCGCTTAGGTTCTCGAAGCTGGCTTCGAATTCTTGGCGGAATGTGCGAGGGTCGAGTTGGGAGCGGGCGGCTTCGATTTCCTCGGCAGGGACGTTATCGCCGTCGATTGTGGTGAATTGCCAGCGCTGCCAGTCGTTGTCGCCTTCTTCGCAATAGCACCAGAGGTCGTAAAACCAGCTGGCGGTGCCGTCGGGCGTGGAGATGAAAAGTGCCCAGCCTTGTTTGTCGGCGAGGGCGGGGCGGATGACTTCGAACCAGACTTCGCTGGACATGAAGGCGGCTTCGTCGAGCACCACGCCAGCGAGGCTGCGGCCGCGTAGGGCCATCGCGTTTTCAGTGCCCTTCAGCTCGATCGTGGAGCCGTTGACGAGTTCGATCTTGAGGTCGGTTTCGTTTTTTGCCTTGATCCAGGCTTTGGGGACCAGCTTTTTCATCACCTTCCAGGCGATGTCCTTTGCCATGCGGTAGGTCGGGGCGGCGTAAAAGAAGGTTTCGCCTGGGCGTTCGATCGCTCCACGCAGAAGTTCGATGCAGGCGAGGTAGCTTTTGCCGAATCGGCGGCCCGCAACAAGGACGCGGAAGCGTTTTCGGCTGGAAAACACCTCGCCTTGGGCGTAGCGAAGGGTGAGTGCTCCAGCAGAATCGGGCATTTTTAGCGGTAGGGGTACCTTCTAGGGTATTACAGGAATCGAACCCCTGCCCCGGTGTAGTACAGAAGAAGAAATTGAGGATATGTCAGTAGGTTCCCTGAGGGCTGACCAGCCCCCACCAGCGCCGGACCCTGCCCCCTGGTGCACGTGTACTACAACCGCGAGAGACCCCTAGCGGGCCCGTGGGGGCCGGTCTGCTAGGGGTCGCTACTGTGTCACACGGCAGCGGCCAGGCGGCGCCGCACGGTCGAGCGGGACACGCCGAGACGCTCCGCTATGGCACGTTGGGTAAGGCCCTGCGCGCGCAGGCTGTGCACGTCCTCGACTAGTACAGCAGTCTTAGTTTCGGCGATGATCTCAGTTAGTGGTTCGGGTGTACTGGTGGTCGGGCGGGTCGGCCAGTGCTGCGCCAGCCAGTCGTTGGTACGGTGTACTAGTCGGCCGAGACGGTAGCCAAGCCAATAGGTGTGTACTACAGCAGTCAGTACCAGGGCGACGGCTGGGGCGATAGTGCGCGCGTACTGTTCGAGCCTGGCAGCGACTTGAGCGGTGGTTGGATAGTTCATTTGTTCCCTTGGTGTGGGTGGTTGCGTGGGGCATTCACTGCTGCCCTCACACCCATAGTGTAGCACAGCAGAGCCGCACGTGGCGGTCCTGCTGTGACATTGTGTAACATCAGCAATGCTTATCTGCCGAGCACCAGCAGGCGGCATTCTGCAGCCGAGCGGCCGGCAGACTCGCACTGTGCCAGGCGGTCTGCGTTATCGGCGCCCATAGCGATGATGCCGCAGGCTGTGAGCAGTGCGGCCAGGGTGAGAAAGCGATTCATGGGGGAAGCGTGGTGTGCTTACGTCCCGTATTGTAGCACAGCAGCCGCAGGCGTCAAGCCTGCCGCTTGTCTTCCACGGTGATATTGAGAGTGGGGGCAGCGGCTGCCTGCTGCTCCGGTGCAGCCTCTCCAATCACCGCGCCCATATCTTTGAGCAGCATCGCCACCGTCTGCAGCTGGCCTTTCGCCATGGCCTTACGGCAGGCAGATAAGCGCAGCGCTTGAATTTGGTTCAGTAGATCACCGCGCGTTGCAATTTGCTCCGTTTTAAGCATCTCTGCTGCGCGACTGTAGTCATCATCTGCCGTTCTGACAGACACGCCGAACCGATCCGCTAGTTTCTGAGTGATCTGGCGACGCGTACCACCGTTAAGGATCTCGGCATAACACCAGTTCGCCCGTTCTTCTACGCGTACGCTCGAGCCCTTCCCACCGCGCCACCGCTTGCTCTCATCGTTGGCCACGGTGAGCGGGACTTTCTTTACATCTTGGGCCTCAGATTCCGGCACGTTTGAGTCACAAACTCGATAGTCCCATGCTAACCTGTCACGCCAACAAAAAGCACCGCGCAAGCGGTGCAGTGAGCCGAACGCAAGCGAGGCTCAACAGAAGGTGAACACGTAGCCTTTATCGGTGCTGGCCTTAGCCACTAGGGCGTAGGAAGGCGCACCGTTGAGACTGCTTAGCTGCTGCATCCATTCCACGGCAGCCGCTAGGTGATTTTCTCCGGTGCTAAGCGAATGGCGCCAGCTGTAGGTTTTGCTGCCCTTGCGGCTTCCGACGAACGACACCAACACGCGAGAACCCTTGGTGTTGGTAGGTCCAGCGTACCGGGTCTCAACTGTCCAACAGTAGCCCGTGCTTCTGTGTAGTTCCTGTATGTCCAGCAGTGATAGCGAGGCGTCGGCCGGGATGCTCCAGCCGGAGCAGGATGCGGGATTGATGATCATGGTGTGAGCCTTAGGGTGGGGTCTCGTGAAATACAATACAACAGCACGCGCCACTAGGCAAGCGCCGGCACCGGGTTAAGGTGCGAATCCACGTCATCGCGCCAGCGCAGCCCGGCAGACCCGCCGGTACCGGTAGCCCGCCAGCGGCTCCAGCAGAACTGCGCGTAGGCTTCTGCGTCCGTGAAGCGGCCGAAAGTCTCGTGGCTTTCCCATAGTTGGGCGCTGCACCCATTAAAGCGTTCGAAGCAAGACGGCGAGGCGCCATCAGGCCATACGCTCCAGCTGTAGGCAATCAGCCGGACGCGGTATCCGTCATCGAGATCTCGGACGATCTCCATCTCTGCAGCCAGGCCGATGTAGTCGTGCTGACTCCAAGGGTGCTGATAGATAGAGGTACTGGCACCTTCCGGGTAGCCGTACTGGTTTTCATATTGCAGCAACAGGAAATCGTCCGGCTGAGCAGGTGCGGGGTGGATCCAGAGGTCGCGTGCCATGGTGGGAAGGTCTCCCTTGGTTGACTCCGCCAGTCTGCCCCACGCCCCAGCCGGAAGCCTCCCTACTGTTACACTTCTTCAAGTGGGCAGCGCCGCTTGACCTGTGCGCTACTGTTGCAGGCGACAACCTCAAGCCACACCATGGCAAACGGAGAATGGGCGACCCAGCGCGAACGCAAGGATCTCGCACGGGATCAACGAGAGGCAGAGCGCGAAGCGCTGCGCCTGGAAAAGCGCCACCTGCGCGACCTGCGCTGGGCTGTAGAGCGCTCCACGCTGGAAGAATCAGACTGGGCTGATCTGCTATCGCTCCAGCAGGCCCACGGCAAGGAAGGGCCGCTCCAGTTGTGGCGGGAGCTTGTGCCCTACTGGCGGGATTGCCAGCGCTTGAACGATGGCGCCGACATACCGCCAGAGCTTTTTCCACAAGGTACGGGACTTTTTCCGCGCACACCGCAAGCGGCAAAGGCTCCAGTGAATAGGGTCAAAGCTTCGCCTGGCTCACCCCGGAAAAAGCGGAGCGACGCAGGCAAGGCGCAGCCCTCTAGAAAAGTGCGAACCCCGCAGGGGTGAGCACAAGCGCTCCAGCTGATCAGCTCCACCCCGTCACCGCTTGCCGCCTGTGATCACCCGCAGGCGGCTTTTCAGTGTCTCACCGCTAGGCTCTCGATCCGGCACCAGCAACACCAACGCCCGCAGTGCCAGCCCTACACCGATCAGCACCAGTGCAGTAGCGGCGAGACTCATTGGACCCAGCTGAGACAGCATGAATGGCCTTCTATGCAGTCTGGTTATGAATGGCGTTTATTGAGCCGGCTTATGAATGGCAAATGTTAAACATGAATGAAAAATTAGGCTTCAGCCTGAAGCGTTGAATGCAAATTCTCGAAGTACAGGTGGCAACGTTCCAGGAAAGACTGTTCCGCCTCGTCTAGTTCGGCTCGCGTCATGTAGTGGATATTGGGCGTGCCGCAGCGGCGTGCCAACACGATGGCTGCTCCAGTCGGCTTTAGTCCGGTGAGGTGGGTCAGTCCCAGTGAATAGGCGCCGCACTGGTCGATGTATGAATGGCCGTTTGGCAGTCGCTCCAGGCCGTCATCGTCGATCTTGGTTTTGCGGCCCACGCTAGTCTTCCAGTCGGCTAGTACTAACGAACTGTTTTTGAGGCCAATCAGGGCGTCACAGGTTCCAGCGAAGCCGGCGGGGTGATGAATGGAAAATTCTGAGGCGAAAATCTCGGTGACGTTCTTGGCGATCCAGTCGGACAGTCCTCGGGCGTAGCCTGCTGCGCTCCAGCCGACGCGGGGAACATTTGGGCGGACCCTTTTGAGTGCCCATTGCGTGATGGGGGCCGGGATGCGGGCTAGCCCTTGATCGTCCCAGCGAATACTGTTGCGCTTGTTGGCGGTGGAACGTGCCAGCTGTTGGGCGGTCTTGAGGAGATATTCAGCCTGTGAATGGGCCATGTTGCCCCTGGTGGCTGCCACATTTCTTTGTTGTGAAGCCTCGGCCTCGCCGAGGCGAGCAACCCAACGCTCCAGTCCGGTTTTGTCGCTTGTTTCCTTCAGGATGTGTGTAACACTATGGTAGATATTGCCGTTGATGTCGCGGTAGACCCGGAAGGGGCCTGAGTTGTCTTGCTCCAGCCTCCATTTACGCAGTGATGCCAGTGTGTCTTGCGTATTGGAGGCCATTTGAATAGTTTTTCCCACTCTCATAGTACCAGAAAAAAAGCCCCCTTGGTTAGAGGGGGCAAGAAATTCAACGGGCGTCACGAATGAAATAGTCGGATACCTTACCTTCGCTGCACCAGTCCGAAGATTCTTCGGTCACAGGCCAACTGACTGCGGGAAAAGACTCGCAACCCTTTTCACCGTACGAAACTTTCTGGCTAACTAAAGGTTGAGGTGCATGGCGCCGGCATAACCCGTAACCACGGTTGTCAAACTTTTCCCAGTAAAAACACTTTCCGCAAGTTAGGCCTTCCATCAGGCTGCCTTGAAAGGATTACCGCCGGTCAGCAGGCGGGTGATGTCAAAGCCCTCGGACTTTGCCTCGATCCAGGCGGCGTCGATGTGCTCTTGGCTGCCTTTCTTGCGAGGGACCGGGCGGACGGTGTACTCGGTGGTGAGGCCGCTGCCCTTTTTGCTGATGGTGAAGTCCCACTCCAGCAGTTCGGCGTAGTCCTCCATCTGGGAGATCTGGTCGATTTCCTTGAGGATCGACTTTTGGGTGATCTGCAGGACTTGAACCTTGCCGGACTCGTAGTTGTAGACCGGACAGGCGATGGCGAATTTCACGTCTGCTGTTCCAGGGCCGCCGCGTCCTTCGCGGGGTTCGAAGTCGCCCATTTCGGCAACCACGTCCTCGTAGGTGGGCTCGTAGTCGAAGCGGAACGGTTTGTTGGCACCGTTGGAGCTGCCCCAGGCTTCGTAGAACTCCAGGGGCTGGTCACTGAGAAGGGCGAAGCGGACGCTGCCGCCATCGGGGAGTTTGCTGAGGCTGAGGTAGCCGCCGCCGGTTGCATTGCTGGTGACTGCTGCTGAGGCGGATTTGCTGAGGAAAGCCATTCGTGTAGGTGTTTGGTGGGGTCGGCAGGAGCGCCAACGCCTTACACAGTAACACGGGTTGACCGAGGGCGCTACCCTACAAAAACGCCCCTACAGCGGGAGCTGTGGGGGCGTGGTGAACACACTCGTGTGAGAGTCTAACATGTCGCAAAGTAAGACGCAGGACCTGCTGGCGTTTGTGCGCCAGCTGCCTGTGGGGATGGCGTATGCACCGATCTACGCCAAGAAGTACGCGATCCAGTCTGGGAAAATCTCGAAGGGCAAGACGCCGTTAGAGCGCAGCCACCATCAGGTGATGGCGCCTTCGGATGTGGCGCTTCAGATCGAGCGCAAGCCGGACGTGTTCCAGGCGGTGGGCGTCTTTACGGGCGGTCGCAGCATGGGACTCGTGATTCTCGACGTGGATCGGAATCTCAGCCGTCTCAAGAAAAAGTGGGGCGAGTCGCTGGAGGGTGCTCCAGTCGTCACCTCGACGAAGGCCAATGCGGCGAAGTACCTCTTCCGCGTCCCTGAAGCCCTGTGGGGCTCGGTAAAGGGTTTTGGGCTGTCCGACACCGGCGCTGGTTACGAAGTGCTCTGGGGCCGTCAGGGCGTCATCTACGGGGCTTATCCGGGCTCCAGTGATGGAAAGGCGCCAGAGGGGTATTACGGCTTTGAAGGCGACTTGGAGGCGATTCCAGAGGCTCCTGAGTGGTTGCTGGCGGAGATGCGTGATCACGCCGGTAAAGAGATTCAGGACGGTGGCTTCATCAAGAACCGTCGGGCGCTGGATTTCTCGGATCGAGACCCAGCTGAGGTTGCCGAAATCATCCAGTCCGCGCTGAAGGTCATTCCAGGGCAGGGCGCTGGCAGCCGGGACCATTGGGTCAAGGTGGGGATGGCGATCCACTCGGAACTGCCGACTGACCTAGGGCTAACGCTGTGGTCCGCTTGGTCTGCGGAAGATCCCGAATTTTCACAGGAATGGTCCGAAGGCAATCCCTGCGAGGAGGTATGGAACTCCTTTCGTAAAGGACCGGTCAGTCTCGGAACGTTGTTCTGGATGGCGGACCAGCAGCTTCCGGGTCGCATGTGGCTTTCGGAGGATTTGCGGAAGGTTGTTGAGAAGGTTGAGGCCGACAACATCCTCAGGATTCGGCAGGTACAGATCAGCTTTCCTGAACTGATTAAGCGGGCAAAGGCGATCCAGCAGATTCAAAACCCGGCGGAAGCCGCGCACGCCATGAACGTGCTCGCCTTGGAAGGCGGTTATCGGGACGCTGGGGCGCTGGAGCGGTTGCTGATCGCCCAGATGCAGTTCGAGCAGCAAGATGACGAGATGGCGATGGACAGCTTGCTCAACAAAGACCTCAAGTTCGAATACCTCATCCCGGATCTGTTGCCTTGCCCAGGCACCGTGATGATTCACGGCGCTGGTGGTGATGGCAAATCCATGTCCGCTTGGACCATCGCCAAGCACGTTGCCCGTGGGATTCCGTTCTCGGTGCGGGGTGATCTTGTTCCGGTGGAAGCTGGGCCGGTGCTGATCCTTAACGGCGACCAGTCCGAGGTGCAGGTTCAGCAGCAGCTTCGTGATCTGGAGTTCCAGCCGTCGGATCCGGTGACGGTGGTGATGGGGTGGGACCTGAACTGGTACTACCGCTTCGTCAAGCTGATCGAGAAGCACCAGCCGAAGCTGGTGATCATCGACTCGATCACTGGCTGCAGTAGGGGCTCGGCCTTCGACGAAAACAAGAAGGAGTTTGCGAGCCCGATCTACTGGCTGGCGAACAACAACGGGCGCATGTTCCCCGCCTGCACCATCCTGCTGATCCACCACGCCAACAAGACTGGGGGATTCCGGGGCAGCACCGCTATCCGGGACGCTGTGGATGAGGTGTGGGGGCTGCGCCGGCCTGACAAAAAACAGGTGGAGCGGACCGGCTACAACGCTCGCATCATCACCGTGGAGAAGTCCAGAGCGGGGCGGGATGGCTCCAAGCTGCTGATGAAGCTGGAGAGTGACCTGACGTTCTCGCTGGCGGACTACGTGGAGCTGGATACCGACAGCGCCAGCCCGGCTTCCATCGTTGATCGGGTGCTCCAGCGCCTTAGGGCTGCGTATCCGCGCTCTCTGAGCCGCTCTGACCTAGCTGCGGACGCGCTGTGCGGTGGAAGTGTGGCCGCTATCGGCAAGGCGCTCCAGAGGCTTGTTTCGAGGGGGTTGGTTGAGGTGGTCGGTCAGACCTCCACTGGTGCCAGACCTTCCAATTTGTACCAGGCTGTTCTCTCGCGTGATATGTGTGTGAATAAGTGTCCTGAATTGGGAAAACCCAGTCAGGGACTGGAAAGTAAAAAAGGACAGCCCCTAAGCGTGTCCTCTTTTGGTGGGGAGACTGGAGCAAAAGAGGACACGCCTACCCCGTGTCCCGATTTACTTCCCAGTCATACCAAGGGATCTGGCATAAAGGGACAGGTTTTTGGACCCTCCCCAAGGGAAGAACGCACTTCCGAAGAGCTGGATCAGCTGATGCAGGAAGCCGCACGGCTGTGGGACTGATGGGACAGTTCACCCCGCCTAGCTTCTTCCTAGGGTTCATGCGGGTTGCCGCGTGGCTGCTTTGGAGAGACCCCGTGAAAAAGGAACCGCCCCAGCCGAAGCGTCCCAGGAAGCCCACCCTGGGGTACACCGTTGGCGACATCCCCTACGAGCTGCTGGCCGTGGTCCGGGTTTCCTGGTACCGCAAGGGCGTGGCTTACGAGGTGGAGGAGTACCAGATCGAGGAGTCAGACGACGCCCCGGCCCAGTTCCACTACATCGTTGGTACAGCCCTTCGCCAAGGCGCTGACGTGTGCGTGCTCACGCAGTACCAGCCAGCTGCCTTGGGGGTGCCAGAGTAAGCCGGTTCCCGCTCTGCTTAGCATCGGGCCTGGGGTGCGCACTGGTCTGATCCGCCAGAAGGCGGCCCCTTCCAAGTATTGACAACATCATTGTCAACACCAATACCTGAGATCCATTGGTACGACTGGATTTTTGGGCAACTTAAAAGTTTTTATGTTATGGCTGCGCAGCGAGTGTTAAGAAAAATCACAGCTCGGCCTTGCGGTCGGGCTGTTTCTGTGTAACACTGAGGTCACGCCCGGAGGAACCGGGCACCCTGTTACTGAATTACATGGACACTACATTCAAAATCGACGCAGACCTCTGCAAACTCAGCTCTTGGTACTTCTCGGTCCACTGGGCGCGTCTGGCACTGGAGCAGCGGATCGAGCACTGCCGTGAGCTAAGCCTGCCGACCAACTACGACGAGTACCAAGCCCAGCAGCTGCTTGACCTAGAGCAGTTCCTCAAGATGAGCTGGGACCAGTGGATGGATCGCATCGAGGCGAGCCAAGCTGCACTGGAGGTCAAATGAGCCAGGTGCAGAGCATTGAGGAACTCCGCTTTGAAGGCGACCGCCTTGTTGTCGATGCCGTTGTGGACGACATGGTTGTGGTCATTCCGCAGACGCAGCTCGAACCAGCGGAGTGGGGGCCTGCCTTGTGCAGAGGCACCCTCTACTTTTCAGATGAGGACCTGATCCCAGCGACAGATGCCGAATTCCGGGCCATGCTCGCCGAACGAGTCGATGACTGGGCGCCACTCGACACGTCTGATTGGGACGTGTGAAGCTCGTGACCTGCGTAACCAAGACGACTATGACGACTGGTACGCAGGGCTAGAGCCCATACCGGGGGATACGCACTGGGTCAAGATCAAAACCTTGACCCAGCTTTACCGCCATCTCATCTACGTGTTCGCCATGAGTGACACGATCAGCTCCACTACACTGGCGCGGGTCGCGATCCACGAAATTCTCAAGTTGAGACTCGCGGATCTCACCCGCATACGCCAACAGGATCCCAATTTCTTTGCATGACTGATGCAGCAACAGTGCCCTTCTACCGCTCGTACCTGCTGGGAGGTAAAAACATTTACCTCGATAAGCTCTCGGAGTTGAGTGACAACGAGTTGAACCTGCTCAACATCGAGACGCTCGCCGCACTGGAGGAGGCTCGCCGAGAGCACGACGCCTTTGATAACAAGCAAGGTGAGGAGGCCGGTCCTGCTTACCGTCGTCTCAAGATCGCCGGTTACTTTCAGGCGGCGATCAAGCTGGAGCTGCAAAGCTAAGCTTCTCTACTACACTGCACCCGTTCTTACCCATGAAGATGTACATCCTTTCTGCGACGCAGTTCGATCAGATCATCAAAGCTCTGGACGACGCACGGTTTGCGCTGGACACGTACCAGTGCATTGACCTGGATATGTCCGGTCCCAGGCAGACCATTCCTTTGCCTGCAGGCGAAAGGCTTGTACGTACATCTGACGTACGCAAGCCGAAGTCTCAAAGTAAGACTCGTAAGTCTCGCCGCAAGGGCAGGGCGGTGTTGACGGAGGCGAAGGTGCTGGAGATTAAGCGCCAGTTGGCTGCTGGTGGCAAGTCGGTGTCGAAGATTGCGCGGGAGTTCGGGGTGCACAGCACCACGATCAACTGCATCAAGTTCGGCAAGACCTGGAAGAATGTGCAGCTCCAGCAGCCCGCCAAGGTTGTGGTGGACTGATGGGCGGCATTCTTTGTGATCACGAGATCCACAATCTGGCGCGACGTAACTTGGTCGCGCCCTTTCTGCCGGAGATGGTGAATCCAGCGAGTCTTGATGTGAGACTCGGCGAGAACCTGCTGGTTGAGCAGGAAGAGGTGCCAGCGTTACTGCCGTACAGCATTGCTGGGGCTACGCAGGAGAAACCGTTCCTGCTCTATCCGCATCAGTTCGTGCTCGCGGAAACGGTGGAGGAGTTCAAGCTGCCTGATTGTGTGGCTGGGCAGCTGGCGCTCAAGTCGTCTCGTGCCAGGGAAGGGATTGAGCATCTGCTTGCTGGTTACATCGACCCTGGTTACCGAGGTCGGTTGACACTGGAACTGCAGAACGCTAGGTCCCTACATCCTGTGGCGTTGTGGCCGGGTATGCGGATTGCGCAGATTGTGTTCCACAAGATGTCGATGTTGCCCGGTAAAAGTTATGCGCTCACTGGGCGTTATCAAGGTGACATTGCTGTTCAAGGTTCCAAAGGATGACTGACATTGTTAATCACCCGCCGCACTACACTCAAGGGGCGGTGGAGTGTATCGACGCAATCCATGCTGCCTTGGGTGACGATGGGTTCAAGGACTACTGCCGTGGTGCCTGCATCAAATACCTGTGGCGCACCAAGCACAAGAACGGCATCGAGGATCTCAAGAAAGCTCAGTGGTATTTGACTGAGCTGATCAAGCAAGAAGAGTCAGACAAATGAAATCTGCTAACAAACTTCAAACTTGACTCAAATTAGAGGTTGCCCGGTGGCCACTCCTCCCGAGGTGGTGGCCTTACCCCTGCCGGGCGATCCAGGGGTTACGCGATGTGCCACTAAAAAGGACGTAGCTACCTTAGCGGTCGTGTTTTCTAAGCGTGGCCGCCTTCCTTCTTTTCTAGTCCATTGAAACACCACTGCACCCACACTTTTCGTAAGGTCACAACGACCCACAACTGGCGCAACGGCATCCTTCGGACCTACTGGTTCAAGTGCAGCACTTGCGGCCACACCTGGAGAACTTATCGAGACCGCAACACGGGTCACGAGGTTCCAGACCCCGATAAGCACCGCGCCCTTACCCCAGAGGACGTGCGGTTCATCCTTACTGATCCGAGCTCTGGTTCAGAAAAAGCCCGGAGGCTTGGTGTCACACATCAAACCGTCAGCCAAGTTTTGCTGGGGCAGGTTCATAAGAATCTGTGGCCGGACATTCCACGGAAGAGGGCACTGGAACGACCTGTTGAGTCCGAGGACCAGCAGAGTTGCCGGCACTGCAAGCACTGGTGGAATGGTAACTGCGACCTAGACATCCCGGAGGCGGGTGGTCCTTACGCAGTCGATTGCTGCTACTTCCAAGAGGCGGACTGATGGCTATTTCGATAAACAGCAGGGCGTGCCAGGGCTGTGGGACGCAAACCACCAACCCGGTGCTGTGCATGAAGTGTTATCGCTCCAGTGCAGCAGGGCGGGAGGAAGACAGGTTCCAGCGATTGCGGCGGAGTTACAGGCCGCAAGAAGATGGGGGGCCATGCAAAAACTGCATACATTGGAGGCGGCGGTGTCTGCTGGGGTTTCCCGAGGGTGGGACACTCGCGGCGGCGGTGCTGTGCTCGGCTAGGGAGGTTGACAGCCTGCTAGAGTAGTAGGGTACACGCCCTACCAGGCATGGAAATCCTTCAAGGGATCGAGCACCTTCACACGCTCGACGACGCTTCGTTTGTTGCGTTTGACGTTGAGACCACTGGGCTTCAGCCGAAGTTCGGCGGTCTTCGTCTGTTGCAGCTGGCGACTTTCAATCAGCCGCCAGTGGTGCTGGACTGCTGGAGTTTTAGCGACGACGATTGGATCACGCTTGAGGAGTTTTGTTGCGTTCCAAGGAAGTGGCTGGCTCACAATGCGGTTTTGACCTCGGCTGGTTGCAGGAGCACGAGATTTACCCGGAAGGCAAGATCTACTGTTCAATGCTGGCTAGTCGGATCCTGACGAACGGGCTGCCGAATTTGAAGCACGGGCTCCAGCACGTTGTTCACCGCTACCTCGGCCAAGACATTTCCAAGGAAGAGCAGAAGAGCGACTGGTCGGCTGATCTGCGCGTGGAGCAGATCGAATATGCGGCTAAGGATGTGGTGGTGCTGACCCAGCTGTGGGAGCCAATCACCAAGCGGATGGCGACTGGTGCGTTGATGCCAGCATGGGAGCTTGAGTGCAAGGCGCTCCCGGCGATGGCGCAATTATGGCGAACGGGCCTTCCCTTTAATAAGGAAATGCTTGTTCAACTTATCGAAGACCTAGACATCGAAAACGTCGAGGTTGGCGAGAAATTTATTGAAGATTTTGATTTGGCGCTTCCGCCAGAACACAAGCTCCATCGGGGCTTAGATGGGAAGTTGTTGTACCAGACAAAGCCGGGTCCAAAAGGTAAAAAACCGGACCCGAAAGTCTTCAACCTTAACAGTCCGGCGCAGCTGCTGAAAAAGTTCACTGCACTGCTTGGTGAGCCGCCGATGGACACGAAAAACAACAAGCCGAGTGCCAGCAAGTCGGCGCTCCAGGAGTATGTAGGTGATCACAAGGTTATTGCGGACTACCTGCGCTGGAAGAAAATCGAGAAGCGGCGGCAGATGGCCGAGACTTTGTTAAACAACTTGCACCCGGATGGGTTTATTCGAGCCAGCTATCTGCAGCTTGGTGCAGATACGGGGCGTATGTCGTGTATGTCCCCAAATCTTCAGCAGGTGCCACGGGATCCGCGTTTTCGTTCCTGTGTGCAGGCCCCAGCAGGGTGGAAGTTTGTAGTGGCGGACTACGGGCAGATGGAGTTGCGGCTCGCTGCGGCAGAAGCGCAGGATCCCTTAATGACTCAGGTGTTCCAGCAGGGGAAGGACCTGCATACGATTACAGCGACGCAGATTTACGGGGTTAGCGAGGAAGATGTTACAAAGGAGCAGCGGCAAGTCAGTAAATCAGCTAACTTCGGCCTCCTGTACGGAAGCGGTGCAAAAGGACTCAGAAACTACGCCGCAGCAATGGGAATCCAGATGGATCTTGATGAGGCGGCGGCAGTCAGGCAAAAGTTCCACGCTGCTTATGAAGGCATCGCCAAATGGCAGCGTACAAATGCTGCACTTGCTGATGCGGCTAAGGACAATCCATCTATCCGCGTACGCGAATCGGGCTTGCGGAGGTTTTTACCGGGTGAGCACAACAAACTCACCACTCGTTGCAACACCCCGATCCAAGGGGCAGGTGCCGCAGTCCTCAAACTTACTCTCGGCAAACTGTGGCCGTTACTCCACGGCGACGGGGAAGACGTGGTGCGTTTGGCCGGCGTGGTGCATGACGAGATCATCTTGCTCGTAAAGGAAGAACACGCTGAGACCTGGGCGCTCCAGCTGCAGACCGTGATGGAGGAAGCTGAAGCGCGGTGGTTGGGTGAGATTCCGCCGCTTGCCGAAGCTAAGGTCGGTGATAGCTGGCAAGAGGCCAAGTGATCCAGGCAGAAGAGTTCGAGTACCGCGTTCGGATGCACACGCGCCACGGTGGTACGCACGATCTCTTTGTTGTTGCTCCAGATGCTTTCGCCGCGAGGATGAAGGCTCTGGAGCTTTGCCCTGAGCACAGGCCCCAGTCGGTGCTGCGAGTCTCAGATTTAGTCGCATGAGTCGCGCCCGCACGGGGAGAGAAATCATGCTGGAGTGGCTCCAGCGGGAGATTCGGCAGGCTAAGACTGCGGATTTGCAGCGGGCGGCGGCTTTTTTGGAGTGGGCGCGGGGGATCAGGAAAGGGTGTGCCAAGCAGCGTGGTGGTGCCAGGGTGGCGCAGGCGAATGCTTGGCGGAAACGGGTGGATGAGGATGTGCGCTGGTAGGACTACTGTGTCGCATTGTGCTACTGTGTAGCAGATTAGACCGCAGGTTATGCCTCTGAACCACGGCAACAAGTTTTACTGTCAACTGCTGCTTGACCCGCATCGGTACAAGTTGGCGGAGCAGCTTGCCGTGGCGCAGAACAAGAAGGTGACGGCGCTGCTGCGGGAGATGGTGTATACGGCCTTGGAGAGAGCCTTGCCGTCGTCTGAATACAAGGCGGCGCAGGCTGCAGATGAGGCCGCGTGGCGCGAGTCGGTGAAAAGGCGGGTTGAGGGAAGGATGCGCTCCAGGCAAGAAGGCAGAGTGTCAGAAACTGACGCATGAGACTCCGTTGTGTTTCGTCACATACAGCGGCAGGGTAGGCCCTGCTTGTAGACTTACACAGTACACGCACACAAAGCGATGACGCGCTATGTCGTCATGGTCGAAGACCGCTGGGTTACGGTGGTTTACGGCCCTGGTAAAGGAATCGGCTTCACCAGATCCAAGGAGGACGCATCCTCTTGGGTCACGTACGAGAGGGCTGTCGCTGCGGCGAGAGTTGTTGCTGAGTGCACTAACTCTCACGCTGCTGTTCATTGCGTTGAAGAACCCGTCTACCCCCGGTCATGGAAGTAGTGCCGTTCCAAGAGCAGCTGGATCCGCAGCTCAATCTCGGTGAAGGTGTCTCACGCACCAGCTCAGATAAGACCGACTTATTTGAGCTGAAGGTATGGTTGCCTGGTCAAGGTGCTATGCGGGATCTCGTGCGGGCGGAGTCGCTCCAGCAGGCGATCACGTTTGCTGAGAATCGCTACCCGAACTGCAGGGTTGAGGTGCCCGCAGCGGCGGCGAAGAAACCTAAGCTGGCTCGGGCGAAAAATGGGCCACGTGAAGCGGCCCGGAAGCGTCTCAAACTTGTGGAGAAAAAGCGTGAGCACACAGATTGCTGACTGGGCACGTCAGTGCTGGGGTGAGGTCATCGTGGACCAAAACCGCGTTGACCTCTTAGAGAAGCTCTACTTCTGGGACGGACGGGACAAAAAAGACCATCCGCTCCACGACACCTACACCGGGTTGTACCAGAAGTACACAGCCAGCTAGGCGGAATCGCGGTCTAGACCAAACTGCTCGGCCAGGTTATCCGCTGCCTCGCGGATAGCCCAGGCCGCTTTTGTGCGTTCCAGCTGGTGGAGAGTGTTCAGAACGAGGGCAGCTTCAAGGAGGCCGCGATAGTCCTGTTTGTTAAACAGCTCCACCAGCCATTTGTCTTGGGCGGCTTTGTGGAAGCGAGACTCCGTGGAGTGTTCGATTGGGCGCATGGCTAGTTTTTGCGGATTCGCATGAACCAGCCTGTGTCGTTGCCTTCGATGAGCCAGCGAGGCAGCCAGTTCTTTCTGGAGTATGCGATGCCGGCGCCGCCTTTGTTGCTCACATAACCACCGTTTACAAGATTTGCTTCGCCAAAAGGGTCGTTATGGATGAAGTGCGTCGCGGTGTACCCAATGATGACGCTCCAGTGGCCGGTGCCACTCGGGTTGGATACGGGTCCACGATGGAGCCAACCGACTGGGACGGGGTGACCGTTGGCGATTTCTGTCTCTAAGTCCTCGACTGTGCCGTCCATTTCAAAGATGGCGTTCAGTCCCAGTGCTTTGAGGGCAGCTATCTGTGCTTTTGGGTCGGTGGTGTCACCAAAGCGAGCACGTAACTTGTTGTACTCGTAGTCTCCAGAGATCTTGCCGTAGTAGCGGGCCACCATCGCACAGCTGGAACTGAAACACTGGCGCCATCCCTTCGGGCCATCGTCAGATCCGAGCTGGTATTCGTAGGGGACTTTTAATAGCTTCTGGTCTGGCGGTACGACGGGTTTGGTGCCGGCGTGCTGCTCCATCAGCTGGATCAGCTTTCCAGGGTAGTTGGGGTCAGTTGCGTAGCCTTCTTTGTGCAACCACTTCGCGGCTTCTTCGCGGGTGGCGGCATTGTTACAGCCTTTGTAGTTTTTGTAATCTTTGTACCAGTGATCTACGAGGTAGATCACACAGGACAGCAGATCTGGGAAGTCGATAAAGCTGTCGGTGATGGTGATCCATTGGCCGTTGATGAACTCTTGGGTTTTTTTGTCGGTGCCTTCGCCTTTGAGTCCGAAGAAGTTGTTGCGGCCAGATACGATTTTGCCGTAGTTGGATTCCAGTGCCCATTGGGCGGATACAAGTTCGGGGAATTTGGCACCAGCGACGCGGGCGGCCTCCAATACACCTTCCCAGCTGTTGGGAAAGTTAGTTTGTTTACCTGCGACGGACCAGGTTTTGAACCAGTCCTGGTCGCGGCCCAAGATATGGGGATTCGCCTTTGTAATTACGGTCTCCAGTTCCGTAATTGCAGCCATCTGGTGCGGAAGACCTTTGTAATAACGGAAAAGGTCAATCAGGCGGATCTTGTTGTTGGGCATCGGACCAAGGGGAGTGGATGGTCATGGCACCACCCAGAAGGCGGCTTTTGGCAGTTTGTAGTTCGTCATTGGGTGGTTCGTTAACCACAACAGGTTTTGGTGTTAAAGGCTGAGCGGCTAGCCATTCTTTTTCGGCGGCGTCAATTTTGCGGGGTAGCGTCAGCTCGAACCACCACTGACGGATGGCGCGTTCAAGCCGACGTTGCCAGCCGGGTTTACCGAAAGCGATTAGAGCTTTTTTCCTTTGATGGCGCGAAGAGCGTGGAACACCAGCTGGATGATGCTGTTGTCGCGCAAAGGCGACAGCGCGATCAACTCGGAAGCGGCGGCCACGACGATCCAGAAGGCTGGATGCTGGATGATGTCCATTGCAGATACGGAGATCTGTATGAAGTGTAGCTGTACTAGAAAAGAGATCCAGCGCACGCAATAGTTTCTATCGCTACATTCGGGGTAGCCACCGCTGGGTATGGACCATCGTATTGAGGATGGCCAATACTTAAACAAAAAAGAAGCAAAGGCCCGCTTTAGACAATCAATTCTTAAGCATTGGAATAACTCTTGTGCATACTGTGGTACAGATCTTGGGCGGTCGGCAACCTTAGATCATGTGCACCCGAAATTCAAAGGTGGGCATACGCACCAGCAAAATTTGGTAGCTTGCTGCTTTGGATGCAACATTTCGAAGTCAGCCCAAGATTGGCTGGAGTGGTACAGGGACCAGCCTTTTTGGGAACCGCATCGGGAGGATGCGATTGTCGCTTGGATTACCGGGGGACTTGTTGCGTAGGGTCCCAGCCCATGTTTTCTAAGTACATGCGGGCGATGTATTCATCTTCTGCATAGCGGCAAACACTGTCCTTGCACGCGCGGTAGAAAATCTCGCCACGTTCATTTTCGAGTTGTTCCAGCTTGTAGCCGGTGCCGAAATCAGTGGAATGAACGACGCTCATCAGGATTTTGCCTCCAGTTTGGACACGCGCTGCTCAACGCTACCGAGCCGACCAAATGTTTCTTTTCGATCTTCCTTGATGTCCTTATGTAACACCTCAAGCTGTGTGGCTATGTGCTCCACGGCACTTGTAAGCCTGATCACAGCATCGCGTGCTTCATCAGACTTTCTACTAAATCCCATTGCGCCCATCGCGGCGACTGAGATAGATGCGCCGGCCACTGCGGCAATGACTTCAATCATGGCAGCAGTGGCCTACTTCGCCAGCTTAGCGATCACACGTCAGCGGTATTCGTTGACGGGAATGCTCTGCCGGCGCCCCAGATGATGCGCACTGCACCGCTGGCACCATCGGAGCCAGCGCTGTCACCTCCGCCGCCGCCACCGCCATAGAGGCCACCAATGCCTGCACCGTTGACATTGCCAGAATCGGAGCCGTTATCGCCACCCGAGCCACCGCCACCGCCGTCGCCAACGCCGCCAGTGGCTGCTGCACCGTTTGAGCCTTCCCCTAGGATGCCGACGCCGCCACCGCCTCCACCAGCGGTAGCGCCTCTATCTCCACCACCGCCAGCTCCACCAGCGCCTGCAGTGGGAGCAGTGAAATTGGTG
>Ga0196905_1000356_pt1 | contig 18675 bp, 21 predicted proteins | sample CB_VirMetaG_3_FD_169098 | JGI IMG/M metagenome (GOLD analysis project Ga0196905, IMG submission 169098) | Freshwater to marine saline gradient viral communities from Chesapeake Bay - CB_1508_1S Viral MetaG (v3) (version 3) | ecosystem: Environmental > Aquatic > Marine > Coastal | place: USA... | reverse complement strand
GTGTCGCACCTTCACCGTATGGCCCATCCCATCCATGCAATGCAGCCTGTAAAATATTTAATTCTTGTCTGGTAAACATAAATCCTCCGCGCTAACAAGAAAAATCAGTCGGACGGCTGCGCCGCTGTTCATGGTCGATAACAAGCGCCGCTTAATTCAAGCGTTATGTATAACATTAAGTTAAATCCACTATGTCACACGAACTCCCAGAACAAGCATATGTCTGAGAACCTTTAGTATTATCTTCTTTCTCGTAATTTCCTACTGTACTCCAGTCAACACCCGCTGGCATTTTTGACAATAGCTCTTCGTAGTGCTCTTGATTGATCTCTTGATAAGGAGCCTGCTGATATGTGTGGTCACTGTGAGGAAGGAATGATACACCTGACATCTCATCGAAGTGTTCCCACACCCATGCACCGACAGTCATCCACTCACTCTCTGTAACATAAATTGTTACAGAAGGTTTATGCTCACACCAATGCCTCTGATAAGTTAACCAATGCTCCAGTTGCTCAATAGCTGTGCGATCATTCCTGAAGATGGCATCCTTGGGGGCTTTCATAGGAAAGCTAAAGACATAAGTAGAATCGGGCTTCATTACATCATCTTCTACAGGAAACCCTTGATCTACCATCATCATAGCTAGAGGGTCTTTCTTATCTGCTCTAACTGTTCGGATGTAATACTCAGAATATCTCGGATGGATTCCACTTGCTGAGTCAACAAGTTGACTAACTGTTCCACTTGGTTTAACGCATGTAATTGCTGCACTCTGGTTGATTCCGAGCTTCTCAGCCCACTCTCTGTTTGTATCAATTGCCACCTCCTTAAGCAGCTCTAATATATTACCTAGTGGAAGTACAGGGAATCCTAAATCTTGGGCAAATACTTCTCTGCCAGTAATAGGATCATCTGCGGTTCTATTACCATTCAACACAGGATGATCCATAATACCTGTCAAGGATACACCTAGCAGAGCTTCCTCCTCGGTGTTGTCTTTCCATGCTTTACTCAAGTATCTGAAGTCTGTAAGTGTTGCTTGTAAAGTACCCAAAATTGTAGCCCATCTGACTTTCTGCTTAAGACCTTCAAAGCTGTCGCTTGCTCTAACAACGACTTCTGATAGGTTGCAGAATTGCCTGTCTCGAAGAATGATTTCTGAGCACGGATTAGTTCCGAAACTATAGTCTCCATCTCTTCGTCCATTTCTCCCTGCCTGTTTTTGAGATGCCTGTCTATTGAAAATACCACGTTCTCCACTTTTACTCTCCACAAGAGCCAACCATTCACGTAGGAAGGACTCCATATCAGGTTTTTCCGTATATGCTACAGAATTATTAGCGAGGGCGTATTCTGGATTACGCTCCCACCATCGTCCACTTTTAGCGTGGCGTAAACGATCATCGCTAAAACTGCTAAGGCTAATGAGAGCACTACGTCGTACACCACCAACCACCACAATTTCAGCGATTTTACAAACGAGGCCGTGAACCTCAAGCGAATTAAGTCTGCGACCTGCAGCGTTGCAAAACACGTCAACACTATATCGAAATAAATACTCCAAAGGCTCTGGTCCACTTGCTCTTCCTCCAAATGTCTTCAGTGGTGCACCGGATGGACGGACACGCGATAAGTCCCACTTAGGGATTTTACCTGCGTAGAGTAAACTGATAAGTTCACGGAACGCTGATGCCCACCCAATCTTACTATCTGAGACCACGATTGTGCTATCAGTCTCGTGCATACTCTCAGCAACAGTCGGTAAATGTTTAACTTCATCTTTCTCACAACTAAATCCTACTCCTGTTCCGCACATTAAAATGTACATTAGTTCATCAAAAGCTCGCTGGCGATTAATGACAAGATAACTACAATTGAATCCTGCTACATTATCTCTATCAAGAGCCTCACCAGCAGTCATAAGTGCCCTCATACTAGGCATGACTTCTAGGTTGAGAATACTCTCTCGAAGAGCATGGTAAGTAGACTCATCAATAGAGTACGATGAGGTACTCATGGCTTGAGAGACCATGTAGTCAACGTATCGGGTGACAGTTTCTTCCCATGTCTCTCGCCTCCCCTCCGCTGGGAGCCATCTCGCGTAGCGCGAGGTCGCGATAAACTGGCTGTATTCTGGATTACTAGTGTTAAAAATCATCTTCTTCCTCGTCAAACTGTAATAACAAATCTTCAAAATAAGGGAGTCGCTCTACTAACCTGTCATGGATATCGTACAACAACTCGGGCCAAGACATATCAAGCCTCTCAAAGATCAATTCTTCAAGCGAGATACCGCTAGCGATAATCATTAACTCAATGTCTTTTATTCGATTCTTAAGAACCGATTTGTTCATGGTATTCATGTTACCCTCCCAAGACAACACCATCCCACCTACCATTCTTTTTGAGAACCATAGGGTGAGTTACAGGAAAGCCTCCGAAGGAATCAACCCAGTGGCAGTTTGACCACTCCCAACCTTGGTTGGTTCCGTAAAGCTTGTTATAATCTGATAACATGCTTTGTGGTAAACCAACTGTCTTAAGTTTCCTTTGGGGAATACTATCATGATTACCATTAGCAATCAACATCTTTGGAAACATTTGTTGTAACTCTTTGGCGGCTTTCTGGGCTGAAAGGTACTCATCCTCTTCACTCAAGGAATCCACTTCAGATTCGTGATATGACCCTCGGTGGTGGTCATACAAATCCCCTACATTTAAGATTTGCTCGAAGTTAAAGGTTGTATCTAAAGCAGCCAAGAACTTGAACGCATCTCTGTGTTGATATGGCAAATGTAGGTCACTAATTACCAATGTGTTCTTTTTTCCTAGAATCAACCCACATCCTAGAATAGGACGTTTAAGCACTGCCGTAGCACCATAACGAGCAGCAGGGCTATTTGGGTCAAGCAAACATCCCACAGTCATAGACCACCTTAGTTGATTATGATCAGCGTACCTCTCTACGCCAAAAGAACTATGATGGTGCCCTTGTATGCTGTTATGGCTAAACTTCGTGGCATTGTTGATCGTGCTGGCGCTGATGCTATGTATCAAGAGTGTGTCTTTACTCATCATCGTCCCCACGGTATTCTAAGTAAGCGTGGTACAAATCATCTGTGGTGTAGTGTCTCAAGATAACATCTGCTGCTTCACAGAGATGTTGATAGTACCTTACATCAACAGGGTTGTCTTGATAGACCTTACCAGACTTCACATCAAGAATAATATCAGCCATCTGCGATGCTATGACAGCGGAGATCAAACCTTCTCCTAAATCTTCATCTAGTTCAATTGTTGTTAGCTCTACCATCAGTGTAACTCCTTTAGATCATGTTCAGTTTGAAAATGGTTAAATAAAAATGCATGAGTGCATTGAGATATAAGATCAATGACTGGCAACAAATCCTCGGTGGACTTCCTGCGCTGCTCAGTTTCGCTCAGCAACCAAAGTAAAAATTCCTCTGGATCGCTGGGAAATTCTATAATTTCAGCTTTCATGAAGAGACCTCTGTTTTGTCTTGTAACTTTTTGATCAACTCTTTATACTTCAACTGTGTTTCTTTACGTTTGGCTGTTCTTAATCTCTTACGATATAGTTTAATCTTCCTCTCAGTTGGTGTCAAGTGCTTTGGGTGAAATGGGTTTTGCCTGTAATCAGTGATCATGTACTTATAGACGGCTCTCAAGAAGAGGGGCAATGCACCCCTTCGCTTCATTGATTGTCCTTGGCGATTAACGTAATTCTCTATCTTACCTAACAGGATATTACAGTCGGGGTGTACCACACCCCTAACCCTTCCCGTTTTGTGACAGTGGTCCAAGGCAGCATTACTAGCCGATAGGCTACCTCCACATAACGCACAGCGGTGATCCTGAGTTTTTAGGATGAAGTCTCTGAACTCTTTGATCTCGGAGTGCTTTAATTTCTTTGGGTTCATTACTTACTCCCTCTTGATTAAAACAAATCTTCTTCCCAAGTTGATCCTTGATACCTCTGTATCCATAGTAAGTGACCATTCCGCACAATCTCATCCTCTGTCCAATCATATTTTGTATCTTGAAAGTATCTCTCAAGAACAGCATCAAACATATCTGAGTTTGTTTTTTTATTCTTAAGAATCTTTTTAGCAGTAGCAGGCCCAACACCTTTTATACCGGGGATATTATCGGCTGCATCGCCCGTCAACAACTGCTCGAAGAAGAACTGGTTAGCTTCTTCCTCAGACACCTCGTACAACTCACCTTTATTCCAGTTGTAATGCAAGCCCGGAATCATATTGAGGTCTTTATCTATAGTACAAATACAACTTTGGTCACTTTGCATTGACCCTAGTACGTCGTCAGCTTCGCATCCAATTGAAAGTGCAACAGGGTGGTTCTCTAGCAAATATGTTCTTATTGCTTCGTAGTGAGTGGGTTTGTGCTCGGAGTCACGGTTCGCTTTGTACTCTGTGTACAAATCATCACGGAAGTTTTTATCCCCGCTGAGGGCTATAACATAAGCGTTAGCACCTACCGCTTCAGTTATACTCTCAATCATTTTCTTAACAGAATGTAAACAGTATTCCACAGGCTCCGCTTCAATACTCTTCACGATATGATCTTCTGGGATTTTATTTTTAGCACAAAAATCCTTGGCCGATTTCTTATATTTGAAAGAAAAAAGCTCACCTGTTTCAGGGTGAGTGATTCCATAAGTGCGGATATCACTCGCAAACCCAGCTTGGTATACGATTACATCACCATCCACAAGAGCCGTTACTAAGTTCAGACCAAGCTCCAGTGTGGAAACCTCTTGATCAACATAAGGAACCACTTCAGCAAGTGTTTTCATTTTATTCTCCTATATGAGTTAGATGCTACAGCCCCTGTTGGGGCTGTAGACTAGTTATGGTTACTCAGCCCCACACTCTGAGAGTTCACGCATAGCTTGTTCAGCCTCCTCTTCATCCAAATCACCGGATGAATAGGCTTCAAACATTTTAGCAATCTGAATGATTTTTTGTGCGTAGCTCCTAAAATCATCATCACTAAGTTCAGACCAAGCTCCTGCTGATACCAGATGACCAAAGGTATTGACAGCATTAGTCACAGAGTTCTGTCGGACGATGGAACGCTGACCATCCAAAGCCCCAATAGGGAAGGTTCCAAAGCCACGGCCGCGTGTTTTGGGTGCAGGTGGCGGTGGCGGCGGTGGTGTATGACCTCCGCTAGCCGTTTCGACTCGGCCCTTGATATTCAAGTATTTACCTCGAGCATCATATTTAAATGTGATCGTGTCACCCGGCGAGAGGGACGCAATACCAGCTTTGTGTGGGTCGTATGCTCCATATTTTTGACCTGCAATGACTACCCCTGACCCTTTGCCTACACCGTTGTTGTACACTTCTTCTACTACGCCTGTTATATCGTTCATAAATCACCTTAGTTAGTTAAGTTCCTAGGAACAGAATTAAAGTTCACTTGTGTCGAACCACGAGGGTCCAACTTCAACATCGACACCCACGGGAAGTGTAAAAGGTACTCCCCACTTGTGACTTACCGCCTGTGGCGTGTTCTTTAAGACATCTACAATAGTATTTAGTTCATGCATTGTTACCTCTGGTTTGACATCAAATAAAAAAGAATCATGAATAGTAGCTATTGGAAGTATTTTATCAAACAAGTTATGATTAATCAAGCAATCTAACAATAATTGTGACGCCACTGCCATAAAATCTCCAGTGGCAAAGCCTTGTACAGGATAATTCTTCATCTCCGTTGGGGAGAATGATGTGAGTTGTCCCCTGTCCACCAAGAAATCAGGAGCGTCATACTCAAAGAATGTGTACTTACGCTTAGTTACGGGACATACATACCACCCTTTTTTTGCTGGGATTCCTTTCTTTGTTTTCCGTGAACTCGGTATTGCTGACGCTTTAATTGCCATAGCTACACCATCCTGCCACGCTTTAACCTGTGGATATCGTGAATAATACACATCTATAAATCGTTTGGCGGTTGCAACATCAACGCCGGAACTCGTGGCCATTGAAGTCGCACCAGCGCCATATTGTAATTGAAAGCTAAGTTGCTTGGTGCTTTTGCGGCGATCTGTCCACATAGCATCACCAGACTTGTATGCGTTGACCACGACATCGTAAGGCGTTTTATACAACGATGCTGTATTGACACAATGTAGGTCTTTCCCTTCCCTCAAATCCTCAATCAAGACCTTGTCGTTAGATAGGAAGGCTAAACCAACGACTTCAAGCTGTGAGAAATCCATTTCGACTATTTTACCTCCATCGAAGCGCGATGTAAAGCACTTCTTGATTTTACTTTTACCCATGAGTCACCTCAGTTAGTTATATTTTGTAAATTAGGTGCAGCAGAGCTAAGGCGTCCTGTTGCAGTATTTGTGTGAATAAAACTTCCGTGGATACAGTTATCGTGTGGCCACGTCAATGATGTGAGTCCTAAATAGTAAGTGTTAATGTCTTTGGACAAGTGCCTCATTTTCAAAACTGTTCTTAAGAATTCAGCCTGTTTAGTTGTTATCCAAGTGCTGTCGATAATCTCGGTAATGGTGCCATTACTTGTATTCTGGGTTTTAGGCATATCTGCAAGATTGCCTAAAGTAGAATTTACAGTAACTGCTTTCAATGCCTTTTTAGTTTTCTGCTTGCCTTTCTTTAAACCCGATTTATAAATAATCGGGACTCCGTTATCGTCAAATTGAGGCTCGTCAACAGTATAGTTAAAACTACCTCCCCATATGAATGTATGGAGTTGTTGCACACTATTTGGATTTATGTGGTGAGGTTCTAACGGGAACCTCGCATCACAAAATATACTAAAATGTTCAAACAAAAACAAGCGTGTTTCCTCTTCGAGATTTGTCAATTCTTTCTCTAAAGGGACTACATCCTCGAAAGCTTGGTCCAATGAAAAAAACATACCATTGTACTCCATGATTGTAGTCAACAGCAGTTGATCACAGCACGAGGCAAACAAAAGATATTGGCCCGCTGCATGGAGTTTATCTATTTGGTCGATGAAAATCATAGCTGTGTTGCGTAAATCATCCTCTAAGTAGTCTCGAAGCATGGTGTGCGGTATATCTTCGGTTTCATAGCCATCATTCCAGAATGCGGCAATTCGGTCATCTTTGTCAGTACCACCGTACCGCACTGACAGACCCTCTCTTGTCATCACTTTTGTACCTTTTTTATCCAAAGTGTATTTAGAAGAGAGGGGTATCATTTTGTCTTCTTGGCCGGTGAGGATGTATTCTGCTAATTGAGTGTCATATATTTGACCTCCACGCTTAACAAAGTGCATAAATTCATCATGGTGGTGATACAAAAGATACATGCAATCAAACTTTATATTTTGGCCAATCAAGTAATCAGCTTTCCCCAAGACTTCATCTACCCAATCCTGCCGCGCAACGGTATCGTCCGAGGCGATGCTCAATCTGCTTGGAGCCGAATAATCAACAAGTTCCAGCGAACCATAAAGAACAATTTTGTTATCAGGTGCATGTGGACTGCCTGATTGTTTGCCAATCGCAAACTCACCTCTGTTCTTAACTGAGGTCTCTAAATCTATAACAAAGTATCGTGTTGTCATTTCCCACTCCTACTTCACGTCTTCGAATTTACAAATGTCGTGTTTTATTTCCGCATCAAACTTATTGTTCCGCTGTGTCGGGTCACCACCAGTTAGTTTATTCTTAGGAACATAAAAGTGCCTGATGTTGTACGGCTCACTCCCATCAGTAACTCTACCAATGTTAATAATCAGGTCTGCCTCACCCTGTAAAGCAACCTTGGAGCCGAACATATTCTGCATCTCAATGTACTTCATGTTTGCCGATGCCCCATCTAATTGATGCACCGTCATAACTGGTGCATACTCTTTGGCTATCTCGCGTCCCCAAGCATACTGCTTACCTAACGCCATAAACTCATTCTGAGTTTTTAGCGCTGTCATTTGTACCTTCCATAACTGATCAAACAGAATCAATCCGACAACATCCCGGTACTTCTTAAGTCTCTCAATAATGATTCTATCAGTGTTGGCACTATCAATCAAGATGTATTTATCCTTGAAGCCTGTTTTTTCAAATTCCCTCAGACTCTCAAGGGGGTCAGTTAGGACATCATCCACGCTTTTACCAAGTACTCTGGAAATGATCCTGTGGTTCAATGCACGTCCTTTTTGCTCGTTGTTAAAATACAACACCTTCTTACCTTCTGGCAGTTGAGATGCCATATGTACCGCTTGATCAATCAGGAATGTAGTCTTGCCAGTGTCTGGATGAGCACCAATGACTACAAAGTCACCTTTGGATATCCCATCACAGGTCACATTAAGACCACCAAGACTAAAGGTTAGATTTGGATCATCTGAGTGATCAAACAACTCATCATGGCTGAATCCAACCAAGTATTTATCTTCCTCCGTATAATTACCAAGCTCCCTCATAGCGGTTTCTAGGATTGGGTTAAGATCACTCAATGCAGAATCATCAGAACCGTCTGCAATTCGAAGGGCTTTTTCAGCTACTTCTTTTGCGTAAGTCTTCCTAATTAATTCACGCATGATAATGGTTAGATCATCAGTTGTGTCTTCATATTCCTCAAGACTTTTAAATAAATGCAAGTAAACATCTTTCTTGGATTTATCCATAGTAGGGTGCTTCATAAAGAACCAAGTTCTGAAGAAGGCCCATTGAATTTCATCCTTGGAGGAATGTGCAGTGTAGTATGTCTTTATGTATTTCCCAATCAGAGTCCCCTCTGTAGTCAGAAGGTTACTCTCGATGAATGGAAAGAACCGTTCATAATCTATTCTATTCTTAAGAATGAATAAAATATCAATATCACTAATCATGTTTATTACCTATTAAATATATATTATTTAATACTGTATTATACATATAATAATATATTATTATATATAATATAGAATACCAGTTATTTCTACCTCTGAGCACTCCTTAGGCTCTCGCTCTAGAGTAATTAGCTTGACCTCCCCAAATAAAGAAAGTTCATTCGCGATCTTCAGTTGTTTCATTTTAACAACAGTGTTGTCGTTATCTAACCAAAGAAAGAACTTTTGATAGCCAGTAGCTATTAGCTCTTGCTTCATAGTTGTGCTCAACTCTGTTCCAAGTAGAGCGAATGTTGACAGTACCTTCGATGCCTTGAGCGCAGATAATGAGTCCTCAACAATCAATACATCTGTTGTTGATGTGTGATGATGTTGGTACATGAACTCTGGCTCCTTTGAGTTGGTGTAGTATCTGTAACCATCATCGAAACTCTTACCAATCCATCCCGCGTGAGTGCGTGTCAAGTTTTTGACAGGTATCACTAACCTATTGATTTTCTTAGAGAAACCTATGCCAGACGCAGTGGTGTCAGCCTCAGTAAATCCAAACTTATTTAAATAAACAATGGCATGCGTACTGAACTCATCCCATTTGTAAGTTACATCAGTTGGTACTTTACCACTCTGCTTCTTTTTAATTCCAAAAGGTGAACGAGCAAATGATGGCTTGTACTCCTTTTTACCAACATAACCAGTGGCACCACAGCGGAAGCATTTAGCAGAAATACTCCCGTCATCTTTCCGCTCCACTACCATAGACTTACTACTCCCAGTACAGTCAGGAGACTCATGATTGACACGAGTCTTACCTGCGTACTCAAGGGCGTGTGGTACAAAATCCTCACGCTTGAGCTTCATCACTCACCCTCCACACAAATACGAGTGAACACTTCACGCTTAAAACCAACAACACGCTCAGCTAACGCATCTTGTAGTGCATCTGCTACATCCATCCATAGATCGATGTCGTCGCACAGTTCGTCTGGTTTACAGCTATGTAAAGTAAAGGCAATTGCGTATAAATCTTTTCTGGTGATACTCATTACAGACTCCCAATAAATTTATTCTTAAGAACATTTAACAACTTTGACTCTAACTCTGATGCATCATTAATTACATCATAATTAGAATAAAACTCACTCACTGACCGATCAGCGATGCCAATAGCATATATCTCAATTAAACCATCGCGCTCAATTTGCTGGATGACATCACGAGTGTAGGTATCACACCCTCGATGAGAGTCTTTAGCATCTGGTGCAGATGGTGCACCATCACTTAAAACAATCATGATCTTCCGCGCTTGCTTCTGTTTCATTAACTCACTGGATTGAATCAAGATAGATTCACCGTCAGCGTTTTCACACAAGTAGCTAACACAAGCAGAGAATCTATCGACTAATTGATCCTCACGAACTGATTCACCAAAGGCTTTGATAAGAAATGTATCAACAGACGGTTTCATAAGATTGACAAAAGCTGAGAATCCAGTGATGCAATGGTCCACCTTTAGGGCGGTCAATACCCCAGACAGGAGTACAGCAGAGGCTGAGGCTGTTGTAAACTTTGGACCACTCATGCTACCACTTGCATCCACGAGTAAAGAAACAACAGTATCTTTGGTACTTATCTTTTTTGTTTTCCGTTGAAAAACCTTTGGATCGTGTGCTGTTTTGAACTTCACTAAGGATTTAGGGTGAATCCTTCCAGATTTTTGGTTGGTCTTCCTACGTGTCTTCGACAGATATTGTAGTTCTTTGCGAATGAGTTTGCTTAATGAACTCCCATCCACAATTTCCTGTATTCGGCTGGCATACATTGGCATCGGTCGGTATTCACGCATATCATGCTCAACATGATCTGGAGCCACCCAGCCGGAGCCTCCTTTGTCGTAGTCTGTTCCCCCAACAGGTTCCTTAATGCGGCACTTAGGATCATGGTCATCACAAACCACCTTGGCAAACTCGCGCCAATCTTGGGTTTCTGAGTCTCCACCCTCATCACCGCCTGAAGAGTCTTGTCCTTCATCTGGTGCTGTGTCCTCAGGAATCCCGAACAGTTCAAGGATTCTCTTAGATACTTGGTAAGTATCATCAGCCGTTTGTTGGTTGACGTATTGTTCAAACAGCCCATCTTCTTCTAATAGAACACAAAGCTTATCAGCAGCAGCGGTAGATAGGCAATCCGCTAACTTATCTGAACGAATCTCCGGAATATACGAAGATCGCGCAATAGCATCCATTACCCACACTGCATGTAAGATTGCCGTGTTATCATCAGCCGCTGGAGTACGAGCCATAATGTCATAAATATGTTCGTTAGCGAACTGGTGACGGGCTTTCGCGACAAGACTATCGCGCCCTCTGAATGTACCACGCTCAAGGTACTCAATTTTGTAGTCAACAGCGATGTTCATAACTGTTCCTAAGAACGAGCCTTGAGGCAGTTTCAGCTTCTTAAGTAACTCAAAATCATCTAGGTGACGATTATGATAACACTCATGAACGAGTGCATACCACCATTGAATGTACTCTTTGGACTCTACGTCCCATGTAGCCAGCAAGGGAGGTAAAAAGACTGTCTTGCCATCAGTGTGTGGCACACTGACATCAGAGGAGATACTCAGCGTTAGGTCTGAGCGCTCAGCTATCAATTTAGCGTAAGCTAAATCAGTTTTGTAATTAATGTTCATTCTAGTTCTCCGAAAAAATAACAATGTTACTTTTTAAAGCCTACATCTTTGTAAGCTTTGTCGTAAACCTCACGCTCAATGGCATTAAGAGTGTTTCCATAGACTGAGTCAAGAGCGATCTTTACATCCCTAGTCTCCGCAATAGCAGTAGACCAAGACTGGAGTTGCCGGAAACTAAACGGCATTTCTATCGTTCCATGCCTCCACGCAGTCCGCATCATTGATGCAAATTGGGTCATGTCAGATGCCAAATCACGAGAGACCCACGGGTATGCTGCGTGGATTGCGTCCACCTCTTTATCCTGTGTCATGTAGTCCATTTCTATGTGTCTAGAGATACGATTCAAGAACGATTGGTCTTGAACCGTAGTGCTGGCGTACTCACCTGCACCATCGCCAGTGCCCCGTACATTAGAGCATAAGAATAACTGAAAATCAGGGTGTGCATATAACTTGCACTTCGTTTCATCCTGATGTCCGGTACGCATTACGTAACGATCTTTACTACCCTCCTCAGCCAAGGCTTGAAAAGAAGAGATAGTCTCCGGCATGCAGGTGAATGGCTCATCAAAGGCCAAGCAGCCACCGTGTTCAACGGCGATGGTGCCATACCCGTTGACGTATTTCGTACCAGATTTATCAATATGCACTTGTCCCCAGATATCACTAGGCTCAAGTGTACCAGTACCATTCAGACGGTAGTACGGAATACCGATCCTAGCACAGCACTCACGGACTATTTTAGTTTTACCCGTCCCCGGCTTCCCGGTGATGCCGGCATTGTGTTTGTACAACAATGCTATACAAACTTCATGTGTGTATCGATGATCCACACACCAGTGAGGATCAGGTGTGGGGATATCTCCTACATTCACATAGGTAGGAGGAGCAGGATACTCAGGATTCCCGAGTATCGGGTGTTCACACCCGAAGATTTCCTTGTACGTGATCCTGTTCTTAAGAACAGGAATGGCCCCGAAGTTGATATACGGTGACGCAGTTGTAGGTGCAGGTTCCTCGAAAGCAGTCTTATAAGCTGTCCCGAGTTCTCCCTTCATTGCCAGTTTCTTTGCACGGATGGCATCAGCGACTTTTGAACTTGTCATTTCTATATCTCCTACAGGTAGTCGAAGTAATCTTGCAGGTTCAGAGGGAAAACCTGTTTCTCCTCGTTATCCATCTTAGCCCAAATCTTGGCAGCAGTGCCCATCACCGAAACAAACTTATCGTAATCTGATAGGCTTTGTTTCTTGTGTTCTTTGATCTCTCGCTCGATCTCAGATTTTCCTTTGCCTCTGATGTTCAGCCCCATATCTAGTGCGGTGCCAACAACACTCTTGGCAGACCGATACTTCTTCGGTAGCTTACTCCACTTCCAACGCTCAGGCTTGGTCTCGGTAGCAGGGAACTTCTCATTAGACATATACTCTTGCATATACGCAGTCTCGGTTTCAAGCAACGAGGCTTCAAATGTTTCCTTGGAACCGTAACCCAAAGCATGATCACGCAAGACACCATAACAGGTATTACCTGCTTCGTTGGCTAATTCAGTTTGCTCATCTGCTACAGCAGCAGCAACGATTGTATCTATATCAAACATTTCATATCTCCTAAAATAAATAACATGTTATTAATTTATGGACAGCGTGGGAAAAGAATCTTCCATTCCCTTTGCCCAGTTAACGTACAGATTGAGTTCAAAATCAGTCAGATTTGACAGCATATCAACCCAGTATTCAACGGGGCTGTCAGTGTACCACGAAAGAATATCCGCTGACAAGTACTCATCAGCGATGCGCTGATCTTGTGCCATATAAGGCAGCTCAAAGCCTTGATCGTAATTCATAATAATTTCCTCAGTTATCAGTTAATAGTCACAAGAAAAGTATTCCTAAGAACAGAAATACTTTTTGGTGCAACTAACGGGGACGATATACGTCCCCTTCCAGTTCCGCTTCCTTAGTTGCCTTACCCTCACGAGTTTGCTCACTAAGTTTTAGAGTCCCATCTGGCGCTATCAACGCTCTCGCCCCATTCGTTACAAGTTATCCATTATGAGATATGGTGTCACTGGTTTTAGCCATACCTTACATTGGTTAGTTGGTTCACATGCTGTGCTTTCGCGACATGAGATGCTCAGGTTACAGACTCGGCCAGCAGGACTCTCAAATTACAGTCTCTTACATTAGCTGCCTATCCGGTTCGTACTCCGCTTTCATGCGGCTCCCCGTCTGCTCCAACCGTACCCAATAAAGATAAAATGCACTTATTCGACGGTGTCGGACTATGGCGATCAATTACTTGATCTATCTTGTTGTTAAAGAACTGAGAAAATAAATAACAATGTTATTTTTTCTCTCAGAGAAGGAACGCTTCTCTGATTTAGTGTATATTATCCCATAATATTGGGTGTATGTCAAATCACGAGAGCAACACGATCACGTGTGTTTCCCCGATGATCTCCCATTATCCCATCACGTTCTCAGCACGTCACCAATCCCCGCAGGCTCCCAATCCCGTTGATAGTACCTTCAATCCCTCCCATCTTGGGACTATAAATGATCTTAAGAACAATACAAGTATTGAGACTAAGCCCAATTAATGCATCATTAATTGATCTTAAGAACAGTTTGTGTGCTATCTGTGGATCACACTCCAAGTCGTTAGAGCCTGCGCCCCCATCCCCGTTGATAGTACCTTCGGCACCATCAAAATAATAACATGTTATTATTTTTGGTTTGTTGTGCATATAAGGGAATGTTAATGTAGGATAGTATAAGCAAACGCTAATACATTTATTGCAGGCATAAAAAAGCCCAGCACAACGGCTGGGCAAAGGACGGGAAAAATAACTTGTTATTTATTTTCCGATGAATACCTTGGCTTCCGTTATTACAGGCTTGATGCCATAGATCGCGACCAGTTCATCAAACACATCTTGCATGTCCCAATCGTTTGCATCGATCAAGGATTTCAAGGTTGCCTTCACGGTCACGCCTGATTTGCCTGATGACTTGCTGCTAGGTGCGCCGGATTTTCCGACCTTTGAACCGGCCGGTTTCTTGTTCTCGACCAATTCAAAGCCGATTTGATTCGGTTTCGTTTTAGTACCTGTTTTGATTGATACCCGATATCCCTCAGGCTTGTTTGGCCACCGGCTCGCCATGACGCGAATCTGGGCAAGGTCTCGCTCTTTAGATTTGCCATTGCGGAGAGTGGCAATTGCTAAAGCAAGCTGGTTGGCTTGCTCATTCTGGAAGGGCGGGTTCTTGGCATCGAAGTCGTCAGAAACGAAGCTACCCGTTAATCCAGAAAATACCGCATCAAGAACATTATTCAGGGCGGATTGGGCATTAGCAGATTGACGAACGATATTGACAATTGATTTGGCTGTAGCAGTCATGAGATTCACCTATATAGTAGTTAATTAATTCGGCTGGAGTGCGCCGTCCACAAATGAATCATATCAGACTGGCAGATTGTGTCAACAAATTTAATCAAAAAAAATAACATGTTATGAATTTTGAAATGTTGTTAGGATACAACATTCAGTATGGCGTACAGGTTGTACGACATACCTATATAAACATCTCCTTACATACCCTGAATCTATCAAGATATATGTGGCGATAGCCTTTATCTATGCGGTTGTTGGTGTGTGAATGTTCTCTATTTGTTCTCACACACCACAAAGCAACAGACTGTTCGCAAATCAGCAACAATCTTGAGACTGTTCTCATATAAGCAACAGATTGCTCTCTATCACAATATCATTACATTAGTGGATGCTTATATTCATGAGCACATGGGGGTACACAAGGGGAGTGGGGGGCATCAATCTGGGAGGGATTACAACTCAACAAAATCTGGGAGAAATTCCCAAATACTACCGTTTGTCAGAAAATTCATCTTTAAGTAATTATTTTTTAGAAATTAGGGAACTTTTTAAGAACACATGAATCTTACCCGTAATGCTGACGATCCTTGTTAGCAGATCGTACTCCCAACGATATTAGGAACCATGTCTTTAGGGTTGCTGGGAAGAGAACTTTAGACAGGTACTCTTGGATAGTGTACTGGCAATAGAAGACCACTTGAGAGGGTGAAACTACGCTTACTCACGGATGAGTAAGTAAATTTGAAGCTCTCCATCACTAAGCAGATGCAACAGGCCACTTTACACCCGGTGGCGGGGAAACCCGATAAACAGAATCACATTGCTGGAAACCTCAGGTAAAGCTCCGTAAGGAGAGATTCTAATTGTAAGACCTCTGAATGAGAGGGGTGTCCTAACGGGGACACCAATCATTGTCTGATAATTCTGAGTGCTTAGACTGATATTAAGTTACTAGTGTACATAGGATATAGATATATTATACCCCTTTACCTAGGAAACGTCAGTAACGGGTGTACACCTATGAGGCCACAGTAAGCTACAAAGTATGCAAACATTTATACTGGTATTCATTCTTTTGTTGCCTAAATCCCATGTGTCTATTTCTATGGGAGAGTTTAGTACGATGTCGGAGTGTTTCCAGAACAGAGAACTTTTGGTAAAGAAGTTTAAACGCCCTATTATTAACTACCAAGCTATTTGTGTTCATAAGCTACAGGAGTCCTGATGCCTAGAAAGAACAGAGATTATAAACAAGAAATGAAGACGGCTAAAGCCCGTGGTGAGGACAAAGGCAAATCACGACGTACTGTTGATGGGCGCAAAGCCCGTAAAGAGGGTAAAGTAAAGGCAAATCAAGAAGTACATCACGTTGGTTCTAATGGCACTGGCAAAACAAAAGTAATCTCCAAGAGCAAGAACCGCTCTATGGGAGGGAAGAAAGGTAATAAAGAAGGTAAAGCACGAGGTGGTCGTAAAGGAGGGATTGCCTCTGGTAAAGCTAGGAGAACCAAGAATGTCTGAACATACGAAGAAGCGAGTAACCTTTCGTGCTAAAACTCCTTCACAAGCTTACACCAAAGCTAAAAAGAAAAAGTAATGGATACAAAGGGTAAATACTTGGATGCTTTGCGTCGATTCAGGACGCAATCTTTGTTCATAGAGACCTTTGATAAAAACCTTTATAAGGAGGGCTATGAGCCTATATTCACTCTCACAGGTAAAGATGGCTACCCAGACTTCAAGCAATTGTTTTTAAGTTATGATGATCCGACAGGATATGCATTTGCCACTGAAGTCTTGGGTAGCTATCCCCATTTAGAGCACTTAATAACCTTGAAGTGGTTTAATGCCTATTGGGTCAAGTGGTTGGAGGAACTTGAGATTAAAATGAGGAGTCTGGCAATACGCTCCATCATGGAAGTAGCTGCCTCAGAGGGAAGTAAAGGAACAACAGCAGCAAAATGGATTGCTGATAGAGGCTGGAGTCCTAAAAGAGGACGCCCTTCAAAAGAAGAGATACAACGTGAAAAGAAGATTCATGCTGGTATCTCAGAAGAGATAACTGAAGATGCTAAACGCTTAGGATTACATTAATGGCAAAGCTTACGTTACAAGACATTGCTTCTGGATACCAGTCTCAAACAGCTTATAATGAAAATAATGCTGCTATTGAGGGAGCGATTGAGAATACTCTATCTCGGGACGGTAGTACTCCCAATCAGATGGAAGCTGATCTGGATATGAACTCCAATGATATTCTGAATGCTGGTATTACAAGAACCTCTCAGTTGTACATCAATGGAACCCTTGCCACTACTGGTGCTCTAACAGCAAGTAACAAGACTGTACATACTGCTACTGCTACAGCAGGACAGACCCTCTTTACTAGACTACCCACCTACGTACAAGGGACTAATACCCTTGATGTTTATGTCAATGGTGTCCATCAATCCCCTGCTTCATGGACAGAGACATCTACAACAAGTATTACTTTCTCTGAAGGGTTAGAAGCTGGTGATGCTGTAGTCATTGTCCTAACAGGTTTTACAGAACTCAATACTGTATCTGCCTCTAACGTAGGCTACACCCCTGCTGGCTCTGGTGCTGTTGCTACAGATGTTCAAAGTAAACTTAGAGAAAGTATATCTGTCACAGATTTCGGCGCTGCTGGGGATGGATCAAGTGACTATAGTTCGTTTTTAGCCTCGTTAGCCCACTTAAAAAGTGCTGGCGGAGGCGAACTGTATATCCCAAAAGGGGATTATAATGTAACTCCTCCTGATGTAGATACCGCTGGCTTGTCTATTGATTTTTCAAATATCACAATCACTGGAGAAAAAGGGGCAAACTTATATGTCACAGGAGATAATAGATATACAGTAATACTTGTCAGCCCATTAAGTGGGGTTGCTGACGTTCCAGGGTCTGGAGACTCATTTATATCTAATGTTGAGATTAGAGGTATTAAGGTTAAAGGGACTGGAGTATTTGAATTTTTTGGCCTTGGTTATGGACGAGGTATTGTTGGTAAGCGCGTTTATAATTTTGTCGTAGATAACTGCATCATCGAAGATATAAGTATGATCGCAATATCAACGGAAGGAGGTAGAGGTTATAACAGGATAACAAACAACAGGATGCATAACTGTAAATACACAGGAGTAGCATTCAATGGAAGGGCACACCATTCTATTATTTCAGGAAATGTTATATCCAAAACAGACGGTGGCGCTGATGGTAACTATGTTGGCGCACCAAGTATCGAGACAGCGGCAATTCAAGCTGACGGACCATGCATTATAACTGGAAATACGATTTACGGTGATACAACGAATTATGCGAATTGCGGCGGAATATCGTGGGGTGAGGGTAATTGGGATGGTATAGGGGCTATTAAAGGTAATTTAATTACTCATGTAAGATATGGGATAAAAACAGTCTACCACGGCTCCTGTAACATAAAAGGAAATACTATTATAAACGCCTTAATAACATCAGGCATTTATACAATAGAAGGCACAACCGGATCATTTACCGTTGAGTCCTCGCACAACAATATCTCTAGTAACCTTATTATTAACTGCGCGCCGTACTCTATTCAAGCAAATGCGCCTAATACCCATATCACGGGTAATATGTGTCGCTTCATTTCTTCACCAACAGTGCCTGGAGCTGCGACAGACGAGGACACTATCCTGAC
>Ga0196905_1000353_pt1 | contig 18790 bp, 41 predicted proteins | sample CB_VirMetaG_3_FD_169098 | JGI IMG/M metagenome (GOLD analysis project Ga0196905, IMG submission 169098) | Freshwater to marine saline gradient viral communities from Chesapeake Bay - CB_1508_1S Viral MetaG (v3) (version 3) | ecosystem: Environmental > Aquatic > Marine > Coastal | place: USA... | reverse complement strand
AGGCGCGGCTGTAAGCCTGTTAAGCACAGCCTGATTTGTGGCAAACCGCCAGCGTGTGTTGACAAGAGATGCTCTTGCAACATCCTCATACATATTTACAGAGACAAGAGCCTCTGTAGTACCTTCACTAAATGAAGTAATCGGGTCTGCACCAATAAGAATTAATGCCTTGGCACAAATATCAATTGGTGAGTTGGATGCAATGCTGGTTACTGCCATGAAAGTTGAGGGGGCCGAAGCCCCCTCCCCCTGTATTAGTCGCCGTCAGTATTGGTGATAGCAACACCATTGACAATATCAATGTTTGTGCCATCGTTCTGGTTGCAATATGCATGAGAGACTACTGGTGTAGTACCAGTATCTGTAATGCAAATGATAACATCATTCTTGTTAATCATGTTAATTGCAGGAAGGAAATAATCTTCCACCCGAACAGCAGTTTGCGCCTCGGTTGTTGTGTAATACCACAACGCACGACCTGAACCACCGCCAATACGAACTAGGTTTGCTGCATCAAAAGCCATTGTTCAGTCTCCTAGTTGTTGTCAAGAAGTTCATAGACACCGTTGTCGTCAATAACAACAGCACCCATAGACATCATTGAGGTTGCAAGGTGAGAGACTTTCTCGGCTACATAGTTCAGCTCAGTTGTAACGTCTGCGCCAATACCAAGACCTACAGCAGAAGTGTGGTAGGCCATGTTCTTGCCAGCAGTTACAGCAGAAGTTGAGAAGATCTTGAAGCCCAAGAACTCTTTCATTGTCATGCCGCCCGCAAATGGGAGATTTTGCTCACCAACATAGTCGCTAGAAGCAAACTCGTTGATTGCAAACAGATCGGCATAACCCTTTGGATGCATCGCAATGTAGCGACCGCCATCCTCAGGAACATCGGCAGAACCAAATGTTTCAAACACAGACAGGATCTGAGTCTTACCAACAGCAGAACCACCAGAACCTAGCTGAGTTCCGTTAGCACCAGCGTCCATTGCTGTGTAAAGGATGTCGTCAGTCTTACGACCAAGTGCTGCAGCAGCAGACTTAGCGACAGCTTGACGCTCATCGATGTTGGTCTTCAACTCATCCAGCTTGTCGATGTACTCGGCTGCATAGTAGTCAGCCATTGTTGTTTCAACATTGGTGTGAGCCAGTTCCATTGGAGTAACGTTGCCGTTACGAGACTTTGTTGAAGCAGAGCCAGTTCCGATTTTCTGGAAACGTACAGTGTTACCATTTACATTGCTTACTGAACGAACAGTGTTCCGCAACTTGGAACCCATACGCTGATAAGCCATATGAACTTCGGACTCGAACTGCTTAATAAAGGCTTGGTCAATTGTATTAGCCATTTTAAGCTTTCCTTATCAAAGAGAGTTACTATTGTCGCGGTTATCTGTTCAACATCCTCAACGCGATTGTCCTAGCGGGTCGCTCAGTGTATTACAGGCCGATTAGACGTATTATAAACACTAAATTGTACAGAATTGCAACGCACAAAACGTAACAGTTCGTGTCCATTAAGAATTAGACGCTCATCAAGAACAACAAAGCCAGACCAAGCTAGCCACATTATTGTGTGGTGATGGTCAATAGGTACATAGTTTTCAATGAGATCGTAGGTTCCTTGAAGGAACTCAACGCCAACTCTGCTACTTTTGGCAAAGTTAAAATAATTTGCATCTATATCTGTTGTGCCAAGAAGCCAGACCCTAGCCTGATTGTCTTCTGTGGCAACAGTTCCGCACATAGCAATAGGTGTGTCGTTGTGCATTACAGTATAGTTCTTTGCTCCCTCTGTCTCCAAGGGAATGGTCAAAGCTTCTATGGGAGATAGCATATGGATCGCGCACTCACGAATATCGTGAGGACGCATCTTTTCTGCAACATGCTTTGCATGTGAAAGAGTTGAGTCGGTAAGGTATATGTTACCGACTCTTGCGTACTCTCTAGCCATAAAGCTTCTTAAATCCATCCTCTACTTGACGGATAAAGTTTGGATCACGATTGCCAGCTTTCCAGTAACGCTCATCACGCATCATCTCTTTCAAAGAGTCTTCATTGATTGCGCTTGCGCTGTTGGTAGATTCAGAGAAGGATGAGTCCTTCATAGATTCCATGATATGCTCAAGTGCCATAACACCATCGGCTGTTTCGCACATGCGCTCAATAGCTGGCATCACACTCTCTGGAAAGAAACGATTAGCAAACAAACTTACTGCTTCAGTACGAGCAGGGGCATTGTCGCCTAGCTTCTGCAACTCAGCATCATAGTCAGGAACATTAGCATTAATTGCATTGACATACATGTTGATGCCTTCGCTGAACTCTTCTTGAGAGAAGCCATTCTCAAATGCATGTTCTGCCCACCAGCCAAGCAATTCATTATCTGCAGCAAGAGTTTCATCAATGCCTTCCGGCAGTTGATAGTCACCCTTATCCGCTGGTCTGTTTTGAAAAGCTTGCTCTTCTATTTCTTTTAGAAAAGCATCTTTAAGTTCCTGCTCTTTCTGACCAAGCTTACCCTCAAGAGACGAATAAGCAGCAGCTAGATCTTCCGCAGACTTAAACTTTTCCGGTAGCCACTCAGGGCGTGACTGTTCTTCTGTCTGGAGTAATGGATCGCCACCTTCTGTTACGATGCCAGAATCCTCTACTTGAGCCTCACCAGACTCTGCTACTTGACCCTCTTCACTCATTTATCTTCACCTTATGTCCATGATTAATACGACCCTCAATGAGGCCAACGATATATCGCTGACCTTCAACATGCCGCAGTTCATCATTAGAAACTGCTGCACCATTCACTGATTCTATAGTAATAGATCGTAGGTAGCGCAATACTTCTTTTCCAGTGTCAGTGGAAAAGAGGCTTGCAACATTCTTGCTTATGATAGCGTCTTCACTCTTTCTGCGGCGAAATCCGTCAATACCTACAAAGTTATTGCTGTCCACCAATAAGCTGCTCCTGTTGACTCGTCAATTGCTGTTGCTGTGCATACTGTTGCGCCATTGCAACCAGTTGCTGTCGCTCGTTCAAATCACGAATCAGAGTATCAGGTACACCAAACTTCTTAGCTAGATACACGGCTGTCTCTTCAGAGTTGATTAGAATGTTAGTAATCTCAGGCCCAAAGCGTCCCTGTACTAACTCAAGGAACCGAGCAACAGAAGTAATATCCTGATTTGCTTGCGCTTGTGCAAGAGGAGAAACAGAGCGAACCTTTACATCTCTGCCATTAATTGTAGGCAGATCAATGCGTCCCTGCTTCTTTAGGATATAAACTACACGCTGCAATACAGGCTGTACAAGCTCTGCTTGCAGACGACCAAAGGCTGAACCAATGCGGCGTGAAAGATCTGCCATGCGTTCTGCAACCTCGGTAGCAGATGCTGGTGTACGATCAGGATTCCCAAGCATGTCATTGTAAAGCGCACGTTTAATATTCAAGCGCATGTCAGACAGTACAAGGTTGGCAACATCAAAGGATCCTGCAGACTGAATCGGTGTAAGTCCAGTAGATCCAACAGCTTTTGGAATGACAGTCCCTGGGACAAGATTGATTGTATCAGGGTTAATTACGCCATCATCTTCCATCTGATAAATGCCAGAGATAGCCATCTGTGCATTTTCTAGGATCAGTTCAATGGTAAGGTTAGTTGTTTTGATTGCACTCAATGCATTGATAAGTGGGCCTCGACCATAGATTTCACCAGCACACTTTGACCAGCGGAAGCAAACAAAAGGATTAGAGCCAACGCCCTTATAACGTTCTGACGCTATAACGTCCTTAGTGTACATCTCGATTGCATAAAACAGATAAGCCTCTTCATTCTTAGAAGAGTAATCTTTGCACACAACCTCAAGGACTTTTGTTCTCTGGTCTGGACGCTGCTTAATAGAATCCATAACCTTTGAAGAGAATGTTCCCTTTGGATACACGTTAGGTATATCTGAGTTACGCATACTGCGCTCACGATAAACGTGATCGATGCGATCATCAGGGCCAGCATCAAGAACTACATGCGGCAATGGGATAGCTGAGAAGTTTACCGGATTGATTGCGTTGCCTTCAGATACATGAAGGACACCAGTACCTACCGCAAGATCGAGAAAGGATTCGTGAACTTCTTGACCAAAGTTGGAATTTTGAATGACTTCAAAAACGTAATCAGTGACTTCATCAAGTTGATTATTAACCTCATCACGTTCCTCAGGAGGCACTTCAGAACCCGAAGTAAAATCTGCCCAACGAGCAAAGTTCGGCACAAGGCCAGACTGTAGACGCGAGGCAAACTCTTGCACTCCAACCACAGCAGTTTCATCAAAGATTTTATCGTCACGTCTTTGTCCGATTGCTTCAGCATAGAAAGACTCCCTCTGCGGTAGAGCGTACTCATAACACTCTTCAAATAAAGAAACAAAGTTTTCCCTAACAGACTTAGCCTTTTCATACTTCTTAAGGTAGTCTGCGGCTACACCTGTCGGTGTATATACTCCATCAAGAGTGTCTGTTTGTACAATCATTATAATTAAACTTTCGGTTGGAAGAAGCCGCGACCACCGCCAGAGCTAGTAATTAATGACCGCGCACCAGTGCCGCGCTTTGCCTTGCCAGCAGCCATCTCAAGTTGTTCTGCCTTACTTGCAGCACGCCTTCTTTGCTCTTCAGCCATCTGAGCTTCTCGCGCTGCTTTTTCCTCAGGTGTTTCTCCTGCGGCTGGTGGTCGGGATGGGGCTAATGGGCCTACACACATAATAAACTCCTATTGTTTATTATCCTTAAACATAAAAACAAAAATTGTTCAACTCACAATCTAGCCCATAGACTAGCTTTTCTTCTGTTCGGCTTTGCCTGTCTAGCAAAAACATCAAAGTCAACTCTTGCATTAAAAGCAGTTGCTTGCTTCTGTCCAGACATAAGCTGCCGCCCTTCACCAGCACCAAGCATTAAGTATTGCAGCGCATCGTGAATATGAGAATACATATTTTTATCTGGCTTGTCATCATACCTTTCACCAGATACTTGTATGCGCCTATACTGGTATCCACCTTGAAAACCTTTAATCAAGGTCTGACACCGCCTATCAATCATAAAAGCTGGCATACCATCTGCCATCTTTGTCAATGCCTGATTCACAGATTCAAGCCTTAGGTCAACAGAATTGCTTGGCGCAGGGAAAGCGCGGAGGCCAGCACCCCTCAGGATCTGGAATGGAGTAGACTCATCAGTCTGCGCTCTAAAGTCGCCAGCCGGATCGCCATAGATATGAACTTCTAGGTTGCCGAAGCGTGTTGCTATTTCCCTACGCAACTCTTCCGCAAACCTAACAATGCCCATATCGATAGCGACAATCTCTGATTGTATGAGCCATCTACCTCTAACCTTCTGTCCAAATACTGCTGCAGGGGTGAGGCCAAAGTCAATACCAACATATAACGGTACACCAATAGCAATAGGAATTTCTTCCTTTGCAATATGAGTTTCACTAGCAAACATAGGATAAACAGGCTTTCCTTCTTGGATTGAGCCAAGCCTGTTCATTACATACACATCAATCCAGCTTTTAGTTTTACCACGAATTAGATTCGGATAATAGCTGTCAAGCATATTTCTTCTGTTCTCAGCATCCTTGTTTGGTTTGTAATCCTTGATCTCCCCCTTCTCATCATACTCTTCAAGCATACCCTGAGGCTGTACATAGAACGACCAGTTGTCTGGTTTGACCAGCATCTTGGCTTGCTCTTGAGGGATGTGATCTGGAATAGGCACTTCACCAGACATGATAGGCCACCAGTGATCTTCCTCTGGTGCGTTGGTATCTGCAATAACGCCAGACCAGCTAGGGCCACCTTCTCGCATAGAAGGGAAACGACCAACACGCATAGTACACGCATCGATGATTGACTTGGGGATTTCCCTAGCTTCGTTAATCCAGATGCCAGTAAGTTCAAGAGACAAAAGCTTCTTGACATCTTCTGGCCTATCAAGTGCCAAGAAGATAACCTCTAACTCAAGATCCCCCTTCTTGATGTTGTGCGTATAAGGCACTGACCAAGTAAATTTGCCCCACTCATTCTCAGGGAACCAGTCAAGCCAAGTCTTGATTGTGGTAGTTCTTAGCTGCGGGTTGGTGTTTCGGATGATTGCCCAGCGGCTGCGGCGTACACCTTCCTTGTTTGGCTCTTGCTGTAAAGCCCTGCGGAATACTTCAACACAACAAGCAACAGACTTACCAGAGCCTACAGGACCACGGATGCCACGAAAGAAGGTATTGTCCTTCATAAAATTTTTAAGGACTTGACCATCAGGTTTGTAATTAAAGCTGGTCAACTTTGTATTCCTTGCCAAACTTAATCATACGATCAACAGTCTCTGGCCCAATAGAAGCTATAACCTTGTCAGCTTCATAGTCAGTGCAGAACTCTTCTGGATGGTAGGCTAGGTGAACTTTTTTAACTACACGCCTGAGTATGTCCCTCTCCTCAGGCTTTAGAACGTGTAAGAAACTCATCTATACTTTGCTGCTTTTTTAGCAACATCCCTCGGTTGCTTGGCAAATTGTTTCCCTTTTCGTATCGCTGCCCTCTTTGCTCTGGTGGTGCGCCGATACTCTGAATCACTTAAGGCGGCTACTGCAGCGGAAGGGAGATACCGCTCGCCAGTAGCCTTTGGCCCTTGAGTAGAAGGCTTACCAGATTTGGTGCGCCACTTCTGCTTAGTCCATGCTCTAAGAGACTTCTGTGAAGCTGCTAGTGCCATTAGCTAGTATAACCTCCACCAGCTTTCTTATACAGTAATGCGAGCCTTTGAGCTTTTCTTGCCGACCATTGACCCGCTGCTCCGCCCTTTGCTTCGCGCTTTACTCTGTTGAACAGGCTCTTTCTCATCTTGGGTTTCGTGTAGTTCCCCGCTGCGTTCACCGCCATCTTCTATCTCCACTGGTATTACACGCCTAGACTCCGGCGTATAAGTTGCGCCAGAAAGGATTCTACCATCCGGCATCTTGATTGTTGGCCCCTCGTAAGGAGTTCCATCGCGGAACTGATACTTCATTTAATCAAACTCTTTCTACGACCAGCAGCCGCCATCTTTTGAAAACGCTCTTTGCCATACTTCTTTCTGCCAACAAAGGCAGCTAAAGCTTTGGGATCTTTAACGCCACGCTTCTTTAGCTTTGCAACCATTGCCCTGAAGCGTCCACCTTCTCCTAATCCCATATCAGCCATTATGCACTTCCTTTTTTCTTTGATCGTTGATAGGCAGCAAGCAACCGCCGCCCTTTTGCTACTGCGCTTGCCTTGTCACCGCGATGACCCCAAGCCTCAAATGAAAGCTTGAGACGAGTAGGTCTTCCCTTCTCATCCTTTAACGGCCCTGCTGATGACCCCATGCGAACTAGAAAGCTGCCCTGCCGCTTCTTTTGCTCTGGAGTCTTGGCTTGTCCTTTTACCGGAGCCTTGAGCGTGCCGCCTGTCTGACGCTTGTAAGATGCGCGTCCTGCAGCGTTGAGACCACCTTTGGGGTTCTGACCTTCTTTGCGTTGCCATGCTGGAGTCTTAGCCATTACACTCGCGCCATCCCGCCGCTTGCATCACCAATACCGCCAAGCCCCTCAGTACCAGAGCTGGAGCCAGAGCTTGCACCACCAAAGCCATCACGATCACCACCTTCATTAAGAAGGGAACGAGGCTTACGCATCATCCGGCGGCGGCGTTTGTTCTCCTCGATCTGCTCGGGAGTGAGTTCATACATGCTTTTGATTTCCTCTTTCGAGGTATCCCTTGCTTGAGGAGCAGCATAGCTTGGGCCAGATGAAATACACATGTTAGCTTCCTATGTCATTCTCACGAATGGTAACTACAACAGAACCGCTAACATAGTCTCCAGACTTAACGCCAGCACGATAGTTGCAACTAACAGGATCAAAACCAGCAGTCTCAATAGGAGCAGTGAAGGTATCTACATCTGCCCAAGAAACTCCAGCATCAAAGCTGCGCTGAACAGTAACTGTGGCATCAAACGTGCCAGCAATGCTCAGATCAAAGTTGCCCATAACATTAATCTTGTCACTGAAAGTATCTTCAGCATCGATGGTCTTGGTTACTATATCCATTTTACTTTTCCTTCTTAAAAAATTTTCAAGGTGGCGACAGGCGCAAGGACTAGAGGGAATAGATTGCAGCCATGTCGCCGTGTCTGGTCATCGAACCTTTTTGCCAATAATGTTTGTAACCCATCCCTTCGCAACATCGCAACGCACTTTTTCGACCCCCCTGCCACTATGACAGATCAATCTTCACCGATATTTCCCCAGCATGTAGATGCATGTGCTTGTCGGGAGCCTTGAAGCCAGCTCTGTCCAAGATATCCTTGCTCGCTTCTAGCTGCACGTACTCACTCTTGGCTCCCTTGGCAAGCCCAACAAGCTTCGCTGCAGCAGTGGTAGCGTTCAGCCCTAACACCTCTCCCACTCTTGTCATCATGTACGACTGCACATGTGGCAAGCGCAAAGCACGGCTGGCTGTGACTCTCCCGCTTTTCCCTTCTGAGTATCCTGCTTTGCGCGCAGCTTCAGTGATGCTGCATCCTTCTGCTACAAGCGTATCCACCAAAGCCATCTGTTTCTCGGTCAACTTCAACAACTCAGTCATGCTCAATCTCTCTTGCCCCCCCTTGTGTTCCCCCCCAAATATCACTCGTTCTGCACTGTCTTGTCAACTCACAAATCACACCCAAGTTCACGCCCCAACGGGACATCGAAAGCATAGCCGAGCTGCCCATGCCAAACCCACATTTACTAGCTGAGTCAGTTCTCCTAAGCCAGAGACAGGCCCTGCCCGCGCCAACAATGCCTATCCGAGCCACAGTCGCTCACAGAAAGCAAGGCGAAGGCCGCACCCTGCTGACAGTGAGTTAGCTGGTTATCTTTCCTCTCGCCGTGGCTTGCCTTGCTTTCTGCTGCCTGACACCGCCCTGCAGGGCGGCGAGGCAGGCCTTTGGCTGATCGTCAGTGGCTTCGGGTCATTGTAAGGCGGGGCAGTTCCCGCCTCTAACTAAGGAGAACTACAATGACTAAGCAAGTAAAAGTAAATGGGTTTGCCAAGGACATCTCGTCTAAGCTTCCAATGTCTAACAAAACAACACAATCAAGTGTGAGATACTTCATCAACAAGTTCATTGATGACTGCGAGTACAATATCAAACAGAAACACAAGCAACTCGCTGACATTCACGCTCAAGCACAAGAGGTAATGTCAGGCAACATCGTAGATCAGCACGAACACGCTGAATCAGGTAAGGTTCGCATCCGCGCAGCCAGCTCGACCGAAGTTATCGGTGCAGCGCACTACGATGAAGACAGACTTGTAAAGCTTCAGCGTGACGCAGAATGGAACGAGTTCCAGATCGGCATCGCAGAAGACCTCAAGCAACTGCTTCAGGAGACACTGGAGCAAGTACTCCCTGAGGAAGTCAAGCCAAAGGCCGCTGAAGGCGCACTGGCCTACTTCCAGAAGCGAGCATAACTCCCACCAACGAGCCTCGCAGCTTCGGCTGCGGGGCTTTTTTTATGCTCACAGCTAGCCCCACGCACCCCACGCCGGAGGCGGGGGTTCGCACACAAAGTAAGTATTGCGCTGCCAAGTTTCTATTTATTGGCAAGCAAAAATTACTTGCAATTAAAATTCAATCACTGCATCATTGCAGTAAGGAGAACCAAAATGAAAAGAGGAAGATTAGATATTCCAGATGATTGGCCTCGCCCTTGGAAAGAACTTGGTGAGGGAGAGTTCACAGTATTCAATATCAAAATACTTGTTTGGAAAAAGTACAAACGCAAAGCTAAGTTCAAGATCTATGGGTTTTCAAAAGCCCCCCATTATACAAGGATATGGTACGGCCTAAAGGTTGTTCACTTTTATATGCCTTTCAAGAGGAGCAAGTAATGATTAGCAATTTACTTCTAGGAATCGGGTTCATGTTACTGATGCTTGCATCTGCATTGGATCCACAGACTGGATCAGCAATCTGGATTCATGTCTCACTACTATTCTTTGCATCATTCTTGATGCTGTCTGGCGTGGTATTGCGCCGCTAATCCATCATCAAAGGAGAACCAAAAAATGATTGGATATAAAATCGATGCCTTCAATGAGACAATCACCGAGGTAGAATACAATGGTGATTACACTCAGATCTATCCTCATCTCAATGGTGCAAGAGCATTTGATGTGGTGAGGTTATACCTTAATCACGATGTAGCTTACATCGATGATGAAGGATTATACCGAGAGAACCAAAGCTTCTGGGTTCATAGGAATTACTTGCATCCATTAGCCGGAGATGCATTGATCCTTGGCACTGATGAGGAAGGCGACAGCATCTCACCCAAAACTACAATCGAACAGCTAAGAAATGACATCGTGTTTATCGGTGACAGATTCATGCTGCAAATGTTTTACAAACTAAATGGTGACGTTGAAGACATCACCCCATTCTTTTTCAAGGAGACCGCGTAATGAAAATCTCATTCATCAATCAGGTAACAGAGGCATCACGCCTAGTTAATGCAATCTATGATCGCGCTCACGATGAGGGATCAGAGTTCAAGTCTATAATCCAGCAAGCTAAATGGGCATTGGATAAAGTCAGAGACACGTATGACGAGGTGCTTGAACGTGACGCAACTGAAGACTCTAGCTACAGACCACTGAAGGAGATCAAGTAATGTCTGAAGGTATCAATGTGTTTGAGTTTGATAGCGAAACAGCCAAGCCACAATTAGATATGGATTGGGTGCAAGCTATCTCAACAATCGAATTAGTCGTTCAAGATTATATTTATCAACACCCAACAGCAGAGCAACATATCTCTGCAGCTTGGGCAACTGTACTGAAGGGAGTTTAACATGGCACTCATGCAACAGCGTCACTTTGAATTTATCGCTAGGAATATTGCGCCAACATATCCTTGGCCTACCTACATTCTCACACTGGCAGATGAACTAGCTGCAACCAATCCTAAATTTAATCGAGATAAATTTATCAAGGTTGCAACTCAAGCTTGGGAAGATGCACACCCACAGGAGGATATCGATGACTCAATCCCCTACTAAGGCAGACACAGCAGAGGACAGAGGTTCGGCAGATGCATACTATCATCGCCCTTGGAATCCTCATAAATTTGCAGATGGCAAGCGAGTAACAATAGAATCTCTCACACCTCAAGAGATTGTAGATTACACACGCGGCTACAATAATGAGGAAGACAGAAAGGACTGGGGATAATGAAGATAGATCTATCTGAGAAAAGCATAGATATTATCTACGAAACCTTAGAAGCTATGCAACCAAAGCCAGCAGATTTATTGGGGCAACCAGTCCTTTCAATAGGTGACATGGCTGAGTATCAAAAGTACAGAGACTTGATCGCAATAATTAAAGATCAAGATCACAGATGGCAAAGAGTGAATTAAAGGAGAACCAAAATGCAAGATCTATTTGATGTGCAAGTAAACACAATGCACCACAAGAACGCAGTAGACACAGAGGTAGCAGCCGCTGAGTCTATTGCGCCTCGCGTCACTGGGCTGCGGCTTGCTGTACTACAAGAGCTTTACAAAGCCTACAGGTTTGGCTTTACTGGTGAGCAAGTATCAAACAACACAGGCGAATGGCTTTACTCTGTGAAGCCAAGGATCACTGAGCTTGTACGCATTGGAATGGTTGAAGACTCAGGCGAGCGTGTTAAAAACTCACGCAATAGAAACGAAGTCGTCTGGAAGATAACAGATAAAGGCAAGGAGTTTATCGATGCAAGGGATTAGAAGTGTCAAGTATGCAAATGGCAAGAGGTATGAATACATTCGACACGCTACCTCTGCAGCTATTGAAAGCTATGACAGAGATCAGCGAAAGAAAATGATAGAACAAAGCCGCAAGGCCAGTGAGTTAATACCAGATGATGCATTTGCAGATGATGTTGTTGATGATGACGTTGGCGTTTACTATTCAAAGCCAACTGATATCATTGGTCTTAGCACTCTTGGCCTACACTCAACAGAAAATTAACCTGTTGACAACCACTGCATCTGTGCAGATTATGTGACCATGCTTAGTTACATGGATACATTGAGAGAACAATCAGCATCTGCAAAGGTAGATCTAAAGAAAGCCTTTGTATATGCTGGTGTTCCCGACTCAACTTTTTACCGCGCAAAGATGGGTAGAAATTTGAGACACAGCACAGCTTGCAAAGTGGAAAAGGCCATTGAAAAACTTTCAGCACTTCAAGAAAGAAACGCCTGTTCCTGATACATACGAGATGATAATCTATCAGCTTGTACAAGAACGCACCAGCCAGAAGATGACTCAAGAAGAACTGGCTCATCGGATTGGCTGTGCTAAATCTTTAATTCACAAATGGGAACAGTACAAGAGAGTGCCAAGCGGGTTTCTCTTTTCGTGCTGGCTGGATGCACTTGGCTGTCAGATCAAGATCACGAAGAAAAATTCTAAACGATAGAGCTGGCAGACCACAAACATGCGAAGCATGTGCAGTTAGTACACCATACTTTGTTGCAGTGCTTGCATCTATAGAACCAGTGGCGCATTATATAATCTGTGTCGATTGCTATGAGAGGGAAACATGGCAAACAAAAATCGCAACAAAGGAAACTACCACGAGAAGTGGTTCGTTGACTGGCTCAAGAAGCTCGGCTTCCAAGCGAAACGCCAGCCCCTCTCGGGCAGCTTGGGAGGCGAGTATCGCGGCGACATCATCTGGGAGTTCGGGGGAGAACGACTGGTAGTTGAAGTCAAGTATCGTGACAAGTCAAACTTCCCCAATCCCTTCACAATAATGGAGGGCCGTGACGCAGCCCTATACAAGCGGAGACACGGCACTCCAAAAACCCTAGTCATATTCGATGGTGATTTCTTTGAAGAAAGGATAGCACCACTCATCAAAAAATAAGGAGAACCACATGGCATTTGTTGCAATGGCAAAAGCTATACAAGCAGACATCCCAGATCCACTAGCCAAGTGGCTGCTTGTCGTGCTTGCAGATCATGCTGATGAAGATAGGCTACAGTGCTGGCCTAGCATAGACAGGCTAGTGCGGCGCACCAGTATGAGCAGAGCAACCGTAGCTAGAAAACTAAATGATCTTGAACAATCAGGCATTATTCATAGAGACAAAGGCAACTCACAAAAGTCTACACTCTATACCCTGCTGTCTCTCAGAGAGACTGTCTCACACAGAGACGAGGTAGTCTCACACAGAGACCCTAACCTATCAAAGAAACTATCAACTAAGAAAAGAGGGGGAGTGCCAGAAAATTGGAAACCATCTGATGAATTGATTGAGTCTATAAATGAATCACTGAAGGAGAACCTTGACCATGAGTATGAAACCCCTAGCTTCCGCGATTACCATCAGTCCAAAGGCAATGTCTTTGCCAGCATCGACAAAGCCTACAGGAACTGGTGTAGAAATTCAGTTAAGTATAGCCGAGCAAGAGCAAGCAATAGCACTACTGGTATCGGCAGCCGATCCTCTGGCGGTAGACAAAAGGCTGATTACTTCGCTGGAATTATTGACGGGCTTTAGAGTCGAGCCTATCCAGCGCACACGCTACCTCAAGGATGACACTGTAGACATACAACTGCAGGGGTATAAGATCTGCTGTGAAGACAAGGACAAATGCATCCAAGCTATCAAGAAGATCAAGCAGTCACTCACCCCACTGCCGGCAGAAGAGATCGCGCAACGCCTCACCGTGTTGGCTGCGCTGGTGGTGAAGCCAACAGGTGAGTCGTCTTCCGATCATAAGATCAGGATAAAAGCAATCACATCTCAGCTTGTGTCATTCCCTGCCGACATAGTTATCAGGGCTATTGACAATGTTGCCAAGACCACAACCTTCTGGCCAGCTTACGCAGAGTTTCATAAGCACATCGAATACAAACTCAAGACTAGGTACAAACTACTAGAAGCATTTGAAAAACAACTATTAACCCTTGACCATACTGCGTAGTTGCAGTATAACAAAACAAAGGAGAACCAAATGGAACGCAAGGGATTTATTGGCGGCTCAGATATGCGCCGCATTATGGATGGTCAATGGGTAGATCTATGGGAAGAAAAGCTTGGGCTTGTCGAGCCAGAAGATCTATCTGACAATCTAGCTGTGCAGCTAGGCACACACACTGAAGACTTCAACATCAAATGGTTTGAGAAGAACTTCAATACAGAAACAAAATCTCATCAAGTATATTATGAGATGCAATGGGAAACTGTACCACTCAAAGGTACTGTCGATGCGATTGTTGACACAGCAATTGTAGAGTGCAAGCACACCTATGAGCGCAACACAATGGAGGGTTGCCTCAAGATGTACATGCCGCAGCTACAGTTTTACATGTGGGTATCTCACCTTGATGGATGCTATCTATCTGTAATCTTTGGCAATCGCAGATGGGAATGTGTCTACGTCCAGAAGGACTGGGACTACATCAAGAAGATGCAAGTCATGGTCAAAGAGTTTTGGCAATGCGTACAGGATAACACACGCCCTTTCGGTGACAACCTTGCGGAGCCAGTAAGCATCGACAAGATCAAGGTCGATGGTCTGGTACGCAGGGACGCATCATCTGACAACGAGTTTATCTCACGCTGCCATGACTACATACAGCATGAAAGCAATGCAAAGTTATTTGAACTTGCCAAGTCTGATCTCAAGGCAATGGTAGGTGATGATGAGAGGGAAGTATACTGTGACCTTCTCTCTATCAAGCGCGACAAGCGCGGCTCACTTCGCGTCACAGTTAAGGAGAACCAGAATGTCTGACAATCTAAAGCTATGGAATACAGTATCTAAATCAGATCCAAAGTATCTTAAGAAGGTATCATTCGGATCACGTTCATTCACCGCTATCGATCCTCAGTATCAGGTACGCTGCGCCACAGAACAGTTCGGCCCAGTCGGTCAAGGCTGGGGATGGAAGAACAACACACGCTTCATCGATGTATCTAATGGAGACACCGCAGTCGTTGCCGATGTCACCATCTGGATTGGTTCTGATGAGTATTGCTTCGGCCCCTTCTCTGGTTGCCGCAAGTTCTTCGATGCAGCCAAGGGTCGCATGGCAGAAGATGCACCCAAGATGGCAATCACTGACGGTCTTACCAAGGCTCTGTCACACCTAGGATTCAACGCAGATGTATTCCTTGGGGAGATGGACGGTAATAAATATGCCGCAGACAGCTCTAAAAAAGGCGGTGAGGGGTGGTAAGCCCCTCATAGCTACTCACCTACCAAAATAATTTAACCCCACTCAGGAGGCTTCTATGAGCGATTACGATAATACTAACAAAGGCGCAGCCTTTAAACCTTTCCCAGAAATGGCTATGATTCTGCAAGGTAAGGTAGATAACAACGGAACCAATGAAGATCTGGTTCTTGTCAAGACCACATCAAAAGATGGAACGCCGCGTATTGACCTATACCAAAAGGTTGGTGCATTATTCGAGAACGATAAAGGCGACAACCAGAACAAGCCAGACTACACTGGCCCTTACCAAGATAACTTACGCATAGCCGCATGGCGTAGAACAAAGGACGGATCTGCCTACATGTCCTTTGAACTATCGGAGAAAACAAATGGTGCAGCGCAGCCTAAAGAAGATCCGCTGGTCAAGATTCTAGATGGAGATGATGTACCGTTCTAATAAGTGATGAGGTTGGTGGTTCTTCTTACTCATCATACTGAGGCAGATCTACTCCAAGGGTCTGCCTCTTTTATATGGAGGACAATATGTTTGAACAAGGAGATGGTAGCTGGGAAACACTTCTATCTAAAGACAGATGCCCAAGCTGCAGAAGTTTACTGGTAACAGTTGAAGACACGTTAAAGAGAAGGCAGCGAGAGTGCCTTGTCTGCAGCCTCAAAGTTACTGACGTTAAAGAATCAATCCCTTACGGTAGCCATTCACACGATCAAACGTAAGCAACTCACCACGATTATCTTGGTAGCTACAATAGCTACAATGAACCCATCCACTGTTGCCACCAGTGTAACACTCAAGGATTAGCTGATCGAATGGTAGGTTATCTCTAATCCACATAGCCAAGTCAGCATTATCAATGCCACCTACCTCGAAGTCTGCTGCCTCTCCCTTGGCATGTTGACTCTTAATAGTACTCCCAATAGCAAGACACAACTCTGCACTTCTAAAGCCAGAAGACACTATGAATGGGCCGAACTCATCACGGATAGGTTGTAAGATATTCTCACACAACGCCTCCATTGCTTCTATATGATGCAGTTCTGGGACATTAGGTATGCCCCTGCGTTCAGCAGTCTGGCTCTTAACCATCTCTTCTAAGGTAAAGTTAGGTGACAGATAATAACTCATTTCTTAAATCCCTTTAAACCACGCAAGCCAAACGATGCACCGATAGATGCATACACTGCCCACTGAAACCAGTCAGGGGTACGAGACAATGCATCAAAGCCACGCTCAACAAATGGCTGCGTCACTGGAATAAAACACATTGCAATAATAATTATAAACAAGACAGTCCATGCCTCATCCTTCCAGCTATTGTCGCTGGCCTGAGCCATGATCTTTTCCCAGCCAGCTTCGTGAGTGGCTGCGGTCTTCATTACTTCTGCCTCTGCTTCAGCTTTAGCTTTGGCTACTGCGCCCTTGGCCTTGGTCTGCTCTACTTTTGACTCCATCCAAGAGCCAGCTAGACTAGCGATGGGATTGATTAGTGCTTGCCACATGATGCTTTCCTTCGTGATTCATCCACACTGCAAAGGCTCCGGTCATTGCCCCAGTAACTACAGATACAAGCCCAGCTTGTGCCGGACTGGGATCAGGCAATGCCATAAACCATTCAACTACACGCCAACTCATCAATGACATCATAATCATCATTGCTCTTGGCAATAATTTCAGCTTTAATACTCGATCCTCTATCCTGTCAATCATAACAAACCTCGGTGAAAAAATGAGCGAACTAATTAGAAATGACATATTAGCTAAAGCCAAAGACGCAGTAAAAGAACGCGGTGAAAATTATGGAAAACCTTCTGAGAATTTTTCTATTGCCGCTGCTTTTTATGAGGCTCATCTAGCTATACCTATTACTCCATTTGATGTTGGGGCATTACACATTCTAAATAAGTTAGCTCGTTTACATTCTGATCCTACTCATGTTGACTCTTGGGTTGACATTGCTGGGTACGCTGCCGTTACTTGCGAAGCGATCTACGATATTGTAGATAGTCAGCACCTTCCTGAGGATCGGCAAAACATTGTACCCATGAAACCTCAGAAGGATTAGTTGGGTCAATCACTTGCATGATTGCTTGACCAAACTTTTGTTGCTCGAAGCCTTTAACAAAAGCATAGGTGTCGTGATACTTGTAACCTCGCGCCCTTGCTAACCAAGCGGTGCGCTCTTCCTCTACAAGTTCAATCTGTCCTAATGCCCAGTTGTGCTTGTGACCACTGATGTACAGGTGTGCATGTGATCTGAACTTTGCGGTCTTTGTCTGTGCGTGTAATGGATTCCACTGGCTATGCCCAGCCATGTCATGCGCGACAAAGATTTTGCACTCACGTTTGTTTGGAAACTTCAAAGCAATCCTAGCTTCCCAGTTCTCAAAGACTGTATGTGACTCTGCAATCCACTTCAATGGATCGCCAGCACCAGACCACATATCGTGATTGCCACCAATAAGAATCATTGGATTCATCTCTTGGATTAACCACTCGACCAGCTTCCATGCTGTCTTGTGTGATGTATCCTGCTCACCATACAGACGACCAAGCCTACCAACCCAGTTGTTCTGTTGATCTCCTAGTGAGCAACCATAGACACCATCATAGTTATTAATAATATCTAGGTGTTCCCTCAATGCATCCCAGTCACAATGATTGTCATCGATGTGCGGATCACCAAGCCAGAGCAAACCAATAGGCTCGTCTGTATTCATATAGATCGGACTCCACTTCTTGGACTCACGATATTTCTTTCTTTTCTTGAAACGTTGATGAAGCTGATCGACAATATCATCGACTGGTATGTCATCATCTAGCTTTGGAGGAAGTCTGTAACCAACATTATCATCAAGGATGCCGGATGATCTTCCGCTTTTTAATCTATTGATGATAGTTGATCTGGGTATGCCCGACTCTCTAGCTGCCGCCCTGATGCTGCCATGCATATTAACAAGGTCTTGAGCCTCTAGTATCTTTTCCTCGTTGGTCACTTTAATTCCCCTTAGAAATTAACAATGCACCAATAAAGCCCATTACACCTACAGAAAGCAAGACAAGAATTACAATTGCAATTGCCTCAACAATCTTCTGCCTTGCCTCTTGCTGTTTATAAATCATCTCTTGACGCTCTCTGCGGATGCGTCCTTCGAGTTGAATTAAGTCAGCCCAAGCTTGCGGCCCATAGGTAAACTGTAGGTATTGCTTCAGCTCGGCACGCTGCGCTTCTAACTTTTTTTTAGCAGCATAAACTTGCAATGCCTGTTGCTGCACAGTGTCTGCGCCTTGAAGTTTCTTAAACAGAGGAGGATTCTTAGCTTGTTTCTCAGCTTGGTCAATGTCAGACGCAGCCTTCATCCACCGAGACACATCATTGATGCAAGACTCGAGGTCACGCCCAGCGTTAATCATCTGCTTTATAGTGTTAAACGCCGCTGTAGCCCCACTGACAGCCGCACCTATAGTAATCGGGTCTATGACAGCATCCCCTTTCTAAG
>Ga0196905_1000349_pt1 | contig 18871 bp, 23 predicted proteins | sample CB_VirMetaG_3_FD_169098 | JGI IMG/M metagenome (GOLD analysis project Ga0196905, IMG submission 169098) | Freshwater to marine saline gradient viral communities from Chesapeake Bay - CB_1508_1S Viral MetaG (v3) (version 3) | ecosystem: Environmental > Aquatic > Marine > Coastal | place: USA... | reverse complement strand
TTGGAAAAGTAAAGGAATATATGTCACTAAAAAAATTAGAAGATGAAGTCGCTAAACTTCGCAAAGATAATAAAATATTGAGAGCAGAGAATAAAGAATTAATTACCCATAATAAATTTATACTCGATAGATTAGAGACATGGGCAGAAAGAAACTTTCAAGAAAGACAAAAGTGGATGAACATGACAGTCGATGAAGTCATTGCGATTAACAAAAATAAACCTGACTATGCTAAGGAAAAAGAATTAGCCAAAGCATGGGATGAACAAAGTGAACGTGTATCTAAAATGAAGGTGGCAAACGGATGAACTTAGACCTGAAAACGGTATTACCTTATATCGTACTTCTTGTAACGATTGGTATGACTTGGGGTATGTTTTCAGCAAGACTTGATGCAGTGGAAACTAAGATAGATGCAGTCACCCAAATGCAACAGGATATAGCAGTGATAAAAGAAAAGATTATGTGGATGGAAGCATATTTAATTAAAGGGAGTAATTAATGGCAATTGAACTAGGATACGGACCGGGAAGTCAACCTTACACAGCAGTGATGCCTCAACAAGGTAATCAATATATGTATGATGCCCAAGGAGTTAGATATCAAGTACCCGTAGGATTTACAGGAGGAACTATAGGAGGGCAGGAATTTACAATGAGACAAGCACCTGCTATGACACCTCAACCTACTCCTAAGTCTCCTACTACAAGAGAAGAACAGGTAACCGCTTTACAAACAGCAATACCTGAAACTAAAACAGATACTTCTGCTTTAACTCAGGCTACGACTGCTGCTCAAATGGTTCAACCTACCTTACCTAGTGGAACTGCGATTACCCCTCAATTACAGCAAGTTCAAACAGGTGAAATACAAACTACTCCCGGATTAACTGCTCCTGCTCCTACAGCCGCAGCCCCTACTGTTACTGCTCCGACCGTAACTCCTACCACTGTAGGAACAACTGCTCAAGTACAACCTTCCGATTTTGCTAAAGCCTATCAAACTTATGTAGCCCAAGCAGGTCAACCTGCAGAACAAATGGCTGCTGCTCAAGGAAGTGTTACTAAACCGGCTATTGCTGCAACTATGAATGTGGCTGATATGCCAAAAGAAGCTACTGTTATGGGACAGTTAGAGAGTATTTCTAATCAAGTAATTCAAGCACAACAAGCAGGACAGCCTTTACCTGCATTTGCTAGTGCTGCTCAAAGATTAGCTGATGCCGCTATGGCAAAGAGAGGTTTAAGTTCTTCTAGTATTGCTGCTGAAGCTATTGCTAGAGGTGTATTAGATGCTTCGATTCCTATTGCTCAGCAAGATGCTCAAACATATTCTCAAGTCGTATTTCAAAATTTAAATAACAGACAACAAGCTGCTATTCTAAATGCTCAACAATACTTCCAAATGGATATGGCTAACTTAACAAATAACCAACAAGCTAATCTTCAAAATGCACAGTTAAGACAGCAAAAACTTTTATCTGACCAATCTGCTATTAATGCTGCTAGACAATTTAATGCTACAAGCCAACAACAAACTGACCAGTTCTTTGATAACCTTCAAGCACAAATTAAACAGAATAATGCAACAATGCAAAATTCAATGTCACAATTTAATGCAACAGAACAGAATAGAATTGAAGCAGAAAATGCTAAAAATAAAATAGCAGTAGACCAAGCTAACTCTGCTCTTCAAGCACAGATTACTCAGTTTAATGCTCAATTAAAAGACCAAAGAGAAAGGTTTAATGTAGAGAATCAACGTGTTATTGACCAATCCAATGTTACTTGGAGAAGAAATATTAACACTGCCAATACTGCAGCCATTAACGCTTCTAATCAAACTAATGCTGCAAATTTATTAGGTATATCTAATTATGCTATGTCTTCTTTATGGCAACAGTGGAGAGATGAAGCTTCATGGGCAAATACTTCTGCTGAAAATGCTTTAAACAGACAACACAATTTAGCTGTTGCAGCTATCCAAAGACAAACAGCTTTTGATATAGCTGATGAGAATCAAAAGACCAAACTCTATGAGTTAATGGGTGAATTTGCAATAGAAGTTATTAATAGAATTTAGGAGGAACTATGGATTTAGGAAGTATATGGAATATCGTAAAAACAGGTGCAAGTATTTATAGCACTGTTAAATCAAAAGCTAAGGACAGAAGTCCTACTCCTTTAATTGAAGAACCATCAATTAGTGGTATGTTTGAAATGACTTCTTCAGGTATGGAAAAAGGTGCAGAAACAAAAGCACCTGATGTCTATAATTATGATGAAGTATTGTCTAGTTGGTTACAACGTATTAGTAGATTCACACAGAGTTAATTATGAAATATAATATATTTGATGCACCCGTACCCGGACAATCTTTAACAGACGAACCCGGTAATTATCCTTGGGAACATCCGCCAAGACATACAAATATTAACGAAGCAGCAGAATCTATCTTTAGAAGAATAACAGAAGATGATGCCGCAATGAATATGCTAGCAATGTTAAAGTCGGGAGTTCCTGTAGAAGCTATTGTTAGAATGTTATTATTTGCAGGTTTCACAGAGGGTAAATGGAATCCTGATTTAGCTGTTTTATTAGCACCTATTGTTATGGCAATGATTGTAGGTATTGCTAAACGTGCCAAACTAAAAGAAATTGTTGTTACTTTGGATGATAAATCACCTACTAAAATTGCCGAAGAATTTTTATTACGTAAAAAGTTTGACAAAGTTATTAGTGATATGAAAGCACAAGAGGCTAAAAAAGAAGGGGAAGAGCCTGAAGAATTACCTCAAAGACGTATGGGACTAATGGAAAGAGAAACAGAACAACCTGAAATGGAAATGGAAGGAGAAGAATAATGGCATTTTTAACATCACTTTTAACAGGTGGATTACAAAGACAATTAGAAAGATGGGGTGAAGAGGATGCTGCTATTGGCGAAAGAATAAGTAAACTAGGGGAAGCTTTAGTTACAGCCGATGATAATGCTAATCAAAAAAATAAAAAATTAGAAAATGTTGCAGGTATTCTTAATTCTAAATATGGTAAAAAAGGTATCTATCAATTAGCCTTTAATGTTGAAAATAATGCTATTGATTTTAATGATGATGCAAATGATATTGCTGAACTAGTATCTCAATATCAATTACCTGAAGATTATTTAAAACAAATAGCTGACCCTTATAGTTACTTGGGTGAAGCTAGTCAAGAAATGTATGATAAAGATACACAAGCTTATAAATCCTTACTTACTTCTTTAAATGTACCCAATAAAACAGGTGAATTATTTTTAAATATTCCTAAAAGAAGTTATGGAGAATATTATTCTGATTTAGAAACTAAACCTACTTTAGGAGTAGACCCTTACACTAGTCCTTATCCCGGAATGGATAAGTCTGATATTGAAAAATCTGCTTATGGTAAAGTAGCTTTCTTAGTACAAAATGGTATTCCTTTATCTGAAGCCAACAATAAAGAATATTTAGGTGACAATGCTCTAAATGATTTACAGATGAATATGATTAAAAAGGAAGTATCAGAAGCTAATAGTGCAGAGGATATTCTTGATAGGATTATGGAAAAAGCTGCAGAAGATGAAGCATCTATTTTAGCTTTAATGAATACTCCTAGACCAATTATCATTGAGAGAATAAAGAAAACTATGGGATTAGAAAATGAACAAGCAGTATTTTCTGAATCAGAAATACAGCAAATGTCTAAAAACCCTGCCATTTCATCATTAACAGATGCAGGCTATGGTGTAATGACTAATACTTCTGCATTATCTGATTATCAAAAAAACTTACCTAGAATATCTTTAGACTTTGATAATATGGATGATAATCAAATCAATCAAATATTAAGTCAAATGCAAGAAGGAACTTTAATAGAATTTATACAAAACGGTCAGACATACTTTATAGAGTATTAATATGGCAGATATACAACTGTTAATTGATAAGCTTAATCAAGCTAAACCTAAAGAGCCTGCAATTCTGCAGGATACTCCCCCCATAAAAAATAAAATAGATTTATTAAAACAAAAATTAGATTCTAAACCTAATAGGATTAGAACTCTAAAAGAGGAATTACAGAATAAAGTAAATAGATATTATAACGAAAAGGCTTCTATCTACGTTAATAAACCAGAAGGTTTTGATGGCTTTACAGATATGCCTGATGTAGAAAATAATGCTCAGTTATATAAAGGTGGATTCTCTTCAGAGAGAACAACTAAAGCACCGGGAACTTTTATGGATGGGATTAAAGGTTTTGGTAATGATGTTTTATATGGATATCTAAGTAGCGTATCTTCTTTCTATCATACTTTATCTAATATACCCGGAGGGATAAGTAAACTTAGTAAGTATGCTACTGAAAAATTTGGAACATCTATTGAGTCAGCTTATGATAAAGATAATGAACAAGGTGTTGTTTATGCTTTAGATGTAGCATCAGACTATTTAAAATATCTATCTGCTGTTTATAATCCGCATTCTGAAAATCCTTATTTTAATACTAAAAATATTTATGGGTATAGACCTGAAGACCCTGATACATTTGTAGGTAAATTAACTGCTGCTGTGGGTTCAGCACCCGTTACTATTGGTGAATATGTAGCCCCTACAAAATTATTAAAGTCAGCACCTTTAGGTTTTGCCACTACTGATGCATTAAGAGAACTAGATAAAGGTTTAACGGAAGCAGCAGTGGCTGGTGGTAAAGGTTATTTCTTAGGTAGTGTCATGAAAAGCCTAGAACCTTTTAATATCAAAACAAGAGTTACTGCAATGTCTACTTTAGGTTTTGGTGCTACTGATGGTAATTTAGAAGACAAATTAGTAGGTGGTATTACTTTTGGTGCATTAAGTGCAATGGGTAATATTGAAGGTAAAACTATTAAAGATGCTGCAGCAGACCTTGTAAATTATAATTCTTATTTAGCAGGTAGACACATAAACCAAAATAAATTCATTACTGAATTAGAAGCTAATGCTAGTAGAGAGTTAAAAGTAATAGAAGGTAAAGCAGATGAGTTTGTGAAATTAAGTGAAGAATTAGCCTCTGCTAAATCTGCATTTAATAAAGGTGAGAAGAGCATAGGCGAAAAAGAAATTAAAACTATGGAAAGTCGCATAGAGACTTTAGAAAGTGAGATATATACTTTAAGAGATGCCTATAGTAAATCTAATGCTCATGTACAAATGTCTAAAGAATATTTGGATACTCGTTCTGTTCAACAAGTAGTTAATAACTTAATTAAACCTTCAGGTATGAAGATAAATAAAAAAACAGGTAAAGCAGAATACGAATATGAAGCTACAGAAAAAGACATAAATGTAAAAGGGTTTAAAGGTATTGTTAATAAATTTGTTTTCCAAATGTTTCCTAGTAGATTTGTTGCTAAAGAAACAAATTCTTTATTTAAAAAAGGTGTAGATTTAGTTACCCAAAATAGAATAGCTTCAGAAAATACTTTAGATTCTATTCTACGTAATCCTGTATTTGAAAAAAGTAATCCTTATTTTATTAATGTTATTAAAGGTCTAACACCTAAATCAGATAAACAAATAAGTGTATTACCTGCAAACCAATATGCTAAAACAGGAAGGCATCCTGATTCTATCGAGTCTATATTAGATGCTAATTCTAAATATTTAAATGGAGTTGTAGAAAGACTACCTGCCATTGAAAGATTTGCTACTACAAACAGAAAGAAAACAGATATCTATAATAAAGAAGAAGGGGACTTAACTAATAAAGCTTTACGTGATGAGTTTAATTTTAATGACAATGAGATTCTTGTTTACAAAACTTTAAGAAGAGGATTAAAAGAGTCTTTAAAATTTTATAATGAAATGGGACTTAAATATGGTGGTCCTGAGTTTAGACCTGTAAAAGAATTACCTTCTTATTTCCCTCATATCTGGATGGCTGATTTTAGAATATTTGTTAGAAACAAATCTAACAATGAATTAGTATCTGTTGTACCTGCCAATAACTTAGCCACTGCAAAATATATTCAGAAAAGAATAGAATCTAAATCTGAAGAAGTAAAAACAGAAGTAAGTGCGGCTCAACATACAGGAGATGTCACTATATCTGCATTTGCAGAAACAATGAATTTCTTAAGAAATAATAAAAGATTAGCTAAAGAAGTTAGAGAAGTTTGGGAAGCAGAGTTTATTAAAAAAGGATTTAATATTCATAAAATGCCACGTAAACAAAAATTTGTTAGTGGTTATTTAGGTGCTAATACTAAACTCTATAAAGACTTAGGTGTACCTGAAACTGTTGCACGATTAAAAAATACTTCTGATTTTGTTAGAGGTTATATGGCTTATGTTCAAGGTGCAGTTAAAAGTGGACATCAAATTAAATTAAGAAGAGAATTAAAAAATCTTACAACCGATAGAAATATTAATAAACATTATAAAAATAGTATTGAACTATTAAATAGATATTACAATGCTGTTTTTTCTGGTGACTTCTTAACTTTAAGAAAAGGTCAAAGTAATACGCATCCTGTTGATGTATTTGTTGAAAAACACTTAGGTGAATTTCTTGGAGCAGGAGGAATAGATAGATTTGTAAATAGAATAAACTCTTTTACTTTAACAACAAGATTGTTGATGTTTAATATGAGATTCGCTTTGGCTCAGGTTATTCAACCTTATCAGATGATATTACCTCAGCTATCACGAATGAGAGCCATAGGAGAAGGAGGAACTCCTATGGATGCTTTCTTTAAGTCACAAAAAGATTTATTAGCACCTTCAAAAGAAGCAAAAGAAGTTATCCAAGAAGCAGTAAAAAATAGAAATATAAATGCACAATTCTTAAATGAATTTAATAATGCTATTCGTGGTAAGTCTTTTAAAGCTTTTGATAAATTTGTAAATGCTATATCAGGTAGAGGATTCTCCGGGAGACTAGAGCAGTTCTCTCGTATGAACGCTACTTTAATGTTCTATCATTCTTTAAGAGAAGGTGGTATGTCCCATAAGTTAGCTAAAGAAAGAGCATGGCAATTATCTGATACTTATATGGTGGAGTATAATATTACTCAAAGACCTATCATCTATACTTCATCAGGCTTTCTAGGAAATACTTTAGGTCGTTCCTTTGGTTTGTTTAAAACATTCCAACATAACTATTTTGCACAAATGGTAGAACACGTAAGAACTACTAGACAGACAGGGGATATTGGACCTGTTGCTTCTTTTGCAGCTAGTATGATATTTACTGCAGGTTTATACGGAGTTATTGGTATAGAAAGTGCAGACTTCTTATTAAATGCTTTAGATAAAACAGGGGGTGCAGCCCTAAGAGGTATAGGAGTATGGAAAAAGAATCAAAAAATACCTACTCTTTCTGAGTATTTATATGAGAATGAACTTCACCCTTACTTATTATTTGGAGTACCATCAGGGGTCTTAAATGCCGATTTAACAGCTACTTTAGCAGCACCTGCTAGTATCGGTTTAGATACAGTATTCTCTATGCCTGCAGGCTTAAGTTTAGCAGGAAATATAGCTACTGCTACAAAGAATTATGTCTCTAAAAAATTAGAAGGAAATGTAGAAGATGGGGATAGGCTACTTTTCCATACTTCTTATGCTCCTAATATTATGAAACCAATGATTGAAGCTTACTATAATGCTAAACTTAAATATGGAGAAGGAAGCTTTGGTAATACTATTCGATACCTTAAAGATGCAGATAAAGGAACTAATGGAGTAGTTGTTGTAGGTGCAGGAGAGAAAATCAGAGCAAAGATAGAACGTGATATGGATGATTGGTGGAGAAGACTATTCTCTACTTACTCATTAAAAGAATCTCAGCTTAATAAAGTAATATGGCATATAACTAAAATGAATAATAGAAAAGCTATCAAAGATGAAGACTGGACAGAGTATGCAGTCTTAGGGATGTTAAAAGGTGGTGGATTAGACCCTGCAGTTGTAGACTATTATGTAGGTCAAGGATACAACGCAGATAGAATTAAGATGAAGTTAAAGAATAAAATTATTGATTTAACTACAAGTGCTATAGAAAAGAATCTAAAGGGGGATATAACCATGGATAAGAAGAAGATAGCCGATATGCTTTATAATGAATCATTTCAGTTGGATTAAAAATGAAATACGTTTTAGTTCTTATAATATTTTTTACAGGGGAGTATGACCCTAAGCTATATCGCTACACTTATTTAGATTTTATAGATGAGAATACATGTCAAGTATTTGTGAAAGCTAAAAGAGAATTATTAGAGCAATCAGTAAATAAGCAATTTGCACATAAAGGAATTGAATATCAGGAAATGACTTGTTGGAGTGAAAAGGAATGGTTAGAGTATTATGAATCTGTAATGGATAGAACAGGAGTACGAGGTGTTAAGTAAATTATTAGGTGGAAGTCTAGTAGAAACTGTGGGTAAAGTTATCGACAGTGTTCATGTATCAGATGAAGAAAGAGGAAAAATAAAAATAAGATTACAGGAATTAGAAAATGAAATTAATGCAAAACAAATTGAGGTCAATATAGCAGATGCTCAATCTACAGCTACAGATATTTCAGGTATATTGCAGCGTTCTTGGAGACCCCTCATTGGATTTAGTGCAGCAATATCCATTTTTTGGGAATTTGTCCTTAAAAATTTTATCATGTTCTTTTTAGCGGTGTTTGAAGTACAGACACAGCCACTACCGAGTATGGACATGGAACAATTAATGCCTTTAGTCATGGCACTTTTAGGCATGGCAGGTCTACGTACATTTGAGAAATCTAAAAAAATTACTAAATAGTTTAGGAGGATTGATGTCGGATATAATTAAAGATGCATTAAAAGAAAGAATTAAAGAACATGAAGGATATCGTTTAGATACTTACATTGATACTTTAGGATTTAAAACAGGAGGGTATGGTCATAAGATGTTACCCGGAGAGGAAGCCCCCAAAGACAAAGAAGGGTGGGATAGAATCTTTGAAGAAGATTTTGATAAAGCATGGAACTTAATGGAAAAATTCTGTGTAGAAAACGATTTAGATTTACCTGTTAAAGCAAAAGGTATTATTTGTGAAATGATTTTTCAAATGGGATTTGCCGGGGTATCTAAGTTTAGAAATATGATTAGATATTTAAAAGAAGGCAATTACCCTGATGCAGCGAATGAGATGTTGCGTTCAAGATGGTATCGTCAAACACCCAACAGGGCAAGAGCCTTAAGTATGGAAATGAGAGATATTTAATTCATATTAATAGTGTTTTGAATCCTGTCATATAAATCCTCATAAATAGATATAGTATCGTAAATAATAGAAGATAATAATACTGAGTTTTCATAGTTAGGAAATTTGTTTTTAAAGGTGTCTATTAAATCAGAAGGTTTAATGTAATCTAAATCTAATTTTATTTCACCTGATTTATCTAATTTAACATAAATAGTAGCTAAGTTACTACTTAGGTTGCTTCTTCGAGATGAAGTCTGGGCTAACTTTTTCATCTAGTTCCCTCAATTGACCTAATATTTCTATCAGCTTTATTACTTCACCATAAGGTCTAGTAAACAAATATCGTAATAATATCTGAACTTGTTCCCCTGTTATAATATAATTATGGCTTGCCATGTTGTGTCTCCTAATTTTTAATTAAGTCCCCTTCTCCTATCTCTTGTTCAAACTTAATCATATAGTCCATGTACCACTTAGCTTTTTGTAAGTCCTCAAAGCCATTCTTTTGTCTATGCCTAGATAGATATTTCCAAATCTGACCTTTTAAATAACCACGAAACTCATCAATCGTTAATTGAGAACGAATAGCTTCTATGGTTTCTATAGTATTAGTCTTATAATAATTTGGATTTATATTATCCATTTTGTATGTTCTCCAACACAAATAATTCTTTTAAAGGTACTAAAACAAATTTAGATTTTCTATGGTCTCCTCCATAAATGTTTTTATTTTTATATTTTTTAACAAGTTTCTTAACAGTGCTTACTTTAAATACTAAGGTACAGTATTCATCATCACCGTCTGTTAAGATATGCATCCAATAATCAGCTTCGGTAACTGATATCCCACTGGGCTTATCATAACATTCAATTTCAATAGCAATGTTACCTGTCTTTTGCCACCAATCTCTTTCTGATTTTATCTCAAACTTTTTATTAAAAAACATATCGTGAAGTTTCTTTTCACGCATCTTCCCATATTGTAAATCTAAATCAAACTTTTTTCTGGTAATGTTATCATCAGAGTTATTAAAATTATCTTTACTCATTAGTTTAATTTACCTCTAGTAGATTTAAATTTTAAATAATCTAGAATATCTATTATTTTAGTCTCATCATTAGAACCATTAGATTTAACAATAGGCTTATCACTCTCTATATAATTTTCTTCTTCTAAAGCTTCTAGACCTAAATCATAAACATAGGAAGGGTCAGATAAAGCTATCCTCATCATTCCCATAGCTATAATTTCACAAGTTTTTTCATCTTCTGAAGGATTTTTATTTTTCTTAATACTACACATAAAAGAACCTTCTCTATTAGGTACAGGTGTAACGTAGATTACTGGTCCACGACTACTTAGTTCATCACTCTTGCTCATTTACTACCTCCTTAGGGTTTACTATTTTAGTATACCAAAACCATCTAGGTGATTTTGCTTTCGATTGTTGTTGTGGAAGATACTGTAAATCTTGACCCCAACAAGGCTTTTTATAAGGACAGAAAGAGCAAATAGTATTCAGTACTCGATTGCCTGTGCTTACTTTGTTAAATGTCTCAGGCGTATCCTCAAAACATTTCTCAAAAGGTTTATCATTAACTAATGCATCAATGTTATCTGATGCAGTCTTTAATGCTTTAACTTTATAGTCATCTGTATATGTAGGTGTTTCTACAACTTGCCATTCCCCAGTAGATTTATTTATCACAATCCAACCACCAAAAGGTTTTCCCGAAGAGTCAGAGTATAATGAACCTTGAACAACATAACCAAAGCTATCATCTTCTTCTACATTTTTAAATCCTTTTGCAAACTTATTATCATAAGCATAGGGAGAGGCACTTTTAATATCAAAGATTTTACCATCAATCTCTACGTCATAAGTACCTTTAATTTTAACACCTGAAATTTCATTATGAACTTCTTGTTGTTCTGATTGAATTTTAATTCCTGCCGCTTTCATAATAGCAATAGCAGAAGCTTCAATTAAATCTCCAAATAAAACTCGCATTTTAAAATTGTAAGGGGGTTCTTCAGAAGAAGTGTTTTGTTTTTCCATTTGTAATTGGCAAAGAGGTTTACCAATACCAGACATTCTAATAGAAAAGTTAGGGTCTCTTTCATCTGTAAATTGTTTTCTAAAAGCTTGCTTACAAGCTTCCCCAAACTCTTCAATGATATCTTCTGAGATGTCAACCCGCTCCTTTCCAGAACGGGCTAACAATTCTTGTATTTTTATTAAAAGTATATTCACTACTGTGCTAATTGTTCGATAATCTTAGCATCATCACCATCAGAAACTGATTGGATAAGTGCTTTATCATACATAGTACTGACACTTTTATTTTCAGAGTTAATTATAGTTAAGAAACTTTGTAAGTTCTTTTCATCCTCTGCAGTAAAAGGTAACTCTTTATCTTTGTTAATTTTATAAGTACAAACAAAGAACCTTGTAGAGCCTGCTTTTCTTTTCTCTGTGCCTAATGTTAAAGTATACTTAAACATCGGTTTACCAAGATTAGTTAATCCTGTAAAAGCTTCATTAACAATATTGTAATTAGTTCCAGTGTTACGCCATAACACGGGGAAGTTTTCAATATCTATGTCTTCATCTTTTACATTTTTACCTTTAAAAGATACTGTACCATAAGTCATCTTATAACATTTAATATTTTTCTGAAGTTCTTTTTCAGCATCAGTCATATGTACTCTTTGAGACTCAGGGACTTTTCCGCATCGAGTACCACCTAAGGTGTCAATGATATCTTCTTTCCAATTCTTAAAAATAACTGAACGAGAAGTATATTTTCTCTCTGCAGGATTATAAGCCATATATTGATATGCAGTATAGAATGGTCTAAATTCTACTGTTTCACCATAAATATTTTGTTCTAATTCAGGGTGATAAACATAGTAATGACCATTAGGTAATCTATTACCTTCATCATCCTCTGCATCTCTGTTGATTTGTAGTCGAGATAATATAGGTCTATTAGTATCGACTGTTTGCCCAATTGCAGCCATAATTTCTGCATCAGACATTTGTTTGATTGCTATTTCGTTTGTCATCATTAAATGAACTCCTTGTATAGTTGTGGATAAGTTATACTTTTATCTCTGTCATGTCAAGCCAATCTGTACCAATTTTTATTTCTATATCTAGAGGCACATTAAAATCAATATCATACATTGATTTCATTGACTTTTTTACCCCTGTGGTAGCTTCAGCTAAAATATTAGCCATTATTTCTTCTTCACCGGGATAGATATCTGCCACAATACTGTCATGAATTGTATTGATAAGCAGACTTTTTACCTTTCGTTCCTTCATTAAATCATATGCATTGATACAAGCTAAGGGAACAATATCAGCAGTAGCAAATCCTTGAACAGGATAATTCTTTATTTGGGTAGAATAGTTAGAACTACCCCAAGGCATCCTTTTTGCATCGGGAAATGAATACTGCCTACCTGTTGGTAAGGTAATCATTTTAGTGGCAATTGCATCATATTCTAATTTATCATGCCACTCTTTAATCTGTTTATATTTATTTAAGAACTCAGTGTAATATTTCTTTTCATCATCTGTACCGCTAACACCACCATACAAAGGTTTAAATGTATGAGCCTTTGCATCTTGTCTTGATACTCCAATGATGTCCGCAGTAAATTGATGAACATCAACACCATCTTCAATATCTTTCATTCCTTGCTTATCCTGAGCAAGAAAAACTGCAGTTCTAAATTCTAACTGTGCAAAGTCTACTTCCATTATCTTACCACCTTTAAATCGTGATTTAATAACTTTCCTAATAGGAAAAGTTTTAGCACGTGGCTGATTTTGAAAGTTAGGTTCTCTACTAGATAATCTTCCAGTTGATGTAGCAGTTTGCATAAATCTAGGATGTAGGATAGAGTTCCAACCTACAAAGTTTTCAATCCCCTCTACAAAAGTAGATAGATAAGTTTCAATAGCACTGTACTTTGTAATATTATCTACGAAGTCAACAATTCCATTTTTACTATACTTAGCAATAGTCATCAAAGTTACTTTATCAGTTTTAAATCCTGTATTACAAACAAGGTTTACTAATCTATTTGCAGTATCCTTAGAGTCTCTAGAAAATTTTTCTATAATGGTTTTTAAATTAACTTTAAACCCTGCCAATTCTTTTAATTGGTGATAAATCAAACCTTCACCTTCACAATTATCACATTTACTAAGTGCTTTGTAAGGGTTACCATCTACTTTTATTTTTTGAATTTTACCTTGACCATAACATCTAGGGCATTGCTCTGACTTAGTTTTGTGTAAAGGTTTAGTGTACTGTTTTACATATTTATTAAAATCAGCAATGGTCATCTTAGGTCTTCTTTTAGGTTTATTGTTTTCTTTATTAACCCCAATGTTAAATACTTCAGCCCACTTCTTTTTATCAGTAACTTTTAAACCATAAACTAACCAAGATAATTGTTCCCCACTACTAGGTTCTATTTTGGTATCCCCCATCATATCCCAAATAGTATTATCAATACTAACTCTTAATTGTTTATGTTCTTTTTCAAACTCTTCTTTAACATCATTTAGTTTAGGTTTATCTATATAAATACCATTCATTTCCATATCAGTTAATACAGACGTAAATTTATTCATCATTTTAACTGTTTTAAATAAAGGATTGTTAAGAGGTTTGTTTAAATCTTGAACTTGAGCATTAAATAATTGTCTTGTACATTCAACATCTCTTCGACCATAAAACTCTATATCTTTAGGCATGATGTCTTTAAAAGTCATTCCCTGACTTCTATAAGTATCAATGATAGAAGATGCTTTTTTTATTAAGCCTCTTCTTACACAACATTCAGCTAATGATATTTTATTTTTAACACCACGATGTAAAACATATTCAGCAATCATTGTATCAAAGATATTACCTTTGTAAGTAAATCCACAAGAGTATAACCATGATAAATCGAATTTAATATTATGACCTACTAGGATATCTGTCTTGTCTAAAATATCTTGCACTATTTTTTTATTCTTTTTTAAATCAATATTGGGTAAATCAGGATGCCAAAAAAATAAATACTCATCATCAATACCTAAACTAATTAATTTATTATCTGGATAATAAGGATTAGGACTTCCTTTATATCCTTCCTCTGTCGTTTCTACGTCAAACACTGTTATTTTTGTCATTATTCTATGTACCTCGATTTACTTGGAACAAGCACTGTATGAATAATACCATGCCATCCATTTATTTTATTTTTTAATACATTCAAGCTTCTTGAGAAGTTAGGGGTGTCCCCTTCTGAATAAGCTTTACCGATACCTATAATTAAATCGGCTTCTGCTGCCTTTCCTGTTCTACTATTTTCCATCATATCAAATGATAGATTTGTTAATCCTTCTGCTTCAGCACTAGCCTGAGACATACCAATTATAGTAATCTTTCTTCTTTTAGCTATCTCTCTAGCACCCAAGTATATTGCCCTCAGTCTTTCATCGCCTCTGTTATAATTACCGTCTACATTAATCTTATCTAACTGGTCAACAATAACAATATCAGGTTTATACTCTTCACAGTATTTATCAAGAGATTCTAAAGACCAATCCACAGAATCGTGGCAAACAATCTTATCACTAATCTTTGCCCATTCTTCTTTTGCTTCTTGCATATTTTCTTCTATTTCATTTCTGTGCATATCGGACCAAGCTGATACCATTCTCATTTGAGTTCGTACCGCAGGTTCTTCATTGATAAAACAATGAACATTTGCACCTTGATGAGCAAATCCATTATGACCTGCTGTTAAGCTAACCCAAAATGCAGTCTTACCTGTTTCAGGTCTAGCAAAAATAATCATTAAGTTACCTTCACCTATACCATCTACTCTATCACCTAAAGTTTTAATATTAAATTTCCATTTAGATGTAACATTAACAGCTTCTAACATTTCTTTAATATCCTTTGTTACAGGGACTAACTCTTCATCACCCTTTATTTCATCCTCATCAAAATCATCTACTAATTTTTTAATAGTCAATAAGGAATTTTTCTTACCATTCCAAACTTGATTAGCTTCTTCTATAACTTGATGTGCGTGTTCTAACATCCTTAGTTTTTTTAAACTGTCAGATATGATGTCTTCATTATACTCAGTATCATCACTACTAATGTTATCCAGTATCTGTGACATTTTCTGTCTATGAGCAGTTGTAGATGCAGGTTTGTAAATAGTAAAGTATGCATCTTTAACTTCTTCTACAGAAAGTTTCTGTATATTTTCGTGCTTCTTATAAGTGTCTTTGATAACATCATAGACTTCAGCAAGACCATTAGTAAAGTTCTTCTTACTAATTCTCTTTCTGTTCTTTTCAAAGAAATCACGATTGAGACAGAATTTAATTATTCTATTTTCAAGCGACATTAAATAACTCCTTAATTTTTTGTACGTCTAAATATTTTAAGTCTTCTTCCAAGACTTTTACTTCAGTATCAATAAGATACCTTAATCCTTTAGATAAATCAAATGCCTTTTGGGTGGCATCTCTATCTAAAGCAATAATAACTTTTTTAAAGTTCTCTGATAGGTACAGAGAATATTCTTCTTTTAAAGTCGTGCCTAGTAAAGCAACCCCTGTGTGAACAGAACTTACTGCACAAGCAGATGCACAATCTTCTACAACAACAGCAACATCACTCGTACCGCAAGTGAAAGGCACATTGGTTTTGTTGTAGTTAAACCATTTAGGATTAGTTAAAGGATTTAAACTTCTTCCCACTGCAGATACTGGTTCATTGTCTTTCTTTACAATGAAAGCTGTCCTGTCTTTTCTTGGGTCGTAGTAAATAGTTACTTTACCTTCAAGATATGCCGGGTAACAATTATTTTCTTTCACGTAGTTAAAACATTTTTCGCTAGACTGGATGTTGGTGAAATGTTTTGGGATTGTCCAATCAATTGGTTTGGGTTCAGCCCCTCCATTGTTTGACGATAGTTCCAAGAACTTTTCAACGTCTTCTTTAGTCATGGGTCTTTCTGTAGTGCCACCAATTGTGCAAGACGCATGAAAACATTTCCAAGATATCTTTCCGTCTTCCGTATTAACACTGAATGTATTTTTGTGTAAACAGAAAGGGCAATCCATTCTCACTACAGAGTCAGAGGGAATATTTAATTGTTGAATATATTCTAATTGAAATTTTTTAGTAATGTACATTATAAGCCTTTCTTAAATAAAAGATAACACGTGTTATCTTTTTTAATTCCATTTCTTTTGAAGCAAAAAAAAGGGTAGCCATTTCTGACTACCCTTGCGTGTACAAAAAGAAAGGAGTTAAGGTACTCCATCTTTATACACTTTTTTTTGTATATTGCAAACGCTTTAAATCTTTTCCTAAATATTTTTTTATCATAGGAAACTCAAAGCCATGAATATACTTTAGTATGTAATATAATTTTTCATTAAATTGTTTAACGTAAGCATCATAGTCTTTATCCATAAATAACTCCTTTACACTATGTATTTAAACCAACGTGGTTTGTTTCTTTTTGTCCATACCATAGGAAAATTAAATTGCTTAGAGATATAATATTTTCTATAGGATTTAATTGGACAACTAAAGTGAAATATCTTATCTGTAATAGCAAGACGTACTTTAGTCATTCCGATGTCGGGGATACCAACAGGAATATTGTTTAATGGTTTTTCTAATTTAATACGAGATAGATGAACATTATCGTATCTATATTCATACTCATCACATAAAGAAATAAAGTGATTGTATAACCATTCATAATTTTGCTGACTGTCGCCTGCCCAAATAGTACTAGGATGTTTAGTATGAGTAGGCTTATATAAATTTTTTACTTTGGAATTATAACGATGATGAACAGAGCATAGCATTTGTGCTGACTCTAATATCATTTTAACAACGTGTTTATCACATTGGTTCTGTGCTGATTTAGTAGGACAAGTATCTGTATAAAATATATTCATAATTAACCTTTCTAACTAAAAAGATAACACGTGTTATCTTTAAGTCAAAGTGTAGGTAGTTTGTAAAGGGAAGAACGCATATATCTTGATTTATATATCCTCTTCTGCTTGTAGGCACTACCCAAGCCTTTTTGTGTAAGGTGAGTAGGAGTCAATAATGCAAACAACAAATCTACTCACCCTAAATTATAATATGGCTTTGTTTATACCCAAAACGCTAACTCCGTTGGGACAGCTATAATTTAAACATTTTAGCCGCAGTGGAACTAGATTTAAGTAGTTCCTTTTCATGCCTGTACCATACTATAAACTTTGAGAGAGTACACAAAGCCATCGTATATGTGCATTAGTAGGTGGCGACCCTACAGCAACTCTCTCTCCCATTGGGAACTTGTTGGGCGATAGATTGGTTCGCAAATGATGTATCTATCATTAAGTCTATTGAACTAGTATTACCACTAGACACCCAGAAACTTTTTGAGGATGTGTACAATGACAACCTGTTATATGTACATTAGTGGTCATGACTCCACTCACGTCAACATCCTCAAAAAATCTTGTTGGTAGTTTTCACAGGATATTACCACGAGGCACTACCAAGCCGATAAACGTGGGGTAGATTGTACACCTCTACCCCAAGGTACTTTGCGTTGCGTTTGAACTTATACTCGGCACGAACCCAAACATACGAAATGGCTTACGCACGAGTACCGACAGTGACCATAGACTTGTCTATTGTTTTGGTAGCTAACCCAAAACTCAATCAAGCTTAGTATGAAACGGTTTAATGAAATACTCAATCGTCATCAAGTATTTCTCTAAACCCAGAGATAACACATGTTATCTTTTTTGTAAGGGTGTAAGGAAAATAAAACCTAAAAAAAACTTACACCCCTACCTTTTATTAACAAACAACTCCCGAAAGGATTAGGAGTCAATTATTATAATAAACTAATTAACTACTAAGTCAAATCGACTAGACAGTAATTATATTATTATCTTTATCAATAATAGTGACATCACCTAATGCTTCAATCCAAACCTTAGCCCCACAAGATAAAGGCTTGTGAGGACTATAGATAACTCTTGTAGCACCATTACACACAACATCAGAACCATAGTGATTAGCCTTAGATGTTTTGACAGTAATAACATCTTTTAAATCATTTGGGTTATTTGCGTTGTGACGAATGTGATGTTGATTAACATGAATACGTTTAATCATAGGACTCACCATTCTGTTTTACTATTTCACTAACATCAATAATAGTTCTATCTTTGTCAGTTTCATACATAGGACTAGTCAAACCATCAATCAAATAAGTTTCTTGGGCTTCTTCTATATCCTTTGCTTGCACATAGTATTTTTTAGTCTTGGTTACTTCTACTAAGATTTCATACATAGGCATTAGTTTGTTCCTTTCGTATCTACAGTACCTATAAACATCAAACGATACTCATCAGTGTTCTCTACCTCGATATGATAAATCATACCTTTAGCTTTGATGTACTTAATCGTATTGTAATTAATGTTTCTATATCCTTTCTTCTGCATATCATATGCAACAAGATAATTATTAGGGTCAGTATATTGTTTACCACCCTTTTGATTTTTCTTTACAC
>Ga0196905_1000347_pt1 | contig 18929 bp, 32 predicted proteins | sample CB_VirMetaG_3_FD_169098 | JGI IMG/M metagenome (GOLD analysis project Ga0196905, IMG submission 169098) | Freshwater to marine saline gradient viral communities from Chesapeake Bay - CB_1508_1S Viral MetaG (v3) (version 3) | ecosystem: Environmental > Aquatic > Marine > Coastal | place: USA... | reverse complement strand
TTTGCGCCCTATCGCTCGGAGGTGGTTACCCCGGCATCTAGCCGAGATATTCCCATGGACGGCCCGCCGGGCACAGTTCTTAGAATACCTGTTCCGGGTGAATACAAAGACGCGGAGTTTGGTTTTAGCTACATGCCTATTGTTCAAGGCGTAGCCTCTTTGTTTTCTGACCCTGTTGGGGCGGCGCAAGCGGCAGCTTCCATGCCTGAAGAGATATATAAACAACAGGCTTATGGTGCTGAAGCCATGATGCAGGGGTATGACTTTGCGTATGATACGGAGACAGGCCAAGAGTACCGGTATGACCCTCTCCTCATTACGGGCCCGCAGGCAGTAGGATCAAACATAGCCGTTAAGCAGGCCGTAAAAGCTGGAGAGAGCGGAACCTTTCTTGGTGCGGGGCCCACGGATATTGACCGTCGCCTGCGGGTTGGCAAGAGCGGCATACGGGGCTTGGCTCACGGCATTAAGAAGAATGATTTGTTTGAGATCGACCCAGAAGCCGCGGAGCGTTATTTTTCCATGACTGACGGCGTAAACCCCGAGGAGATGCTGCTTTATAGGGGCGGATTTGATTTGGGCGGTCAAAAACTTACCTTAAAAGACGTTATTTTGAACAGCGGGTTTAGTAACAGGGCGCGTCAGGTTCTCCTTGGCCAGAAGGCGGCTACGTCAGACGAGGTTAAGAGGCCGGGCTTTTCTACCAGCAGGGATGCGTTTTTGTCGTATTCCGGGTTTACCAAAGGCGGCGGCAAGACCTCTCCCGTCACAGAGGCCGACTTGGACGACATCTTGGTTGTTTCTCCGCGCCGCACTGTTCGTGAAGGCGAGGACGGGTCGTTTACCGTAGACGAGTTGGTGTTGGACGACATTGAGGATTTGTCTCCGGCAGCATACGCCTTAAAGGCGTATGACCCTAATAAGCAGGTACAGCTAAAGCCCAACAGTGTGTTTTATGAAGACGAGATTCACCTTGGCGGCGCGTCAGGAGCGGGTTCTGATGTACGGCCTCTGACAGATCGTGAAAAGCAGGATCTGACGCGGTTTATTAACGATCAGCAGCAAAGTTACGACATATTAAAGGTGGCCCGTCAGAATAGAATGCCCGAGCCGCCGCCCTTTATTCCTGAGGGTGGAGGGGTGTTAGACGTTGCACCGTTCGTAGCAGCTTTTACAGACCATATGACCTTGTTAGGAATGTTAAACGGTAGGATGCAGTCCCCTGTTTTGCGTCGCAATGTTGAGAATGAGTTGGCGGTTGCTGCGACTGAGGCTCGAGACATCCTGATGGGGCTAGATGGGAAACTGAAAGCCTTTGAACTCCAATACGGACCGGAAGGGGTAGCTTATCTTCAACAACTAAGTAAAATTGATTTTCGGCGTTCAGACCTGAACCCCAGCCCGTTTAATTCGGACAAAGAAGTCTCAATTCTGGCCGATTTGCAAGCGGCCTATGACAATCTGGCGGACAACGCGATTAACCGCACTATTGTAACTCCGATGGGAGACACCTTGAAGGGGGCCAATGTGTCGTTGGGCGGGGACCGCGGGACTTTCCGCATGGAGCCGTCTAATGATTTACAGGTTTTGATGCAATCTGCGTTTTCTACGCAGAACAATCTCAGGAGGGTTCGTGAGGGCGGCACGTATGAGGTTGGTGGCATGAAGATTTCCGAACAAGCGCTTGTTGAGCAGCTTGACAAGATAGAAGCGCGGTTGGAGAGTGAGTTCCCGGCGTGGAAATTGTTTTATCAGACGCGCCCGGATCCAGAACTTGGTCGCAACGCCCTGATTGTGGGGCCCGAGTTAAACGCGCCGTTTAACATGGACGTTGAGCGCGTGGTTAACGCCTTGATTAGTGCGAACAAGACAGAGCTCGACGCGGATTCGTACTCGCAAGTTGGTGCGTACCGTCGGCGGGTGGCGGAGCAGATTGCTGCGCTTTGGCCGAATACCCGTCAGGCGATAGAAGTCAACGTGAATGATATGCCAGAAGCGCAGGCGTATAACGCGCTGATTCGTCAGAAGCGGGCGCTGGTAGACCAAGCTCTTGCTAATGCGGCTGTTTTATTTCCGGCGAATGTAAATTCTCGAATTGCAGTCAGTAGGGACTTGTCCTCTGCTTTGGAAAACCTTGAGAAGTCTAAAAAGGGTTTTATAAGCCGGGGCGGTCAGGATCCGGAAGTTTTTGTGGATGCGGCGCGTCAGGATGTTAAAGACGCTACAGTCGGCCCTAGGCCCGGCGCAGTTCTTTACGAGAACGGAGGCGTAGTAACTTTGGCCGACGTAGCGCGGAACATGAACCGCGGCCCACGGGGCTTGGACGGTTTAGTATCTGTTGCTAGGAATATGAACCGGTCTATGGTAAGTTAGTCATGAAGGAGATAACACATGGCACGTGAACCTATTGCTGGGATGATGGACAAGAATGTCCCATCGCAGCTTAATGAGGATGATTTAGCTGCGGAAATGGAAATAGAGATTCCGGGCAGCATGGACAACGTCGTGTCTTTTGAGGGCATGGCTGAGGGCATGGACATTGAGATATCTCCAGAAGACGACGGTGGTGTTACGGTTGATTTTGAACCGTCGGATCAGCGTGGGGGGAGCGACGATTTTTATGCGAACTTAGCGGAAGAGATGCCAGATCGGGAGCTTTCGCGCATTGCCGGTGAGTTATTGGCCGAGTTTGATTCCAATAAGTCTGGCAGACAGGATTGGGAAGATGCTTACGCCAACGGTTTGGAGTTACTTGGATTCACATATGAGGAGCGGACGCAACCATTTCGGGGGGCCTCCGGAGTTACGCACCCGTTGCTGGCTGAAGCGGCTACTCAATTTCAGGCACAGGCGTTCAATGAGTTGTTGCCTGCGGCAGGCCCAGTGCGAACTGCGATATTGGGGGCAGAAACTAGGGAAAAACAAGCTCAATCCCAGCGCGTAAGGCAGTTTATGAACTACTACATCACTAACGTGATGGAAGATTACACGCCTGACATGGACCAGATGCTGTTTTATTTACCACTGGCGGGTAGTACATTTAAGAAAGTCTACTATGACGAGACCATGGGCCGCGCAGTAAGTAAGTTTATCCCTGCGGAAAACCTTGTTGTCCCGTATGACACCTCTGATTTGGACAGTTGTCCTAATATTACGCAGGTTGTTCGGATGTCTTTGAACGATTTGCGCAAAAAACAGGTTGCAGGCTTCTATTTGGACATGCCTGTGATACCGGCACAGGAAGAACTAGGTAGTATTGAGAGCGAAATTGACCGGATTGATGGCCTTTCCCCGTCTCAAATAGACTATGACTGCACTATTATGGAGTGTCACGTCGATTTAGACCTTGAAGGCTATGAAGACCTTGACGAAGACGGGGAACCGACGGGTATTAAGGTTCCATATGTGGTCACAATCAGCCAAGATAACGGCCAAATTTTGTCTATACGTCGAAATTACCGCGAAGATGACGAATTGAAGCGGAAAATTCAGTATTTTGTGCATTATAAGTTCCTTCCCGGCTTTGGTTTCTATGGTTTGGGGCTAATCCACACTATTGGCGGTTTGTCACGGACCGCCACAGCGGCACTGAGGCAGTTAATCGACGCAGGTACGTTATCTAATCTCCCTGCGGGCTTTAAAGCCCGCGGATTGCGTATCCGTGATGACGATGACCCGCTTCAGCCCGGCGAGTTCCGCGATGTGGACGCACCCGGAGGGGCTATCCGTGACAGCCTGATGCCGCTGCCATTTAAAGGCCCCGACCAGACCTTGTTTAACCTGCTTGGTTTTGTTGTTCAGGCCGGTCAACGGTTTGCAACCATCACCGACATGAAAGTGGGTGACGGTAACCAGCAGGCTGCGGTAGGAACGACTATCGCAATGTTGGAGCAGGGCTCTCGTGTCATGAGTGCGGTGCATAAACGCTTGCACTATGCGATGAAAGAGGAGTTTAAGATTCTTGCTCGTGTGATGAGTGAGAGCTTACCGCAGGAATATCCGTATTCTGTTGAAGGTGCGGACGCTTCGGTGATGGCCTCTGATTTCGATGATCGGATTGATGTCGTTCCCGTGTCTGACCCCAACATCTTTAGCCAGTCCCAGCGTATTGCTTTGGCTCAGACTAAGTTGCAGTTGGCAGGCGCGGCCCCAGAAATGCACAACATGTATGAAGTGTATCGAGACATGTATGACGCTTTGGGGGTAAGAGACGTAGACCGGATTATGAAGCGTATTCCGGACGAAGAGCCTACACCTAAAGATCCGGCACAGGAAAACATCGACGCGATGGACATGATACCTTTGAAGGCGTTTGAAGGTCAGGAGCATCAGGCGCACATCATGGCGCACATGGTGTTTGGTTCAACTCCGATGGTTGCTGGTATGCCTGCAATGGCGATGGCGCTTCAGAAGCACATTATGGAGCACGTTAAGATTGCAGCGCGTGAGCGGGCGGCAGTTCAGTTTATTCAGAACCGTCAAGCCACGGGCGGCGAAGTGGCCACCGAGGAAGAAATGCTGCAAATTGAAGGACTTACAGCCCAGTTCATTGCTGAAGGTATGCAGATGGTCAAACAGATGTCCCAGCAGGTGTCGGGTGAAGGCCCTGATCCGCTGGTACAACTCAAAGAGCAGGAGCTTCAGATCAAGGCGCAGGCTGAACAGAACGATGCGCAGAACGACCAAGCCAAACTCAATCTTGAGGCCGCGGGTCAGCGGATGCGGGCTGATCAGTTCCAGCAGAGGTTGGCCGCGCAAGAGCGGCAGACACAGGCACGTATCCAGTCGGCTATGGAGCGTGAAATGCTTAAACAAAGGAGCACGTAATGCCGTTAACTGCGGGCTCGAGTAGAAAAGCTGTCAGCAAGAACATAAGTAAATTGAGAGGTGAAGGCTATAAGCCAAAGCAGGCTATTGCTATTGCTTTGTCGAAAGCGGGTAAGAAGACGAAAAAACGAAAGGCTTAACACGTGTACTACGGGAATGTACTATGGATCCAGCCACTGCTATGGCCGTCGCCTCATCGGCGTTTTCGGCGATAAAGAAAGGTTTTTCTGTTGGAAGAGACATTGAGTCTATGGTCGGTGATTTAAGCCGATGGATGAGTGCGCTTTCTGACATTGATCAAGCTGAAAAAGAAGCTAAAAATCCCCCTATTTTTAAAAAGTTGTTTAGCGGGAAAAGCGTTGAACAAGAGGCGCTAGAGGCGTATGCCGCAAAAAAGAAAGCAGAGTCACAACGAGCTGAACTAAAACAATGGATGGGTTTTGCAATGGGATCCAAGGCTTGGGATGAGTTAATCCGAATGGAGGGCCAAATACGAAAACAAAGGCAAGAAACCTTGTATCGCCAACGGGAACGACGCCAAAAGTTTGTGGAATGGCTGGTTATTATAACATCTGTTATAATAGGGGTGGCTATTTTAGCTACTTTAGTTTGGATGTTTAAGTTAAAAGGTTAAGGGAAAGAGAGAAAAATGATTACACCACAACAACTAGACGCATGGCGAATTGTTCCAAGGCTCTTAATACTAAGCTACATGGTGGTTTTTTACCAAACATGTCAATGGTTTATGTCATTACCCGACCCAAATAACGCGCAAGCGGGGTTTGTCAGCGTGATTGTTGGCGCGGGTGCAGCATGGTTTGGCTTATATGTTAACAGTAAATCCACTCCAGTTAACAAAGATACTACTGCAAGCGAATGATGCATGTTTTTCTCCTGTTGGTTTATTTAGGAGACGGAGATCAGCGCAGGTTGATTAGCAACGATATGTATTTTGAAAGTGTTGTCAGGTGTAATTTTTTTGCTAAAGAAATCAGCCGAAGGTATGGAAACTACAATCATATTGAATATTTAAACCCAGATGATAAAGTAACCGCATATTGTATACCTAAATACATTAAAAAGGGGTCGGTGGAGATTTATTGATGGACGCGCTTGAACAAAAGGTGTTTGACATCAAATCAAGGTTAAATATTCTATACGCTCGTTTACAGGAGAGAACCAATGATGAGTTTATTAGGAAGTCTACTGGGTTTCGGTACGAGCTTTCTCCCCGAAATATTGAATTACTTCAAAGCGGGTCAGGAGCACAAACAAAAGCTCGAAACGATGAAAATGGAAGCCGAGCTAATGGAAAAACGATCTGCGTTAAAATTGCAGGAGCTCGACAAACAGGCGGACATTCAAGAAACGAGAAGTATATATGAGCATGATCGAAGCATTGACGCTGGGGGATTTGTTAACGCTCTCCGGGGTAGCGTTAGGCCTGTTATTACTTACGCCTTTTTCCTAATGTTTGTGACGGTTGAGGTTGTGATTATGCTCAAGGTTATGGAGTCCGGGGGCGATTGGAAAGACGCGGTAGAGCTTATGTGGAGTCCTGAAACCCAAGGTCTATTTGCTGCCATAATTTCTTTTTGGTTCGGTAACCGCGCCGTGTCGAAATATTACAAACGGAGCTGATATGGAAGCCAGATTTTTTATAAGTCTTGAAAAAGTGCTAGAGCATGAAGGCGGTTTTGTTGATCACCCGGCAGACCCGGGCGGCGCAACCAACAAAGGGATAACCCACAAGACGTATTCCGAGTTTCTTGGCCGACCCTTAGAGGATGTTCTTGAGTTAAAAAACATCCCCGATGAGCACGTAGGGGTAATCTACAAAAAAGGTTATTGGGACAAGATATGCGGGGACAAACTACCGTCTGGGGTTGATTTTTGTGTATTTGATTGGGCCGTGAACAGCGGGCCGTCCAGAGCGGCTAAAGCCCTTCAAAAGGCGGTTGGTGCAGCACAGGACGGGGCAATTGGCCCTATGACCCTTGAAGCGGTTGAAGCGGCGGACCCTGTTGAAATCATTAAGTCAATATCCGCGGACCGTGAAGCTTTTTACAAATCGCTAAAGACATTCGGAACTTTTGGCAAAGGATGGCTAAAAAGAAACAAAGAAACGCGTGACTTTGCGTTAGAGATGGTATAAAAAGATATCAGACTTAATGTGGAGTTATCAGATTGGATGAGATTTATTTTGCTGAAGCCGTTTTTCGTATGATACGAGACCGGCGACAAGCGGTTCAAGACTTGTTAATTTATGACAATGTTAAGAACATGGAGCAGTATCGTGAGCTTATGGGCAATCTAGCTGCATTAAATCACGTGGAACAGGAACTCAAGGGCCTGCTAGAAAAACAGGAGCAAAGCAATGACTAAGGCGCAAAAACTTGATCTTGAAGGTGTCTCAAAAGGTGTCGCAAACCTTGCTGAAGCATATGTTGATGTAACAGATAAGGCACTTAACCCCGATGCTATCGGGGGAACTCTTTTAGAAAGAATGCCAGACCCGACGGGCTGGCGTCTGCTTATTCTCCCGTATCGCGGAAAAGGCAAGACTGAAGGCGGGGTTTATCTGCCTAATAAAGTTGTCGAAGAGCAGACAGTATCTACACAGGTGGGTTACGTCCTCAAAGTGGGGCCACTAGCCTACAATGACCCAGAAAAGTTTCCTTCTGGGCCTTGGTGTGAGCAGGGTAACTGGGTGATGTTTGCCCGTTATGCTGGTTCTCGGTTCAAAATTGATGGTGGTGAGGTTCGTATCTTAAATGATGACGAAATCTTAGCGCGTATCAACGAGCCGGAAGATATTTTGCATTTCTAGGAGTATATAATGGCAAAAGAGAATTTAGAAGAACAGATTGAATTAGATCTGGACGACTCCCAAGATACGGAAGTTGAGGTATCTGGTGGGGAGAGAAAGCAGGAAGAGGAAGATATTCCCCTTGCCGCGGAAGCTGATGACGATAACTTTGATAAAGCTGAAAGTGCGACACAAAAACGCATCGACCGTTTGACAAAGAAAATGCGTGAGGCAGAGCGTCAACGCGAAGAAGCTTTGAAGTACGCCCAAAACGTACAAGCCGAAGCGCAGCAGCTAAAGCAACGCATGGATGCTTTGGATACCAGCTACATGACCGAGTATAGTAGCCGCGTAGAAACGCAAATGGCTACGGCTGAACAGAAGCTTGCTAAGTCTATTGAGATGGGTGACACAAACGGTGTTATTGAGGCTCAGCGGGAGATTACAAAGCTCGCTATTGAAAATGACCGTGCCCAGCAGGCTCGTGCCCAGCAGGAGCGGTATGCGCAGCAAGTTAAAGCTCAAGAAGAGGCTAGGGTTCAGCAGCCTATGCCACAACAACAGCCTCGCAGGCCAGACCCTAAAGCGGAGCAGTGGGCTCAGCGAAACAACTGGTTTGGCTCGGATGAAGCCATGACTTATGCGGCTTTTGGCATACATAAAAAACTTGTCGAGAACGAAGGGTTTGACCCGCAGAGCGATGAGTACTATAATGAACTGGATCGGCGTATGCAGACAGAGTTTCCGCATAAGCTTAACGGTGGTAGCAAACGGCCAGCTCAGACGGTTGCTTCCGTATCCCGCAGTACTTCTGGGCGCAGTAGTGGGAAAAAGGTTAGACTCACCCCTAGCCAAGTCGCAATAGCGAAGAAATTGGGTGTGCCGCTTGAAGAATACGCGAAATACGTGAAGGAGTAAGAGACATGACAGATCAAATTAGTAATCGAGCTTCTCGCGCAACACAAACTCGGGACAAAACGGCAAGGCGTAAGCCGTGGGCTCCCCCGTCTATGTTGGATGCACCACCTGCACCGGATGGTTTTAAGCATCGTTGGATCCGGGCTGAAACCCGTGGTTTTGATGATACGAAAAACGTCAGCGCTAAAATGCGCGAAGGTTGGGAATTGGTCCGTAAGGATGAATACCCAGACTTTGAGGCCCCGGTAATCGACTCAGGTAAATATGAAGGTGTGTTTGGAGTAGGTGGACTTATTCTCGCACGGATTCCTGTGGAGACAATTGCAGAACGGACACAGTATTTCGCCCAAAGAAACGCTGACCAGATGCAAGCTGTTGACTCAGATATGATGCGTGAGAATTCACATTCAACCATGACGATCAGTAAACCTGACCGTCAATCTCGTGTAACCTTTGGCGGCCCACAGAGATAGGGTCGCCCTGATTAGGAGAAAGTAAAATGGCAAATCAAGATACTGCCTTTGGTCTTCGTCCTATCGGGCTTAATGGCGCAGGCGCCAACACTACCGGTGTAACTCAGTATGAGATTGCATCAAACAACACCAACGCAATTTACCAGTATTCCCCAGTGATCCCACTGGCTGCTGGTGTTATTGACATTGTTGGTAATGCAAACGGTGGTACTGTTCCTGCTCTTGGGGTCCTGATGGGCGTAGAGTACGTAGATAGCGCTTCTAAGAAGCCTGTCTGGAAAAACTACTGGCCCGGGTCAAACAACGTAAGTGTGGATACAAACTATCCAATCAAAGCTTTCGTTGCTGACAACCCAAATCAGTTGTTTATGGTAGCCGCAGATGGTAGCTCAACTGACCGTGCAACCGCGCTGTCAAACATTTTTGCTAACGCATCTTTGGCAACCGCCACTTCCGGTTCAACTGCAACCGGTCGTTCCACTGCTGAACTTGACATTTCCACTGTTGCTACTACAGCAACACTGTTCATGCGTGTCGTAGGTCTCACTGGTGACAGTGCTAACCTCGATTACGATGCAGCAGGTGTAAACTACGTAGTTCGGTTTAACTTCCACCACAACGCACCGGTTGCAGCTTCGGCATCGCAAACGACTTCGTTGTCAACTGGCATTTAAGGAGGGAATAGAAAATGGCTATTTCTCGCGCACAACTAGCGAAAGAGCTTGAGCCCGGCTTAAATGCTTTGTTCGGTCTCGAGTATGATCGCTACGAAAATGAACACGCTGAAATCTTCGACGAAGAGTCCTCAGATCGAGCCTTTGAAGAAGAAGTGATGCTTGGGGGCTTCTCAACAGCACCAACTAAAGGTGAAGGCACTGCCATCACTTTTGACGATGCTCAAGAGACCTACACAGCACGGTACACACATGAAACAATCGCTCTGGCGTTCTCAATCACTGAGGAAGCTATCGAAGATAACCTGTATGACCGTCTGGCATCACGCTACACCAAGGCTCTGGCCCGTTCAATGGCTCAGACCAAGCAGATTAAAGCTGCTTCTATCCTGAACAACGCGTTCAGCACAGGCAGCCCAATCGGCGACGGTGCAGCACTTTGCTCAGCAGCCCACCCATCACTGTCCGGTAATCAGCGTAACCTGCTGTCTACCGCAGCAGACCTCAATGAGACTTCTCTTGAGCAGATGTTGATCGACATTGCTGGTTTGACTGACGAGCGTGGTCTGAAGATTGCTGTTCGTGGTATGAAGCTGATTATCCCGAAAGAACTGCAATTCATTGCAGAGCGGGTAATTAACTCCAACCTGCGTTCCGGCACAGCCGACAACGATGCAAACGCCATGAAGAACATGGGTATGTTGCCAGACGGGGCTGTGGTTAACCACTTCCTGACTGACACCGACGCCTTCTTCATCAAGACGGATGCACCTAACGGCTTCAAGTACTTTAACCGTGCGCCAATCAAAACTGCCATGGAAGGCGATTTTGACACCGGCAACATGCGGTTCAAGGCTCGTGAGCGTTACAGCTTCGGTGTTTCCGACTGGCGTTCAGTGTTCGGTACTCCGGGCGCAGCCTAACTAACATCGCCCTTAGTTTTGTCTTTGGGTTAAAGGGCGGCTTCACAGCCGCCCTTTTTTATTGTATACTAAATCATCCCTGACAGCCCCATGGTGGGGCTGACACTAGCCAAGACAGGAGACAATCATGGCTCGTTCTACTTTCTCTGGCCCCGTCAAGTCCGATGCGGCTTTTATTTATCCGGTTGTAACAACCGCAAACCTTCCCGCTTTTGCCTCCGTTCCTGCTGGAACTGTGTATGTAATTAGCGATAACGGAGCAGGTAATAACGAATACTGCTTAGTAATTAACACAGGTGCTGCATGGGTAACTGCTGTTGGCGCTGCTCTTAGCTAATAGGAGGTCGCAATGGCTGGTTCTGACGTAAAAGCAAAGCGCTTAGCCGCTACCGGTTCTGCTGGTGTCGGTCCTGCGCGTATTCGTCAGATACAGGTTCTGACCACAACAGGCACTCCAAGGCTGACCATTACTGATGGTAACGGCGGCGCAACAGTGCTTGATTTGGATTTTCTTGCGTCTGACTCTCACTCAGTAAACATCCCTGCGGAAGGCATTCGGGTATCAGATATTTATGTATCTGTTTTTACCGCGTGCACTGCTGTGACTGTTTTTTACAACTAAACGGAGGCTCAAATGGCTCGTGAAGTTAGTTCCATATCAAGGGTGGGGACTTCGGAGCCGTTTGAGCTTCAAATTGCCCGTGGCCAAATATCTTTCCATAAAACTGTTTTTAAGTTTGGCTACAACGCGGCTGTTGGAGCCACCAAGGAAACTATTTGGGAACAAGGCGGTTTATACGCTTATCCAGCATCAGCAACAGTAATGACTGTATCAAGCAGTTCAACTGACGACACTGCCGCAGGAACTGGTGCAAGAACAGTAGAAGTTTTTGGCTTAGATGCCGATTACAACGAAATAAACGAAGTTGTCACATTGAATGGGCAAACAGCAGTTAACACCACAAAGTCTTACCTCCGTATAAATCGTGGCATTGTTCGTAGTGCAGGTAGTGGTGGCGCAAACGCTGGCACAATTTACGCAGGAACAGGCACAGTGACCACAGGAGTTCCAGCTAATATTTACCTGACCATAAATGGTGATGGCGACAACCAAACATTGATGAGTCTTTGGACAGTTCCCGCAGGATACACAGCATTCCTTACAAAGATGTCTTTGTCTACAGGGACATCTACCAACACCAAAGCCGTTTTGAATGCTAGTCTTGTTGCTAGGCCGTATGGAGAAGTCTTTCAGATAAAGGAAAGATTTACCCTGACAGATGCCACACACGAGCAATTTTATACTTTTCCATTAAGGTTCACAGAAAAAACAGACTTGGAAATGAGAGCGTTTTCTTCTTCAGGCTCAGTTGACTTCAATGTGTCCGCGTCAATGGAGTTTGTTTACATTCAAAATGGGAGTGACTTGTAGTGGCTGAGCGCAAAAAAGCCAAAATGCCTCCCCGAAACAAGAAGAATTTTCGCCCTACTGAAAAAGGGGCGGGAATGACTAAGGCTGGAGTAGCGGCGTATAGACGCGAAAACCCCGGCTCAAAGTTGAAGACCGCCGTAACGGGCAAAGTCAAAAAAGGTAGTAAGGACGCTAAGCGGCGCAAATCATTCTGTGCGCGTTCTGCTGGACAAATGAAAAAATTCCCTAAAGCAGCTAAAGACCCAAACAGTCGTTTGAGGCAGGCACGTAAAAGATGGAAATGTTAAAATGAGCAAGCCAACAGTTGCAGAACTAGACAAGAAGGTTGAGGTCATTCAGGCCGTTTTACACCGTTTGGAAACCAACCACCTTGCTCATATGCAAAAAGACATAGATCGTCTGGACATAAAAGTGTGGGCTATTCTTGGCGGTATTACTCTGCAACTTGCGGCAACCGTAATAGCGTTAGTGGCGGTGTTATCATGACACGAGTTAATTTAGGCGCAGGTGCTTGCTCTGTTAGGAAAATGGCAAAAGGCGGCGTCGTTAAAATGAAGAAGGGCGGCACTATATGCCCGGAAGGTAAGGCGTGGGCAAAGCGCACGTTTGACACATATCCGTCAGCTTATGCCAACTTAGCGGCATCTAAATATTGTAAAGACCCTAATTACGCTAAAAAGTCTAAAGGCGGTAAACGACGAGGTCGATAATGGGTGATTTAAAAAAATGGCTAGACGAAGACTGGGTTAGAATAGATAGCCAAGGAAACATAGCTGGCCCTTGCGGTACCTCTAAAAATAAAAAAAATCCGGACCGGTGTTTGCCTCGCAGCAAAGCTAACAGCTTGTCTAAATCTGAACGGGCGTCTACTGCGCGTAAGAAAAAACGTGAAGGATCTAAAGGCAAACAGGTTGTATCAAATACTAAAGCCGCGAAAGTAAAAAAAATGAGCGGGGGTGGCGTTGCTGGTTACGAAACCAGCGCAAAACGACCTTTTCGGGGGAGCAGTATACCGGGAACCGCAGTTGCTCGCGGTTGCGGCGCGGTTATGTCAAATCGGCGTAAAAGAACGAGAGGCTCAGTATCACAAACATGAACAACACTGCTTTTTACATTGATAAGGAACGTGAAATTTACCAAGAAATAATAGCTTGGTCAGAGCATACGCTTCAAAAACCAAACCCTTACTATAATGATATGCCCCCGTGCCCTTATGCCCAAAAAGCGTGGGAAGACAATAAAGTAATAATTTTATTTAAATACGACTCAAACATGCAGGTTTTGTATAGCACTATTTCTCAATGGGAAGATGCTTTTGATTTAGTCATTATTGTTGATATGGCGTTTAAAAAAGATCCTGACGAGTTTCACGAATATTTGGACATGTTAAATGACGCCGTTTCTAACGGAGTTTTTATTGACCGTGATATTTGGCTAATGGGTTTCCACCCACACGACGAAGCTAATGATTTCATTGATGACCAGTCATTTATGCATTTGGTCGAAGATGAATATGCGATGATTTTTGTGCAACGGTTGTCTAAAGTACAAGAATCAGCAGACAAACTAGCCAAAAAAGGTTATTATGACATCTATTTAGAGGAATATGACGTTGAACATATTTTTCAAAAACGGCAATCTTTGTACAGGAGACTGAAAAATGGCGATGAAACCTCGTAAAATGATGAAAAAAGGCGGCATGGTAAAGAAAATGCGCGGCGGTGGTATGGTAAAGAAAATGCGCGGTGGCGGCATGGTAAAGAAAATGCGCGGCGGTGGTATGGTAAAGAAGAAGTGATATGGCACTTTCCGGTAGCACTAATTTTGAGTTAGATGTCTCTGATTACATAGAAGAGGCTTTTGAGCGGTGTGGTCTTGAGGTTAGAACAGGTTATGACCTCAAAACCGCTCGTCGTTCCCTAAATTTAATGTTAGCGGAATGGGCTAACCGCGGCTTAAACCAGTGGACAATTGCTCAGCGCACCGAAGCGATGGTTTCTGGTACTGGGGAATATAATCTGGGGGCAGACGTTATAGATATTCTATCGGTTGTCGTAAGAAGAGATGGAACGGATTACGCACTAGAACGCGTTAGTCGTGATGCTTACTTGTCTATACCAACAAAATCGACGACAGGGCGTTCTAGTCAGTTTTTTCTAGATCGGCAAATAACACCGGTTTTAAAGCTGTGGCCGGTTCCCGATAACAGCACAGACGTCGTTTATTATGATGCTTTAACACGCATGAACGATGCGGACGCTGCTGTAAACACTGTTGAAGTACCTTTTAGGTTTTATCCGTGTTTGGCGGCGGGTCTAGCTTATTACATAGCCATTAAACGAGCTCCCGAAAGAATACAGCTTTTAAAGGCTGTTTACGAGGAAGAGTTTGAACGGGCTATGACAGAAGACAGGGATCGCGCATCCTTTAATGTTGCTCCTAGTTTAGATTACTATAGGGCATAAAAATGGCCAAGTTTGCGGTAGGGAAAAATGCTTTCGGAATTTCTGACCGATCCGGTTTCCGATATTTACTTCGAGAAATGCGTCGGGAGTGGAACGGCTTGCTTGTGGGTAAAGATGAGTTTGAAAGAAAACATCCGCAGCTACAACCGCTAAGACCTCCCCCTGAACCGCAAGCGTTAAAGGACCCAAGACCCGATACTCGTTTAGAGCCCGCGGTGGAACAGTTGTTAGGTTTAAACGCGTTTTTATCCGGCAGTTCTGGTTCTGCTGTCATAACTGTGTTAGAACCATCACATGGACGCACAACGGGTGATACAGTAAGATTTAGAAAGACACAGGGTTTTGATGGATTCAGCAGCACGGTTTTGGAAAAGGCGGATGGGTATACGATTACTGTGGTTGATTCTGGGAGCTATACGTTTACGGCATCGTCAGGAACAGCAACAACGGGTAGTCAACGCGGGGGTGGTCAAAATGCGACTGTCGGCCCAGTCACGCTGGAGGCTTAAATGAGTTATACATATGCACAGCTAAAAACAGCAATACAGGATTTTGCGGAGAACACCGAGACTTCTTTCGTTACGCACTTGCCTGACTTTATTCGTGCAGCAGAGGATCGTATCTTCAAGCTGGTTGACCTTGAGGTGTTTCGTAAGAACGCAACATCTAATTTGACGTCTTCAGATCCGTATCTTTCTGTGCCTTCTGATTATCTTTCTGCGTTCTCTATGTCTATTACGCGGGACAGCGCGAAAGAGTTTCTACTACAGAAGGACGTGAACTATTTGCAGGAATATAGTCCAAACCCCGCAACTACGGGTGTACCAAAATATTACGCCTTCTTTGACATTGACAACTTTATTTTGGCTCCCACACCTGACAGCAATTACGCAGTAGAACTGCACTATTACTATCGCCCAGCTTCACTGACGGCTGGCGCGGATAGTGGAACAACATGGCTCAGTGAAAACGCACCTAATGCTTTACTTTACGGATCGCTCGTAGAAGCGTATATTTACATGAAAGGTGAGCAAGATGTGCTCGGCATGTATGAGAAGCAATTTCAGGAAGCGTTGAGCCGTATCAAGGATCTGGCAGAGGCTCGTGAAAACAGCGATGCATATCGTAGAGGCTTGCCTGATAGGCCAAGGACATAGGAGTAGATTATGGCGACATCAAACGCGGCAACCACATATCTGGAACACGCTGTTCTGGATTTTATTTTCAAGAACAACTCGGAGAGTTTTACGACTCCGGGCGACAGCATTTACATTGGATTGGCTACGGCTGTTTCTGACCCAGAGGCGGGTACACTAACAGAAGCTACCTTCACCAACTATGCTCGTCAGCAGGTAACGGCAGCTAACTGGACGCTGGCTTCTGGTGCTACTGACGCACAGACAGTGACCAATGCATCTAACATTGAATACCCTGCATCAGGCGGAACCACAGAAACCATCACCCACGCATTCGTTGTTGATGCACTGTCAGGCGGCAACATCATGTTTATCGGTGCCTTGGATGCATCCAAGACGATTGCTTCTGGTGACATCTTCCGTATCAATGCTGGAAACCTGACGATTGAGTTGAAGTAATGGCATTTGCTATCAAAGACAGAGTAAAGGAAACGACCACTACCACGGGCACGGGCACTTATACGCTTGCTGGTGCTGTGACGGGGTTTGAGACTTTTGCGTCTGTTGGTGATGGCAACTTGACTTACTATTGTTGCACAGACGGCACTGACTTTGAGGTTGGCGTTGGCACATACACTGCATCTGGTACGACCTTGGCCCGTACCACGATTTTGCAGTCAAGCAACTCTGACGCGGCGGTGAACTGGGGAGCGGGAACTCGTACAGTATTCTGTACGCTTCCTGCTGAGAAGATGATCTTCAACGACAACGATGGTAATGTTCAGAACTTTGTAGAGCAAGACCCGCAGGCTTTGGCCTTTGCGATAGCATTAGGATAGGACGATGGCAAACTCATTCTTATCAGAGACAGATACGGCAGTAGGTACATCGGCGGCTACTATATACACCTGTCCTTCGGCAACAGAAACCACCATAATCGGGCTGTCGGTAGCAAACATAGTTACCTCGCAGATTTTGATTGATGTGATTCTTGACGCAAGCAGTCGCACATCGGGTGCTGAAGACAGTGTGTATTTAATTAAGGCCGCACCAGTGCCTGTAGGTGGTACGCTTGTTGTTGTCGGCGGCGATCAAAAGGTGGTCATGGAGCCGGGTGACGCACTAAAGGTTGTGTCAGACACAGCTTCTTCAGCCGATGTGGTGATGAGCCATCTTGATATAACGTAGGAGTAGCACATGCCATATCAGGGTAATCAACCAGCAGAGGCGTACAGCTCCGTAAGTTATCAAGATTTAACAGGTGGCACAGGCACTAGTTTCACGCTAGATTATGCCGCTGGCACAGCTCAAGACATTGAGGTATTTGTAAACAACGTGCGGCAAGAGCCGGGCGTGGCATATACTGTTGCGGGTACTTCGTTGACAATGACTGGCAGCATCGTTGCTACAGACGACTTCTATGTTGTATTCCAAGGTAAAGCACAACAGACCGTAGTTCCTCCATCAAATAGCATCACAACGGCTATGATACAGAACGGCGCGGTTACTCAGGCTAAGTTAGATTCTGGAATCAGCTTTGGTGCGGGGTACTTCCAAGGTGACAATGGCACAACTGGTGACACTACAAATGGCCTTGGTGATATCATTCGTTCACACCAAAAACAGCTTGATACAAACGTAACGATTGCGGCAGATGTAAATGGTTTGTGCGCTGGTCCATTAACACTAGCAACTGGGGTGACAATCACAATCACATCTGGTGGGACATTGGTGATAGCATGAGTACATTACGAGCAGATACAATCCAGAACACATCGGGCGGTGCAGTCACGCTGACTAATCAGAGTGCGGCGAAGGCTTGGTCACATTTTACAACTACAACGTCTACTGCAAAATATGATGATTTTAATATCTCATCTTACACAGACAATGCCACAGGCGACACAACTCTTGCTTTTACATCCAGCATGAGTAATGCCTTGTATTGTCATCCGGGTTCTAGCGGAGGGGTTGCCAGCGGCAACGGTGTCTTGTATTCGCTTGACCAATCAACAGCAAGAACATCCTCTTTGTTTCGTGTGATTACTTTTGCAAACAGTTCCGGCACATCGCAGGACACCCCACGCAATGAGGTAGCGGTATTTGGAGACCTCGCATGAGTACCATCCTAGTTGACAATCTCACAGGCAAGACCTCTGCTGGCTCTATTACGGAGAATAAATAATGGTACAGATTAAAGGCACTGATGATTTAATAGTCCAAGTAGTCCAGTCAGTTAATAAATATCAACACTCTGTTGCTGGCGCACCAGACACTGAATATGTCATTCAGTCAGCGTCAGGCACTGATTGGAATCCAACTATTTCTATCTCAGCAAACTCTAAAGTTCTTGTAAATATTATGCTCTCAACAAGCACTTCAAGTGCAGACCCCTTTCAATTATTCAAATTTCAAAGGTCAATAGATGGCGGTGCTTGGGCTAATGTAGATACAGGTTCTGCTAATGGTTCTAGGACACCAGTTTTTGCTGGGTATAGGATTAGGGCTGAAAATAATTATGGTCAGTTACCATTAAACCTTTGTTATTTACATGACCCTGCACAGGGGTCTGACTGCACTGTTGCGTATAGGCTTATTTCTAGGCAAGGGGCTGGCACAACACGCATTTCGTATTTTAACTACTCAACGGCAAACGATGATGAGGTAGGAACTTATCTTTCCACCTGTATTATGCAGGAGATACGGTCATGATTACTGTAGCAGAGGCAATTTTACAACTTTGTCCTAACGCTTCTTTTACGGTTGGTAATGAAAGCGTCAATGAGATTACTTGGCGTTCATCCGATATACCTCAACCAACAGAAGCAGAGATAACCACAAAATTAAATGAACTAAAAGCCGCCGAACCTTTGCGACTGTTGCGTGAAAAGCGAAACAAACTGCTTGCTGAAACCGATTGGTGGGCATCGTCTGATTTAATAATGACCGCAGAGCAAACAGCATACCGCCAAGCCCTGCGCGATATTACTAACACATACACATCACTTGATGATGTCGTGTGGCCGGAGAAACCATAATGGCTGGAACAATAGTAGCGGATACACTGACCCACTCAACCGCAGGGTCAATCGCCACGAACTATGTTGTTGAGGGTAGTGCGAAGGCTTGGGTGAACTTTAATGGGACTGGAACGATTGCGGCTCGTGATTCGCTGAACGTATCAAGTTTAGATGATAATGCGACTGGTGAATATGATGCTAATTTTTCTTCAAGTATGGATAGCGTTGGATATACTTGGGCGATTAGTGGTA
>Ga0196905_1000346_pt1 | contig 18954 bp, 33 predicted proteins | sample CB_VirMetaG_3_FD_169098 | JGI IMG/M metagenome (GOLD analysis project Ga0196905, IMG submission 169098) | Freshwater to marine saline gradient viral communities from Chesapeake Bay - CB_1508_1S Viral MetaG (v3) (version 3) | ecosystem: Environmental > Aquatic > Marine > Coastal | place: USA... | reverse complement strand
CCGTTCAATGAGCGGTTGCCTACAGATGTAGCTGGGTAGAACCACGTGATCTCGTGGTTTTCACGGTCGAGTGAGGCATGGACCTTAGCTTTCTGCTGGTCATCCAGCCCTTCAAACACATAACGCTGCACGGTACACGGCTGAACGGCGCTACCACCTTGGTAGACGTAGAACGCGTTGTCGCCCATCCAGTACACGACGTTGTTGTACGCCGCCCATGCGTTTGAGCTGACGATACCGGTCGAGGTACCTGCTTGGCTAAACCCGAAGGTGTACGGAGGGCCGATGTACTGCATGGCGTGAACGGTGTCATCCGTCCAGATCAGCACCTGTGATTCCGTATTCGCAGCAGCCATGATCTCAGTACCGCCGGTCAACAGCTGGTCGCCCGCCGTATTCGTAGAAGTCACCGTCCAGTCGGTGTAGTCCTCTTGGTTGCACCAGCGCACCTGCATGGCATCCAGATCAGTCGAAGCACTCGCCGTGCCCGGCTCATTACAACCGAAGCACACAAGGTGACGGTCACTTGTCACAGTAAAGTGATTAACTTTATGCGGCGCCTGCGTGATCTGCGTAGCACGAGTCAGCGGATTAGTTGCATCCCAGAGATACAGCGAGCCGCCGATGTAGCCCATAACGAGGTCTTCACCCCAACTGGCAAAGTGCCAAACACGGGGATCTAGCGACACACCGCTGGAAGCAGCTGGACGGTTCCAACCTGCTCCGCCAGCACGAGGACGGTTCCAAGCACCTGCACCCCAGCCATACTGGTAGATGCCGTTCACTTGGCCGGGGCTGATCTGATATTCCACGGAAACAGACGCGCCGCCACCACCCGTCACCCCAGCAGAGCCAGTAGTAGTTACAGTGATCGTGTAAGTGTCCGCGTCGATTACGGTGATCTTGTGCTCAGCGTTAATTTCTGCCGCAGGGATACCGTCCACGTCAGCAGAACCAGAAATCGTAATCCAAGTGCCATCGTCCGCACCGTGCGCCGTGTCATTAACGGTGATAACCGCAGAACCCGCTGATGTGTCAAATGGGTTGGTTAGCGCCTGAGTTTCGCGGATCGGCGTGATGTCCGTCAGGCTGCCGCCGGTTTCAACGTAGACTTTTTCGTTGGTGCCAATCGCTAGGTAAATCGTACCGTCCAGCGTACGCTGGATGTGGAGGGCACGGGCAACGCCGATAAGCTGATCTGAGAGGTACTTCTCCCAGCCGCCGATCTTTTCAGGTTTGCCGGAGCGGAAGCGAATCTTGTCAGACTGAATCCACCCACCCTCGTTTGTATAGGGGGTGTTTTCCTTGTTGACGCCCGGCAGAAAGTCTAGTTTTGTCAGCGCCATCAGCAGCCTCCGTAATATGCCGAAAGTTTAATCAGCATCGGGGTTTACCTCAACTTCTTCGTCCTGTTCGAGGTAAATGTTCGCTTGCTTGGTGATTCCCGTAGCCTGCACGTAGCGGGCACCGTTGTTCCGCATCACCTCGAACTCAGACCCATCACGCCAAAACCGCTCGCCAACCATCAGGCTGCCTACGTCCACAACGCTCATCGTGGTTTTCCCGTGATGCAGACAACGTCGGGGTCTAAACATCGGAGGAAGGTCAACTGGCCGTAGTACCGAGCCTCGTCCTTGGTCATCGTCAGCGTTCTCAAGCTGCTGCAACCAGTTAACCCCCAGACCAAAACGATCGCCACCAAGACCCATAGCACGGCGTCCTGAGCCAGTTCCCTAGCAGGTTTCACGTGGAACCTACTTCTTGGCCTTTTTGCGGCTTTTGCCAGCCTTAGACAGCGCGATCGCAATCGCCTGCTTCTGCGGCTTATTTTCTTTACGCAATCTGCGTATATTTTCGCTTATTGCTTTTGAACTAGAACCCTTTTTTAGCGGCATGGTGGCTTCCTAATTATGTTTTTCCATCAGGCGATCCAGCTTGGCGTCTAGCACCTCCAGCCGGTTCATAATGCGGTTGATGTCCGCGTGGACTTCTTGTTTGGTTACGTATTCTTTCGCCACTTCCTCGCGGGTGCGGTTCAGCAGGATTTGAAGGCGGTCCAGCTCGTCAGCTGTGCGCTTGATGAAGAAACCAGCCATCGCGAATGCGAACGTCAGCACGCCGTTCCAAAAGATCATTTCCACGTCGGCTCCTTACCATTTCACCTTATCGGCCCAATAGGCCGCAGACATTTTGCCTTTAGCGATGTTCTTGCCGTGACGGGCTTTGAACGATTTACGCTTTGCTTTCATCCGTGCGGATTCACCCGCCTTTGGCTTGCCCGCAGTGCTGGCACCTTGTTCACCGAACCGGATCACTTTCTCCTTGCCGCCCTCACACGCCTTGACGACGTGGGACTTTTTGGCATGGCCCGGCGTACGACGGGGCTTGTTACAGGCCATTTTTGACTTCTCAACACGGCCACCAGCTGCGTAGTACCTGCGCATCACTTCTTCCTCTTCAGGGGTTTGACCCGTTTCGGCGCGCCAGCCGGTTGGCCGAGGCGCTTCTTCTGGGCAATTCTGCTGCGTTTTTCAGCAGCTGTCATCTCTCCAGAAGTTTTAGGAGTCTTCTCAGATACCCGCTTAGATGGACGGCAATATGGAGTGCCGCGCTTTTCGCCCTTCTGGCGACCGCATGCCTTGCCCGTGCGAACATCTTTCCAGTCCTCCTTGAACCACCGCTTGAGGGCGGCGCCCTTCTCAGTCTTTCTTACCGCCACGAGCTTTCCTACATTTAGCAATCGCTCCCGACGCGTACGCAGACGGGAAGACTTTGTACTGAGACTTGACCTTGCGGTAGCAGGCGTCCTTCACGGTACCGCCCTTCTTGTAGTAACAGCGCATTACGATTTACCCAAATAGAATGAACCAGCAGCCAAAATACTAATCTTCAACCATTCAAAATGCACGAGGGCGTTTTCTAGGCGGACGTACTCGGTCTGGGTTTTGACGTTGTCCCACAGCCCCATGAAGCTGAAGCCGGTGGTGCGCTCTACAGGCACGTAGATGTCCAGCCCAGTCAGACCGCCCATCATCGCCCACGCGCCCAGTGCCACCATAGACAGCACGAAGATACGGCGGGTCATCTTAGCGAATGGGTCATTCCCTACTCGCGCTGCGGCTGCGTCAGCGGCTTTGGTGGCACGCTCGGATTCAGCATCGGCCTTTTCCGTGTCGGCCTTCATTTTGCCGAGGATCAGTTCCTGCTGCTTGGCCTTGGCTTCCTGAGCCTTGTCGATCATCTTGAACAGGCCGCCCATCGTGGCGCCGCCTGCCATCGTAATAAGTTCTACCGGAATCATTTGTCATCTCCTTTGGATTTGTCCTTACCCTTGACGTAGGCATCGGCTCCGAAGAACGCAGACACCACCAGCCCGACGGACATGAAGTAGACAGCGCTCATGTCGCCGATAATCTTGGACTCGTTGTCAAAACCCAGTGCCCCCGTACCGAACACGAAGAGCGGGTAGAACAGCATGCCGAACAAGGCGAACCACACCATTTTGCGTTGCTGGTCCCGCTTGGCATCCTCGTCCTCCATCTCTCTGCGCTTGGCTTCGAGATAGATTTCCATCTCCTGCTTGGAGATGCTGCCGTCACCGTTCAGGTCAGCTTTTTCAAAGTCAGTCATGTCAGTTTCCTGATAGGGGGTTGTCCAGAGCCTTCTGGATCTGGTCTTGTAACTCGGTCTTGGTATTTTCTACCTTGATTTCAAACTTATCTATCTTGTCCTCAAAGCGGATGATCTTGTCGTTGACGCGTTTTTCGATGTCGTAGGTCAGTTGTTTGGCATCCCGCAGGTTCTGCTCAATGGATTGCAGCAGGCGTTCCTGCGTTTCGATCTTGTTGGATGTCTGTTCCATCTGTGCCTGATAGCCGCCGATGTCCAGCGAGGCCAGTTCTTCGACCTTCTGGTACATGGTGAAGCCGCCATACAGTGCACCCAGCACAGAGCCAATTCCGGCAATCGCCATGCCGATGGTGGTCGGAGTCATGCGCAAGCCGAACAAGGTAAAAGACTTGTCCTTCAGCCCTTCGATTTCGTCCAGTTTGTCGCCTAAGTCAGCCATTTATAGTTGCCGGTATAATCGCTCTATAATCTCTCTGTGCCTATCACACAGGCAGCTACTGCCTCCGTGTGTGAGTCTGGCAAACATACTCAATTCTCAAACCCTCCCTGCAACTTCTTCAGGTTCTCAAGTTCCTGCTGAAGGCGCATCACTTCCAACCGTCTGGCTTGGAGTTCTAGCTGATACAAGGTGTTGCAGTTGATTCGCTCTTTTGGCCCGTCAATCGGTATCACGATTCTTGCATACAGGCCGATGTCCTTGGTCTGCGGATTGGTGGGATCTTCGCTACCAAATGGGCTGACCGCATTGTTGATGATCCCTGTCGCTCCCAGTTCAAAGGTAGAGCCACCACCGATGGCGTTCTTGCAGTCCAAATTGCCAGCCCTGAATGAGTCGGTCGCATAGCTGCCCGGTGCGCTTGGGAGTTGTAGATTGAGCGAGGAGGAGTCTGCCATCGCCATCCCACAAAACATCAAGGCTATGGCTTGAATCTTGAGCATATCCGGCTCGCGATCATCGTTTTCTTGTCGCTGTTTTCACGCAACTTCGACACCGAACATACATATTCCGCCACCACAGAATCCATTGCGCTGACATACACATCGAATTCGACATGGCTGAGGTAGGGCATCCGCATCACCTTGTAGCGGGACACAAACGGCACAGGCTGCCAGTCTTTGTCGAACACCCCGATCTCGTAGAATTCAACATCCCTGCGTTTGTTGAACATCTTGAGTTCTGCTTTCATCACGCCTTCGACATGGGATACCTGCCACTTCAGATGCGCCGGGGTCATCTCGTGGGCATAGGCTGGAAGGGCCAGCAGGAGCAGGGCTATTGCGCGATACACTCCGCCACCACTACAGAACGATATGTGCCACCCGGAAATGCCTTGTTGCCACCGCCGCCATAGGTAGCAGCACTACTGATCTTGAACCAAGTCGTACCAGTCGCAGTCAGGTCGTATTCCTTCGTCTGGTCGTACTCAACCGCATCGGTGTCGTAGTCAGCCATCGCCACGCTGGACACCTCATGGACGCTCACAGAGCCGGTGAAAGTCACCATGTCGCTCAGGCTGGGGCTGGCAGAGAAGGCCGTTGGGTAAGTGATCTTGGCTTTGTATGCATCCGCTAGGGACACATCGTAGCGAACCACAGGAATCACCCCACCGTCAGCAGGAGCAGTCGTCAGGGTATAGGCATTTGGGTTGCCATACACACCAGCCACATCGGTGTTGATGAGGCAGCGGCTTTGGACTGTGCCTTCAATCGGTATTTCGGCGGCTTGTGCCTGCTTGGCAAACAGCAGAATAGAGGCAAGCGTGAAGGTCAACACAGCAGCCGTGAACACGCTGAATATAAATCTCACCATCTCCATTGCTCCTCAACCATCTGGTTGTGTAGTCGGTCATTTGCCATCGAGCGGAATGCTCTGCGGTTGTCCTTAATCTCGCCACCTTGGAGTATTACAGTTTCCTGATACATCCCACCCGGTATGCTCATTGCATAATAATTGTGCATTGTTACAGGATTCATCGCAGCAATCATCCCTGTTTGGCCGATAGCCATGTTCAGGTCGGCATCGCCTGTGGCGAGGGCTTTCTCCATGTCCTCTTTTTCAACTTCTTCGTCGTCTTTTGAAACTTCTTCATCGTCCTTTAGAAACTTCTCGCGATCAACTTCGGCGGTTTGGGCGTAGGGATCGTCTAGGACGGAATACAGGGTCGGCAGAGGGGGAGCGGTCTGCTCGACCTCCGGCTCGATGAAGCGGTAGGTGTACACCACCTGTGGATCTTCTACGCTTCCCAATCCTGTTGTTTCGATGGAGCCTTGGCCCCAGTACCGAATCGGGGAGTAATCAATGGGTATCGCTTTGGAAATTGTCTGGCCGGGTTTTCCTGACCAGTCATCGGTTTCTCTGAAGATGTAGCCTCCGCCGGTGTGTTCGTTTTGGACTGTGACGGTGAAGGGATCGGCTCGTTCTTTAACAGCCGTATATCGGTAGATAACCCCTGAGATGTCGAGTCCCGAAACTGGAGCCACGCCCAGTACAGACTCAGACATAGACCAAGAACTACCCCCAACAGCAACATTAGGAGTGTAGCCATAAATGGGATCAGAAGAACAGGAGGCTGCCGAATAGACCGCCAACAATGCCAAGAGCCTTGAGGCGTTGCTGCTCTGCATTGATTTCCTCCTCATCTGGGGTTTTGTCGGTATGCGTCTGCCATGCCAACTTCGCTTCCGATCCGATCTTGCCGTCGTATGGGCATGGGGTTCCGGCCATCATCATCGCGTCGAATACCTTCTGGTCTTGGCACATCACCGACACAGCCGCCACCTTCATGCCCATGTCATACAGGGCTTTGGCATTCTTGAGGCGAATACAGTTTTCTTCGGTGAAGGTCGAGCCTACAGAGATGCCCAGAATCTGTGTCTGAACCGCTCCAGAAGCCCCTACGGTACAGAGATCGTTGCCATTGCCGGCTGAGAATTGCGGGGCGATAGCGGACGGTGGAGGCGATTTGACGGTGGTCGTTTGAGTACCGTTACTGGTGACAGTCTGCTCAGAAACGATGGGTTCAGACAGAACATTCGTGGAATAGGCGATTAACCCGCCAAGCAGGAGGCCGATGATTACCCAACCGACTTGCTCAACGGGGTGTTTCATTTATTTCGTCTTTGCGCTCGAACTTTAGCATCATCGTAAAACGGACTCCGGCAAAGCGTCTGGACAGCGGGCGAACTCCATGAGGAATCCTGCCATCAAAAATCACCATCCTATTGTATTTTGGCAAAACAGAAGACACTATCGAACAAGCTTGCTGGTCAAGCGAGTCAAAAAAAGCGGTTTCACCACCCCAATCTGCGTACCACGCCCCGCACAAATAAAGAATACAAGTAAAAGATTCACCAGAAGAGTCCACATGGATATTGTCTTCAATACCAAAAGAATGGGCGTTTATATAGATCCTAGTCAAGTCAAAGTTGGATGTCTCGCCAAGCGATTCAATTTTATTTTTTATGTTCTTTATCGCTTTTGGGACATCATTTTCATAGCTTGCTTTTGGATTGACTTTAGGGTCATAAACATAGTTGCTAAACTTGAACCCAAAGCCAGCGCCTGAGTATGTGGAGTGAAGCGGCATATAGGAGTTTGTTTTTTCTGCATATTCAATAGCAGCCATGTAATCTGCGTCTTCAAAAACCCCGTCAAAAATTTTCATCTATATAAACCAAGTAATAATGCTGTATCGAGTTCCAATCGTAACCGGCAAAATTTCGTGCGGGTACATAAAATTTGACGGAAACAATACAGCCCCTCCTTTTGGAGCCTTAATATTTGTTTCCTTATCAAAAAAACTAAATTCACCGCCCTCATAGTCGTCGTTTAATGCAAACGAGCAGGACACCGCACGAGGACGCGCCTTAAACGAATCGGTATGTATCGTATAAAATTGCCCAGTTTCATACCGCAGTAGCTCATAGCCAGAGTCCTCTTCGATGCGGCAGTGTTCAAATTTCTCGTTATATGCTTGGATAGCCTTAGACGCCCCTGCAAAAACATCTGCATCCAGTTTCTTTCGTAGTTCAAAGTTTTTAGCAAGCACAAAATCCTCCGACATCTGAATTGTCTTTGCGCTTCTTATATTTGTGTTTATTCCGCTGCCTATTTCTGTCTGTACCCACTCGTCAGTTTGTGCGTACTCGGCAAGAATTTTGTCGCATACGGAATGGGGGAGTATGTCATCGAGGACGACAATGTAGTCTTTAAGGCTTGGATGCTTCATCGTTGTCTATCAAAAAAAGCCCATGCGTTGTCGCCATAAGAGCGAACATAGTGCATAAAAACTTGAACATGGTGATCTCCCGTGTAAGGTCCGCGCCAATGATCGGCAACACAACCAAGATACAACATTGCATCTCCGGGGTTTTGGTCTAAACAAATTTCTTCGCCGTTTGGTTTTTGAATGCAGATCGGCCACGGTTCAGATTTGGCAAGATTAAGCGTAAGACTTACTTCGCAGGCGTGTCTGTCACGGTGCCGTTTCAACTCCGTGCCATTTTGGTTGTACACGCGAGCGTATGTGTAAGTCGGGAGAACTTCTTCTCCAGCAATTTCAGAGACTTGTGAAACTTTTTCAACCAATAAACGAACAAAAGGAAGAAAATTATGTACGGAGGGGCATTTTGGGGCTTGGTGGTCGTCTTTCCATCCATGCTCATCAGCATAAACCTTAAACTCCTCCGCAAGCAAAAACGCCCGTTCCGGGGTAATGAACCCCGGTACATGAACGTAGTTGTTGTCGAGTAGTTGCTGGTTCACTTGCGGAGAACCATGAAGTTTTACGGGGCTTGTTCAGCCTCCGCTGCGGCTGCCTCTTCTTCAGCCGCAATACGCGCTGCCTCTTTTTCAGCCGCAATACGCGCTGCCTCTTCTTCAGCCGCAATACGCGCTGCCTCAGCCCCATTCCATTTCGCTACACAGGCATTAGCCCAATCTGGAAGCGCGGTAATTTCTTCGTTTTCACGGGTGTCGGTGAATTCAATTGTGCCAGCAGATCCATCCCACTGAAGCGCATGAACGTCAGCAGGAATTCCGCAACCGGACAAATCGAGGTCAATGTAGTTGCCAGCATCGCGGTAAACAGCGCCATCAACCGGAAGGATTGTTAGTCTAGCCATCGTCTTTCTCCAAAAGAACTTGCTTTGGTGGTGGCGGGTCCTTTAATGCTGCTGCCAGCATTAACTGCTGCGCGGCCTCGTTAGACTTCACCATTTCGTTTCTGAATGATTCTACAGCCGCACCTGTTTGGCGTTGCTGCCCAGAATTTTCAATTAGCAGCATTGGCATCCAAGCGATGGCGCATTGGTATTCGTCAACTTGATTACCAGTATTTGTATCGTAGCCTTGTACGCGAGTAAGCCAAGCGCACTCAAGACCAAGACAATTCTTTTTCACCAACGGACAATATGTACCTTGATTTAATTGCATCAATTTTTACTCGCAATAATCAAGTCAACGTATTGAACGGCGAGATTGATTGCATTACCACTGAAGGTACCGGAACCGCTAGAAAACGAGAACGGGTGGGTGTGTGATCCGCCGCCACCAGTGGAGCCGGTATTTCCCGGATTAGCTGTGAGCGGAGATGGAAAATCCGGGTTTGCAGGAAGGTAGCCTCCGCCGCCGCCAGCAGCCTGTGTATGAGTATGGCTTGGAATCTGCGGCGTGGTCAATGTGGTTGCCCCGGCAGAACCAGAAACGCTAGTAATGCTTACAGAACCTGTCGGGGTTTTGCTTGCGAACGCCGTGGTGAATGCAACCGAACCGCCGCTACTTGCCGTTCCAGAAACAACACGCAATGCTTTGTTGTTGTGCGTCGTTTGTTTGGTCCAGCCAGTCGGAGCTGAAGTCTGCTGGAACAGCATCAGCGTACCAGAAGTAAAAGCTGCCGAAGCCGCTGTGGTCTGAGTCGTTGCGTCTGGAAACGTAATACCAGTAGAAGTTACTGAAGTAGCCATGTTCTAGTCCTTAAATGGTCCCACCGGCAGTAACATTGCCGGATACAGTTAGATTTCCAGAGGCATCGACTTTCGCTTTAGCCGTACCACTGACTGAAAAATACAATACTCCACCAGATTCGTAAACAGCCCAAGTCGAACCAAGAGGCACGTGTCCAGAAGCGTTTGCTACTACTGTCTTACTAGCAGCCACGGTACCCGGAGCCGCCCCGTCGTTGTAGTTCAGCTCGGTTGCGGTGGCGGTGACGCCGTCCATGATATTCAGCTCAGCCGTCGTAGCGGTGACGCCGTCCATGATGTTCAGCTCAGCAGCCGAAGCTGTGACGCCGAGTTCAGCCAGCGTGGTTGAGTCAAACCCGCCAGAAATATCAACAACCGCAGCGCCAGAACCAGCACCATCGCAGTACACAACCTTGGTCTTGCTGGCAGACACACTGACATTCGCACCTGAACCCTGAGACAGGGTGACAGTCTGGTCCGAGTTGTTGACGACGAAGTACACCTTCTGCATGTCGTTCGGGCTGACAGTCACCGTACAGGTGCCGCCCGGAGACCCCGTGAACACAACAACCGCATGACGCCCGTTTGAAGACGCACCATCAGTAGTGGTCAGAGTGTACGTGGTAGAGCCAAGCGAGATCGACACGACCCCAGCCACCATCTCCTCAATCAGCTCCAAGTTGGTATTGGTGGTATCACCCCATGTGGTCGATTGCTCGCCATCCGCAATAAGTTCAATACCAGCCGGTGTGTATGTGCTTGCCATAGTTATGCAGCCTTAATTTCGATCCAAGTGTCCGTGTACGACGGGGCTAGATTACCCCAAACTGTCGGTCGAGTAACGCGCCCGTAGCCCACTACGCCAGTCGGTAAAACTGTGGCTCCGCCAGTGGTCGGGCCTTCGTCGCCAAGATAAGCGTTCAAACCAAACCCAGTTACAGAAACAGTGGCATCGGCCTGTGCGTCTTCGTCTCCGAGCGCCGCCGTAGCAGAAACGCCAGTTGGTAGAACCAATGCGCCGCCTGTCATCGACAGGGTGCCAACAGCGCCCGTAGCTTCGACACCATCCTCGACTACAACTGCGTCAGCGGTAGTATCTTCGTTGCCGAGAGAAGCCGTAGCGGAAATACCTGTCAGAGCGACAACGGCCTTAGCTACAACAGTCTCTTCACCTACAGCGCCAGTAGCTTCTACCCCGGTCATGTCGAGGTAGTTATTGGTGATGAGACTGAGCGTGCCAACAAAGCCAGCGGGCTGGAAGCCAGTAACCGTTAGGTAGTTGTTGGTTATAAGGCTAAGCGTGCCGGTTTCGCCAGTCGCTGAAACGCCAGTCGGTACAACGACCGCCTTGGCTACAACTGTTTCGTCACCTACAGCACTAGTGCCGGATACGCCAGTGACCGCAGTATTAGCAGCGGCTACCACAACGACGGTGCCTACAGCACCGGTAGCTTCTACGCCTGTCTGAACGAGGTAGTTGTTGGTTACAAGGCTTTCATCCCCTACGGCACCTGTAGCTTCAACGCCAGTGACGCTGACGGTTTCGTTGATGTAAATATCACCAACATCCGCAAACGCTGCACCTGCAAATGGGGCGCCGGAGAACAGCATTACTTGGCTTCCAGTTCCTCAACGCGGGCCGTCAGTTCCTTGATGGCCTCGATCAGAATCGCGTGGAGGGCGTCGTACTGAACCGTTAAGTGGCCCTTCTCAGTTTCATTAACAGCCTGCGGAAGAACCTGCTGCACATCCTGTGCGATCACACCGGCAGAGCGAACACCGTTTTCGATCCACGTAAATTCGACGCCATTAAGCTGCTTAACCTTGCTCAGCGCATCAACCACATTGCTGATGTCTTGCTTCAGGTTGCGGTCTGAAGAAGCCGAGAAGGTTCCGGCAGTCAGGACGTTCGTGCTTGGGTTGTAGTTGAGCGCAGAGTCTTCGTTTAGGCGCTTATACCCAGCAGTCGTGTTATCCGTGAAGACCAAGTAGCGGGTGGCCGCAGTAGACTCGTCGTCCTCAATATACGGCTCAACCGTGATATTGGCGCTGCCGTTAAAGCTCGTGCCATTGATCGTACGGGCAGTCTGAAGAGTAGTCGCGGTAGCTGCGTTGCCGGTACAAGACCCAGCCGTAGTAGCCGTGGTCGCAGTAGTAGCGTTACCGCTCAAAGTCGCAGTAATCGTGCCTGCGCTGAAATTACCGGACGCGTCACGGGCCACAACCTTAGAAGCCGTATTTGCGCTGGTTGCATCTACCGCTAGAGTGCCCGAAGTCGTAATCGTACCGCCGGTCAAGTAAGAGCCAGCAGCTACGGAGGTTACGGTGCCCGTGTTCGTGGTGTAGCCAGCAGACCCAGTTACAGAAGTGACGCGGCCATACGCATCGACTTGGATTGCGCTGATACCGCTTGAGTAAGTAGCCGCGCCTGCACCTGCCGTAGCGAGGCCAACGGTGTCAGCAGCAACAGAGATACCCGTGCCTGCACCGACATTCAGAGTTACGGAGCCAGAAGCGCCGCCACCAGTCAGGCCATCGCCAGCAGTTACGCCAGTAATGGTGCCGGTGGTTGTGCTATACCCATAAGACAAAATCTTGTCTTGGATCGCAGCGGAGGTCATCAGGGACGTGTCGTCATCCGAGAACGCTTCTGCGCTCGTCTGCACCGCAGATGCGGCGAGGTTGCTCACCGCTACGTTAGACAGCGTACCGCCGAGGGTCAGGTTGCCCGAGCTAGTTACCGCGCCGCTGAGGCTTAGCCCGTTGACTGTGCCAGTGCCGCCAACAGAAGTAACAGTACCAACTGTTGTGCTATATCCGGCGTCATTATTGAACCCAGAAACATTGATATTGCCCTTGGTCAGCTTCTTCTGAGCACCTGCGGTGTCAACCACGGCGAAGTAATCGCCATCAGCATCTGAGGTAGAAGTCGTCAGCTCGTTAAGGTCGAGGTCCAGCGTTCTGTTGGCGGTTAAATCCCCACCACCGGACAAGCCCGTGCCCGCCGTAATCGTAATTGTCTCGTCAGCCTTAGCATCCAGAGCGGTCTGAAGGCCGTCCACGTTCGAGATAATGTGATTGTGGCTGTCGTCTGCGACAACGGTGTTTGTGATGGTGACGTTGCCAGTACCGTCGATATTTACCGCATCCGAGCTGACATCCCCAGACATCGTAATCGTACGAGTCGTAGCCCAAGCCGTAGCCGTAGAAGCGTTACCGCTCAAAGCCGCAGTAATCGTACCAGCGGAGAAATTACCGCTGGCGTCACGGGCAACAATGGTGCTCGGAGTGTTTGAGTTTGTCGCGTCAGAGGCCAGCGTGGTTCCGCTGATGCTGAGGTGCGTACCGAGAGACAGCCACCCCGTAGAAGTACCAGAGTCATCCCAGAACAGAATGCGATCCGCACCCGGATCAGTAAGGCTCTGAATACCCAGATGATCGAGGCTAAATACGGTGCCCGTCAGATCAAGGCCAGTACCGGCAGTGTAAGTGCCTGCACCAGAGAACTGGATAACAGTGATAGCGTCCGTGCCGACCGTGAATGTTGCGGCGTCCGCAACAGTCATTACCCAGCCGGTAGAAGCATTCGCCGTACCACCCTGAATAAAGATATAGCCGCCCGGAATCTCATCTGAGGTGTCGCAATACCCGCAACGGGTGAACACCCACGCGGTGCCTGCATCGCCCACAGTCGACAAGTAGTAGCGGCCATTCTGCAACGCAGAAGTCTGATCCTTTAGCAGCAATCCTTGGCCTACCGTGTCAAACGTAACACCGTCTACGGTGAACGAGGCCGCCGCAGCAAACGTCATAGTCGACCCAACCCCAGCAGTGCCGTTGTCGTAGGTGCCACTAATGTTCGCGGTTGAAGCAGCGTCTGCCGCAGGCTTGAGAGCGACACCTTGAGCCACGTCATCGACGTACTCTTTATTCGCGATGTCGGTGTTGCTGGATGGAGTGGTAGAAATCGTACCCGTGGTCAGCGCAACGCTAGCAAAGGTAGTCGCCGGAACAGAGCCTGCTGCATCCTTCATTACCGCCTTGCTGGCAGGGTATACAACGTATACATCCTTGGTGCCTGCGGAGAAATTAACTGCTGACCCACTATTTGACGAATCAAAAATAGTGTCGCGGCTGAGCGTAGTCCCAGACGCGGTGTATGTACCGATACCTACTTCCCACTCTGAACCCAGAGCGGAAGAGACGGCGTAGTACGTGGTGTTACCATCCCCAATAACCGAGAAATCTTGGAACCCAGTCGCAGCACCTGTGAGGCTAAGAGTTCCTGTCCCAGTTGTGGTGGTCGTAACCTTTACACGATCAGCAATTACTAGAGCCATAACGGCTTTCCCCTACAGATTTAAGCGATACGGATAATCGCGTTAGACGCGTCAGCGGTCGGGAACTGGATCGTAAAGTCACCGTTGGTTGAGGTCTTATCACCACCGAACGCCAGTACGCATACAGCTGCATCAGACGCGTGGTCATCATTGTAGATCAGAGCGCCGTTGGCGGTGATCGTAGCAGACGACCAAGTGACATCTGCGAAATCGGTGTATGCAGTAGTGCCGGAAGTAGTCGGGGTCACGTTAGTCAGGGCTTCGCCTGCTGCGGTGTAGCCGGTACCAGATACTTCGTTGGTTGCGCTGTACGCAGTAGTGGTAGCGTCCAGAGTAGCCGAGCTGGTGTACAGAGCGATACGGAAAGTGTCGCCAGTGGAATTGGTAAAGTTGTGCTCAGCAGTCAACAGTTCAGATTTGAAGCTGGTGCACATTGCCTGTGAAATTGCCATCAGAGTCTCCTAATCATTTCAGAAAGGCTTTTCTGGCCCGCCGCGTCTAAAGCTGCACAGACCGTGGTCCTATCGCTCCGGGCCGCCTGCTTCAAATAGTGAACCAGTACCGCACGGATGCGTTCTCTAAACGCGTGAGCCTGCTCACGCACCATTGGGTCGGCGTTATCAGATACCGACACAATCTTATCCAGAGCATGCTCAGCAAGCTCCTCCGGGGTAAAACCCCTGTTATTCGTGGTCTGCACCTTCACGTCGAAGGGCATGTCGACCTTGACCTCTACGCCAAACATCAGTCTTTACTCCGGCGGTAGAAATCCAGTCCCTCTGCGGCTTGCGCGAAGGCGTTGATGCGACTCAACGCGCGCTGGAAGAACTGCTCGTAGTTGGAGATCATGTCCGGCTCGCCCTTCATAAACGTGTACGCTTCCACCAAGGAACCATATAGGAGGGCCGGGCCTGCGTTTTCGCTGAGCCAAGTCTGCGCTGATCCCGACGTAGAAGTGAGTGAAGGCGGACGGTAGAAATAATGGAGTTCAACGTCATACGCATCATCTGGAGTCGGACCGACAATAAAATTCTGTAGGTCGAAATCTGCGTAATAACGCGGCGAACTCGTATCGGTAGCATCCGGCCAGAACTCCTGAATAAAGTTGACATCTTTGTTCAGCAAAAACTGCTTGTCGCCGTTGCCATCAACAAAGCTGAGCGAAAAGCTAAACAGCCAGTCAGACGGCTTCGGCAGGTATTTATTGCCGCTGATAAAGGACGCGCTGGCGTTCTTACGGAACACTTCTAGCGGGGCTTCCTTCAGGACGCGCTCTTCCGCAGCCTCGATGAAGCTGTTGAGCTGGCTCACGAACACCGACTCGTCGTTATCCGTGTAATCCTGAATCGCCTGTTTCAGCGTTGCTAGGGTGTATCCAGCCATTAGGGCAGCCCGTTAATAAAGTCGTTGTAGTCCGTCAGATCCGGCGCAGTTTCTGCCACATCTGGACGAGCGTCGCGTAGAGCCTCAGCATCAGCGCGAGCGAAAGGAGGCTCAAGCTGAGGATGCTTAGTTTCAAAACATTCAGGGCAGACGCGGGAGCCATTCCACTCCTCACGCATGGCCGTGTACTTGACTTGAAACCCACACCGGTCGCAAATCGCTAGTGCGTATTTGCCGGAAGCGAAGGCCATCAGAAGCCATAAGCCCGGTTATCCGGGCGAATCCGCAGTGAACCACGCTCAGTATCCTCGTTGGCAGCACGGGCGAAGTCCTCTTCGTAGATCATCTTCATGCCCTGCGCGCGATCTGGAGCGTTTTTCAGCGCCATGTAGTACGCCAACCCAGACACCATCGCCGGAATGAACCGGCTTGGCACGTCTACATCGTTGGTCAGCGTGTCAGCATCCTGAATGCGCTGCACGCGGTACGTAATGACCACGTCAGTGCTGTTCTCAGGGGTAGGCCACACATAAAAACTAGGGGTCGCCGTGCGCTCGACGTATAACTGTGTGGGTCTACCGGTCTGTGCCTTGTTAGGCAAGTTTAAGTAATCTTCGCGAGTAACGCGGTCTAAGCTGTAGTCGATGCCACTGCGGCGGACTACAGCCTCCAGCACGTCGATGTCATACGCGTTCATTGCGTAGTTCGCCGTACCGGAGGTCATCGTCTGGCTAACCTGAACCACTTTCCAGAGGTTGATGCCACGATTCGTCCAGTCCTGAAACATGATGTTCAGGCTGCGACGGGCCTTACGCGCATCGTAACCGGTGCGCATCTCTAGGCCGATAAGCTCGTACGCCTCCTCAATGAGTTCGGCGACGTCTAGCTTAAAATCCTGACTTCCGCTGGTAGCCATGTCTTAGTACATCTTGCACTTTTTGGTGCGCTTGCAGCAGCCAGAACCACGGACCTTGCCGCCTTTCTTGTAGCTTCCGGGTTCTATGCCAGCCGCTTCCCTGCGCTTTTCAAGGTCTTTTTGTAGATCAGCGATACTATTACGGGCAGACTGCCACGCCTCGCCTTTCTCAGCAGAATACTTTGAATCACCTGTCTTTAGATACTGTAGGGCAGCCTTATCAGCTACCTTATCCGCCTCATTTCGGATCATCTTAGCTGCCAAACGTCCGCGACCCATCATTTCGCGATATTCGTCTTTTTTGGTACGTTTAGTCTTTGCTGCGCCATTTTTACCGTCAGACATAATCAGCTCCTAGTACATCTTCGCTTTCTTAACGCCACGTTTGGCAGCGCCACAGCCACGGACCTTGCCACCAGAAGCCATCTTCTTGGACTTACACATACCGCCCTTACGGTACTTCATCTGCTTTTCCATGTTTGAACGCATCACTTTGCCACCTGCCTTTTTGCCTTGTTTGTCAGCCGCGTCACGAGCCCTGTTTTCTTGGTACTGTTCGTACTCAAGCTCGTTAATGCGCTGTTGATAGTCGCTGTAGCGAGGAGTGTTGTCCTTTCCGGTAGCTTCCATACGCTTCAGTTCGTCGCGGTACTGCTTGAGTACATCTGCTGTAGTTGGTGCGGGCATGTCAGCTCCTTACGCGTAGATCACAGTGACAGAAGTCACGTCAGCCAGTGCGGCGTACGCGCTAGTTGCGCAACGGAGCGGGGAACCGGCCAAATCAATGTAACCAGTACCTACAGCAGCTGGCGTAGCAAAAGTAGCTACAGTGGTGCCACTAGCACCGCCATCCTTGATGGTGATGCTGCCAGCCGTTGCACTGGATACAAAGTGAATGCCCATAACCCGAGCCGGACCGCCGAATACAGCGCCACCAGTCGTGGTAAGCGTTGTCGCTTTGCCGTCAGAGTTGATACTCATGTTCGGCCCCTATTAGGACGGAGTTACGGTAGTTGAGCTATCGTCGCCTGCAACCCAATCAGAATTAGCGTCTGCGCCGGTAGCGATCATCAAACGTGCGTTAGTGGTGTCGAAAACAACGGTGCCAGCAACCTTGGTATCAGCAGTGTTAACTGCGTCAGCAACGTCAGCGATAGCTGTAGCCGCGTAAGCTGGAACTTGAAGGGAAGTGGCGTCTACATTACCAGCAACATCACCAGTTACAGCGCCAGTTACAGCACCTACAAAGCCATTGGTCGAAGTGACCGGACCAGAAAAAGTTGTGCTCGCCATGAGAGTATCTCCGTGTTGCAGCACTCACCATATCGTCTCTGCAAAGTCCGCTGGGTCGGTCGATATGGCTGGAAGTCCCAGACCTAAGTGCTTTATACGCTTAGGGATTTAGGTCGTCAAGGAGATTTCCAGAGGCGAGGGCGACGGTTATTTTTCTCCTTGGTTATGACGCGTAAGTTCCACGGCACGTGCAGCCCGCATACAGTTCCACCTTGTAACGGAACAATATGATCGACCTCATGGGGCACACCTGTAGCCTCCGAAATTTGGCGCCGCAACCTGTAAACCTCGTGAATCTGGTTAAGCATTTCCTTATTTAGCCACGGTGGAACGGCGTTTCTTTTAGCAGCTCTGTACTTTGCGCTACCAATATTTAGTGTTGTGCGATTTCGCTCAGCGTATAGTTTCGCGTGCTTATCAGGGTTTTCTTCTCGCCATTGTTTTACGCGCTGTACAGCCTCCTCCCGGTGCCGAGCGGCGTAGTCACGGGCGCGTTCACGGCTTTTATCAAGATCGGCGTAGTAGTTTTCGCGCACGCGCTCAATGATCTCGTCGCGGTTCTTGTCGTACCACTCAGCAGCGCGACGCTTCTTCTCTTCTGGGTTGGCTTCAGCCCATCTACGCATGCCTTCTCGGCGGCGTGGTGCGAGACATTCTGAACAGCTTCCACTCGAAGTAAAACGATCCGCCACATGTCCGTGCTTGCACGGCTTGCCGGTGTTGTAGCGTGGGGAACCTGCGGCCTTAGCCTCAGCTCGGGTTTTTGGTAGGGATTTCATATACGGGTAATCTCCTGTTGGGTTCAGAGATCATACCACCCTAAATGAAAAACACAACAGCCGGACATAAAAAAGCCCCCTTGCGGGGGCTTTTACCTTGAAAACCAAGGATTTTACGCGGCGCCGGGGCTACCAAAGATACCCAGTGGGTCGGACCACCCAAAAGAATACCGTTCCCTTGCCTTATAACGGACGTTGCCGGTGTCGAAGTCCCCCTCCATTTTTGTGGTCAGAGAGGTACGAACGAAGTGCTTCAAGCCGTTCGGGATGTCAGTGGTCAGGAACCACGCATCGCTGTCGGTCAGGAAGTTATTCACTGCGTAACCGCCCGGAATCGCACCGTTGGTAGCGATTGCGTTGATGTCGTTGTCAGCGGTGCTAACACGGCCTTCAGTCTTCAGGAGACGGGTAGCCACGAACATCAGGTCACGAGGAATAATCAGCTTCTTCGGCTTAGCCGCGATCAGCAGACCACGCTCGTCGGTCCAACCACCGATCTGGATTACAGCTGCTTCGAGCGAAGTTTCGTTCAAGTCAGCGGCAACAGCCGGTTCGTTAGAGTTGGTACCACCAGACACCAGCGGGTGATCGGTTGCACACAGAGCCTTGCCATCGCCACCAGTTGCGCTGGTGAATGCGTTGTTAAGGA
>Ga0196905_1000345_pt1 | contig 19027 bp, 22 predicted proteins | sample CB_VirMetaG_3_FD_169098 | JGI IMG/M metagenome (GOLD analysis project Ga0196905, IMG submission 169098) | Freshwater to marine saline gradient viral communities from Chesapeake Bay - CB_1508_1S Viral MetaG (v3) (version 3) | ecosystem: Environmental > Aquatic > Marine > Coastal | place: USA... | reverse complement strand
ACCCGACCAACGCTGGTCTGGCCACCACCGGCAACTGGAACCTGGTGTACAGCACCACCAAAATGGTGCCCATCACCCGCCTGCTGGTGAACACACCGTTCGACACCTCTGTGTACGCCTGATCCTCAAGCGACACAAAAATGGCCCCCGAAAGGGGGCCTTTCTTTTTATCAACCTTCGCCCTGAAGCCGCATTTCCTCTTGCCGCTGGAAAACAGTTTCAGAGTCAATGGCCATCTTGTACGACTGCAGGATGAGCTGGTTTACGAGCACGTAGGAAACCTGCAGCTTTTCGCAGATTTCGGGCACATTGGCGCCTTTTTCCCGCAACGCCTGAATTTCCTTGGCTACATCAGCCCACTTCCTTGGTTTGGAAGTGTCAACTTTCTTCTGTTCAACTTGAGTGACCGGCTCTACGCTGGCCTCAACTGCCGAAGTTCTACGCGGGGTCATGAAACGAGTTCGCCTCTTCGTACTACAGGATAACTGTCGCAGCTTTGTTGACGTTCCTTACGGCGTTCAAGCTGAAGCCCAAGCCGAACTGGAGATGTTTGGCGCCAAGGTTTACCACTCAATGGTTTTAAGCGAACCACCCAAACAGAGGGAATCCCGCACTGGCGCTAGACTCAAACAAAGGATGTACTAAGCCGTGGCCGCTGTCATTGACGCCACTATCGGTGGGGCTTCGGCCAACTCGTATGTGACGCTGGCAGATGCCGACGCCTATTTCGAGACGACGCCGGACTCCGCAAACTGGGACGATAAGACGGACGACCAGAAAAACCGGGCGATTATCAGCGCCACGCGCTGGATCGACGCACTTAGCTTCTACGGCAAGCGCTGCAGCGAAACGCAAGCGCTGAAATGGCCCCGCGAAGACTACAAGGTTGACGGGATCGAGCTGGCTTGCACACTAATCCCAGTAGGCGTCGAAATTGCCACCTACGAACTGGCACGGGCACTGGCGAACGACACGGACGCCATCACAGGCAGCACAGGCACGACAGGCCTGTATGACGAAGTAAAGCTTGGCGATTTGCAGGTCCGATACAAGGACAGCTCAATGACGCCGGGCGTCATCAACAACGTGTTCGATGTTTACCCCTGGCTCCAATCGTATTTAGGTCCTTATTGCATGGGCGGTGCAACCAACTACGCCGTCCGCCTATTCCGAGGTTGATATGGGCCTCATCGACACCACTTTCGGCAATTTACCTACCCAGCTTTTGGCGGACTGGGGCACCAACATTACTTACATCAAAGCTGGTGCAACCGAGACTTACGACCCGAATACCGGCGCTATCACCAGTACCGAAACAAGCCTCACGGTACGCGCTTACATCGGAAAAATCGAGCCAAAAGAGTTTGAGGGTTTTTACCAAACTACAGACATCAAATTGATTATCGGCACAGCAGAGCTTGGCACGTATTATCCGTCTGTACGCGACCGTATCCAGTACACAGAAACAGGAACCACAAAAGTCGGCCGAATTATTGATATACAAACTTACCGAGGCGATAATCCTGTTCTCCACACCTTGATTGTGAGGCCGCAGTAATGGCACGCGACATTAAGTTTTTAGTCAAAGACATACAGGACGCAACTGTAAATGCAGCACGCGAAGCCTGCGTAACAATTATGAACGGCCTGGTGGAAGCTGGTCCTGGATATACCGGAGAATTTTCCTCCGCTTGGTACGCAGTAGAAAAGGGTCAAGAACCCGGAGGTCCTCGTTCCAGTGACGGGTTATATAGATATGACTTACGTAACGTACCTAAGTCACGGTTTAAATCTTCTGGTGTCTGGTTTGAGATTGTAAACGGAGCACCTCATGCCGCCGAGGCAATGGATCTTGTTCCGTATATCTACGAAGATTTTGATGAACAGGATCCGGTAAAGACACAGAAACGCGGTTACCGGCGAGATGGAGCTACTCGGGGCGATTTAACTGGTAGGGGACCTAATACCAGCACTGCTCCTGTTGACTGGTGGCCCACGTACAATGTTGGCGGAGCTTTGAGTCGTGATTTAGCTCTAGGTGTACGACGCGGCTTCGGTAAGGCCCGAGGATTCGGTAAATGAACTACCAAGCTATCCGCGCTGTTTTTGAATCGCCGCTACTTGCGACTTTTGGTAGCCAGACACCGGCTATCCCGGTCTACTTTGACAATGTACTAAATGACAGAAGCGATTCTGTAGACGAGTACATCACGGTAAACATCCAGTTTGGTGTAACTAACGAGCCGACTTTAGTAAACAGCGTCGATTATGCCCGTGGAGCTATCGTCATTCGAGCGTTTAGTCCCAAGGGCAAAGGACCAGGGCGAAACCAACAGCTACTTAGTCTCGCGGTAAGTGCCCTAGAGACAATTAACGCAACACCTAAACCGTCTAGTGGTGTTTACGGTCGAACTGGAACTATTACAGGACCGGATTTTGGTTTAGGCGGTCGGGACCAAGAGTCCAGGCGGGCATTTATGCCATTTTTTGTAGGTAGGGTTGAAACAAGTTTCCAGGCCACTGTTCTGTCTTAGGTAATGCTTAGTTACAGGCGCTAACCTGTATTAAGCCGGGCAGTGCCCGCCCCCACAACGTTCATTTGGTACGCCCTATGGCCACCACCGTTCTGTCCGGCACGTCCGGCGCCCTCTACTACAAGCCCGCCGGCACCACCGGCACCTTCGGCGAAAGCGGCGTTTCCGTCGCTGACGACGAAATCACCGTAGCCCCTTACCTGAACTTCAAGGTCGGCGACCCTGTGGTGTTCAGTGTCGTCAACGCCAACACAGGCGGCGCCGGTAGCGGCACCCTTCCTGCTGGCATCACTGCCGCCACCACGTACTACGTGATCAGCTACACCGCTGCTACCGGCGTGCTGCAAGTGTCCGCTACCGCAGGCGGCTCCACAATCACTATTACTGACGACGGCACTGCTGTTTCTCCGAACCAGTTCCAGGTTGCCTACGCCGAGTATGCCGTCGTCGGCCAATGCCGCGACTGGAGCTTTGAGATCACACGCGCCGAAATCGACGTTACGACCATTGGTCAAACTCCTGGTCAGTACGTGCCTTTCCGCAGCTACATCAGCGGTTTCGGCGATGGCACCGGCACCGCAACGGTGTACATGACCAACGAGGACGCTTCGATGTCGAACCGTCTGATCGAGGACGTGCTGCAGCGCCAGCAGAATGGTGCGGCCTTCAAGTTGTACATCGACCGCGTTAGCAGCGGTGGCACTGTTAGCGATAGCCTTAGCCGCTCGATCAGCTTCGACGCGATCCTGACCTCGGCCAGCCTGAACGTCAACCCGGACGATGCCCAATCTGTGACGGTGAACTTCCGCCCCTCCGGCATCCCCAACTTCGACTTCAGCACTTCTGCCTGATAGTCTGCTGTCGCAGTCAGTTCAGCAAGCCCCGGCCCCCAGCCGGGGTTTTTTGTATCTAGTCCGCTACAGTAGATCCAAACAAACAGGATTTTATGCCTGCCTCAATCCCAGTCCGCGCCATTGATCGTCTGCGTAAAGCGGCAAACCTAGAGCCAATCAAAAAGGTAGTGGAGCTGTCAGACGGCAGCACTTTTGAAATGTGGGTGGCACCGCTGACGATGGCGGAACGCGAACGCGCCCAAAAACAGGCCAAATCCGACGATGCCAACGCCTTTGCCCTACAACTGCTGATTGCTAAGGCGCTCGACGAGTCTGGTGCCAAACTTTTCAACGCCGGCGAAGTAGACGTCCTGAAAAACGAAGTGAAGGACAAAGACCTGCAGGCTTTGATGCTGGCGATCCTGACCGACGACGCTGAACCCATCGACCCAAAATCCTGAGCGCCGAACTCCGCAAGGACAACTGGCTGATGCTCCAGTTTGGCGTCGCCAAGGAACTGGGCCTTACCCTCACCGAAGTTCGGACGACAATGACCGCCGAGGAATTACTCGGCTGGAGCGCCTACTTCCAGATTCTGAACGAGGACCAACAGAAGGAACTGGAAAAGGCCAAACGCCGCCGCTAACCCGGCGGCTTTTTTGTTGCGTAGACTGGTTCAGCACGCAATTAACGATCTGTGGCTACCTATAACGCTGTCATCGACATCGGCGTTCAAGGCAGTCGCCAAGTCGAGCAGCTACTTGAAAAGACAGAAACGCTGCGTAATACCTTAAAAGCATTGTCGAAGCTACCAATAGCTATCGACGATAGGCGAGCTTCTGATACTTTTAAGCAACTAGCTAAATCGGCCAACGACTTCGCACGCGGGCTTGCAAACGGTGAGCGGCAGTTGGCCAATACAGAAGCCGGCCTAAATCAAATGGCTAAAGCGTTAAATAATGTAGCAGCTAACGCAAAAATAGGAGGCGCTACATACACAAATGCCACTCAAGCACAAGAAAAAGCCGAGCAAAAATTGCGTCTTGCTCAACTGTCACGACTAAAAGTTTTGCAAGACTTGTACGGCATGGGCAAAATGTCGTTTAATGAGTCCTTTAAAGGGGTCCCAGAACTTATTGCTTTAGGCGCAAAATTGCCGAAATCTACAGCAGCACTAAACACATACCGCTCTGAACTGCTGCGAGTCTTGGATCTTGTTGAGATTGGCAGTAATGAATTTAGGGCGCTAGAAGAAGCTGTTGCCGGAGTAGATGAGAGAATTAGCGGTTCACGATTAGCCGGACAAAAAACTGCTGTAACTCCTGCAGCAGGCCCTGCTACCCGCATAGATACAGTCGCAGCTTTCCAGAAAAAAGCGGCTTACGCTCAGAAAATTGCTGACCTCGAATACAAACAGCTTGTTACGGGGCAACAAATCGTTCAGGCAAAATTAAAAGAGACTCAGCAGGAGGATCTGCAAAACCGACTAGCGCAGGCCAGCGAAGCGCTACAACGCAATGAGCTAGACCTTGCTAAACGTCTTACTACTGAGCTGCGCAACCAGCGTATTGCCTATGAACGCGCTAATCGCGCTGAGGAAGCGCTCATGCGACCAACTTCAATGGTTGCTGGTGCCGCAGAGTCCATAACAGGCCGCCGCCCCGGCGGATTACCTGCTGTACCAGGATCTCCAGCTGCTATAGCCGCTGCAGCAAAAGCCGCCGCAATGTCCGCGCCGACACCTACCAAAACTGCAGAGGCTATCGACCAAAGTATTGGCCTCCAAAAACGGTACAACAACCTACTTACATCCGCTCAAATCCTTGAGCAAAAAGCACTTGGTTACAAAGCAAAAGGTTTACAGACAGAACAGCAAATAGCCGTTGTACAGAACACAATTCAAAATATCCGAGAAAATGGAGCAAACGTTACAAAGCAGTATTTAGATGCGCTTGACAATGTACTAAACAATTTACGTAACGAATTACGCCTTACAAAAGCTGTAGCCGATGCAAGAAAAGCCGCTACAGCCGGTGCAGCAGCACCAAAAGATACAAGTGGTGTTTCAGCTAACAAACCTTCCGCAGGAGGCGCTGGTTTCCAAAACGCTCTTATCGGCGGTGCGTTTCCATTGCTATTTGGTGGCGGCGCCGGTGCAGTGCTCGGAGGTTTTGCCGGTGGATTTATTCCCGGCAATCCCATGATGTCGATTGTTACTAGCGCTATCGGCACTATTTTTGACCGCATAGTAGCTGGTGCTCGCGTAGCCGGTGAAGCTGTCCGCATACTTGATACTGCCATCCAACATATGGCAGATAATTCGCTTTTTTCATCAAAACAAACTGAATTTTTAGCGCAAAAATTAGAAGAATATGGACGCTATTCGCTAGCTGCGCAGGTAGTGCAAGAAGAACTGAACAGAAAAATAGGCGTGGATGGTGTAGCAAGTTTACAGCGACTTGGAAATAGTTCTTCAGACCTAACCAGAGCATGGGCAGAATTTAACCTGCAACTTCAAACCGCTTTAGCCGGTCCTCTTGCAGGCATACTTGATTGGCTAGCACAAGCTGTAGCCATAGTAAATAAAGGAGGTGAGACAGGAGCGCAGGTAGACGATTTAGCTAAAAGATTACCCCCAGAAAAAGCGCGAGAGATGCGCAACAAGCTTACAGGCGAATTGACTATGGGCGGTTTTGGTGTAACCGCAAACTACGCAAAAATACTCGCAGAGTACGAACAATTTGCGAAGAAAAAAGCAGAGACAGACCAAAAATTAAGTAACGAGCAGATAAACGAACTTATTAGTAATGGCGAAAAACTTTACACCGAACTTGCGGATCTAGAGCGTGAATTAAACGATAAAAAACGTCAGTATGCAGAACAGTATTTTGATATGAGCTTGGCTCTTGCTCGCCAGCAGTACGATTTAACAGAGCAACTTCAACGTAAAGCATTTGATACACAAATACAAGCTCTACAAGAAGAATTAAAGCTGCTTAAAGCGCAGGGAGAAATCCAAGTACAAATTGCCCGCAATGCGGGTGAAGCCCGGCGCTTAGACGCTGCACCTGGAGCCGATCTTGAAACAGCCCTGCTTAGCGCAATCGACGAATACGGTATTCGCCGCCAAGAAATCGACAACGAATCTGCTGATCGCGAGCGCCAGTTCAAGCTGGAGATGATTCGTTTTGACGTAGAAAATGAGCGCTACAAGTTAGATGTAGCAAAGTCCATTGCTCGTACTAATTTTGATAATCAAACAAAAATTGCGCGGATTAACCAAGAAATAAACAAACAAAATGAAGCTGTGTCGCGTAAGTTGTATGAAAGGCGTGCTGACATTATCAGCGCAGAATTGGCGGTATTACGTGGTCAAACTCTGCAACTGTACGCGCAAGCAGAAGCAGCTCTACAGCAAAGCGACTTAACTCAAGACCAAAAGGCCTACTTTGAAGCTTTGCGTGATCGCCTGGCGCAAGCATTTAAGGAGACTTCTGCAGTACAAGCCCGAAAAGAAGCAGGAACTTTGTTTACAGTTCCGGGTGCTCTCCCTCAAATGGGAGCACTTCCGCAACTTAATGCCGATACTCGTGGCGTTGATGCGGCAAACACATCTTTACAGCAAAGACTGGCAGCTTATCAAGAATTACTATCTACACAAGGAAAACTTACGCAGGAAGAAACAGCAAGATTACAACTTCTTTCTCAAATTGAACAGGCGTATGTGCGTCCTCTTAGCGATATTGTAAGAGCACAAAAAGATCAATTAACTTATCAACAATACTACACACAAGAAATATATAAAGGTAGTATTACTGCTTTGGCTGAAGAGTTGGCCAGAATTGAGGCCTTGTTCCAGCCAGCACTTAACATTCTTGATACTCAGATAGCTCGTCTACAAGCACAGCAAGCAATCACTGGTTTGACTGAAAAAGAGCTTGAAGTACTAAAAGCTCTTGTACAAGAGCGTGAAAGACTAAATAAAGCGGCGGGTGCTGCTACTGCAGGAGCTTACGAAAAGCAAGACCCCGCAAGCAGACTTCAGGAAGCACTTACAACCGCTAAGGGAGAGCTAAATGACTTAACAGATCCTATAAACCAAGTTGTTGCCGGAGCCAAGGCTATTGGTGATGCGTTCCAGCAAGCCTTCAAGGGCCTTGTTTCTGGAGCAATGACCGGCCAAGAAGCACTGGCAGCATTTTTCAAAGGTGTAGGCGAGCACTTTATAGACATGGCGTCGCAGATGATAGCTAAACTAATTGAAATTTATATTCTTCAAACTGTTTTAGGTTTTATAAGCGGAGCTGCTGGTGCCGGTGGCGGCAGTTCCGTTGTTCAGGGCGTCGATGTTCCTATTTCGGAGATGCCAAGCGGCATGGCATTTGCCGAAGGCGGATTTGTCACAGGTCCAACTCGCGCACTAATCGGCGAAGGCGGCGAGCCGGAGTACGTCATCCCTGCCAGCAAGATGCGTACAGCAATGGGTCGCTACTCAGCCGGCGCCCGTGGTTCCAACGTCATCCCCGGCAATAACGGCGAACCAGCAACAGCAGGCGGCAGCACCGCCACAATGGAGCCAATCGACGTTCGCTACAGCGTGGAGCGCATCAACAACGTGGATTACGTCACCGCCGACCAGTTCCAGCGCGGCATGGCACAAGCTGCGCAGCAAGGTGCCGTGCAGGGTGAACGCCGCGCATTGCGTACACTGCAAGGAAGCGCTGCGACACGTAAGCGGATTGGCGTCTGATGGAATTTGCCTACGGTCAACTCATCAGTATTGGCCCAAGCGGTGACATTGACCGTTACCGCTTTCAGAACTACGCCATTAACGAAAGCGTAGACGGCCATCTGTTTTTGCCCTTTGGTTTTTCTGGCGCAGTTGCGACCCTACAGGGAGACAACCTTGATGCAACGCTGCAGTTTGCGAACGTCCCGATCACAAGGAGTTGGGCGCTTGAAGCGTTAGAAAATTTGTGGGTAGTCAAAGTTCGCACCGTGCTTTGGAATACGTCTACTCGCGCAATCGAACAAACACTGTATGAATACTGGGGCTGTTGTGCCGCTGGCGGCTGGAACGAAACCGCTTTGCAAATCCAACTGAATAGTTTGCTTGATGCCGTAACAGGTAACGTTCCTGGACGACGATTGCACCGTTACCAAGTTGGCAGCATCCCTTTTACGGCACAGGTCAGTGTGTAGCGGTTTTATCGGCAGACGATACAGTTACGGCGATGCGGATTGCATCCACCTTGTCGTCGATGCTTTAACTGCGCTAGGCAAAAATCCACCCGCAGTACAACGTCAGTGGTACACAATGACGCCACGCGGTGTTTTACGTGAACTCCAGCACTATTGCGTGAGGGTAGACCATCCAACCTATGATGGCGATATCGCAGTGCTGACGGCTGCACCGCTTGCATTTGGTGTCTCATGGGAGAACGGAATCCTGTTCATAAATCAGCAGCTGCAGGCAGTGGATTGGAAGCCAGTGTCGTTCGTTACGATCCGCCGCTTTTACCGTATGAAATCGCGCTGATCGAGGCACTGGGCTGCACAGAACAGGAGTATCGCGATTTTGTGCGTCACGCGGAACTGTACGCCCACCTAAGACCTGCTGAATACAGCCATATTCCTGACATCAAAAACGATGTAGTCAGTATTGTTGTAAGTCTTGTCATTGGCTTAGCTTTAACAGCAGCCAGTGCGTTACTTGCACCAAAAGCTCCAGCACTTGAAGCGCCGGAAAAAATTAAGGGCAAAAAACTTGCGGATCAAATTGGCCCAACACGTTTTAACCAAACTACCAGTTTTGATAACGTTGCAAGTCTTGCCGAACTAGGGCAGACAATCCCTGTTCCATTTGGACGCCCTGGTACAGGAGCAGATGGCGAGCTGACGGGAGGTTTAATAATTGCCCCTGCACTTGTTTGGTCGCGTTGTTATAGCTACGGAACTTATCAAGCCTACGAGGGTTTATACGCTGTAGGACAAGCTGGCATGGATGCCCCGCAAATCGGCGGCATACGTATTGGTACAGTTGCGCTTGACAATTTAAGCCCAGAAGATTACGCACTTTATTGGTCATCTGTAACAGGCGACAATTACCCAACGACACTGATTGCCGGAACGGCTGGTTTAGCGCCTAGTGGCACCAATGGCAGAACACCGTTTATTGCACCATCGGAAAATGGCGAAAACCGCTACGGATTTTCGATGGCATATAACCCGACATCAAAAACGACATTTGGTACGGCAACACCAATCCATAACGGCACAGGCTATAGATTCAACTGGGAAGTAATTAGCGCCCCCAAATCAACTTGGGACGAGGCAGATGCAATTGCGGACGCAAAAGCTAGGCGCCGCAAAATTGCCGGCAAACAAGGAGACGTGGTTAAAAATACGGCCGATAAACCCGAAAGATCTGGTCAACCCGGATTGGGGCGTGAGTATTCACGCAAGATGGGTATTGTCTGGTACAACGGTGATGGTGTGCAGTATAGAAAAGTAGAGACATCTATTGCGGTGGGCGATACATGCATATTTGAAATAAATGGCGGAAATTGGAAAGATTTTGCCAAATCAGATTTTACCATCGACAATAAATACGATACGGAAGTAGGACTTGACGACTTAGACGCTGCAGCAGATGGCTGGCGGACTAGGGCATCAGATCTTTTGTCTGTAGGGTCTAAATGGATTATCGGAAATTGCGTTTGGGTCGCCTATTACCGCTCAGCGGAATCATGGACACCTGGAACGACGATGTACATATACTTTCGGTGCATAGAAGTTTTAGGTGTATCGTCTCTCGGCATCCCAGGCTGGCAAACTCTTAACGAAAGCATATCCGGCTACGACGGTGCGTCTTTTGATTCTTCCATCCGTATCGGACCAGGTTGGTGGAACATCTGTTCGTTCAACGATGCATTGGTTCGGCCTGTACGCGAAGACGCCTATGCCATTGAGATCGGGATTAAATCGCAAGTATGGAACAAAGCTAACGGATTGTGCAATTTTAATGCCATTCCAACACCCAAAAAACTTGTACGACTAGACAAGCAAAACGCCAATCTAACCACGCCGCGAATGGATAAGTATTTCGCGCGGACATCCTGTTTTTCTATTTTGGTGCGACCTGTCGCCAAGTACGGTGAATCTGCAAATCCATGGAAGCGTATTCCCGAAGTTATCTGTGTCACAGGCGACTCACCGATTGATCAGTACAACTACATTCGGATCACTCCATCAAGTTCTGATTACTACGAATACAGAATCGTGCCACGTTCTGGTACAGACATCTGGATTAACTCATCTTCCAATGAAGAATTTTTGCGGCTAAATGCTCAATCCGGGCAAGCTATTTCTAGAGACTATAAAAATGCGTACGGGACATTTACGATTACTACGAGTGGTGAATTTATTGCAAAACATCAAGTTTCCTCGTGCAGGGAAATGTATAGCAAGCCTGGCAGTGCGCAGTATTTGACAACAGTTAGCGGACCCAGCAGTATATCCCGCACAGAATCATGGGGCACAGGTGGTACTAAAGACAAAGCCAACTCATTTCAAGCGTGGCTTACAGAACTTATTGGTTACGCCCCTAGCAATGAAAACAAAACAAAAAGCGCGGAATTTACCGTCAACTTGACCGGAAAATCTATTACATTAAAAGTTACTGCTACGTCCAGAGAAGTCGCGGCTGAACCTTACTACTGGGAAAACATTACAGGCGGATCCAAATACAACTGGGACAGAGTTTCGTTTTCTGTCGAGGATTTTACAGGTAGCTGGGCAAAAGATGACACATTTGATTATGCCGTATCTGTCAGCAGCGGGAATGTTATTGGCAAGCATTGGAAATACAAAAGCGTTACCAGCCGTTTCAAAGTCGGTTCGCTGTCAACTTCCTATGTCGACGAATCCGAAGGCGTGTCTTCCAGTGGAAGAGAATTTGAAGACAACACGCAGTTGGTTGATGTAAGCCATTATCTGGAGCTGACAAAATCCAACGAAAGCGGTCCTGAGCATGAAATCACATACGTAAACGAATTTGTTACTAACCAGAGTTTGCCTCAATACGACAATATGTCGATGTTGGGCTTAAGTCTAAATTCCAGCTCTAAGGTCTCATCCGTGGGACAGCTACGCGCTTGGAGCCCGAGTGGTATTCGATTATTTAAGGCTTTAACACTTGACGAGGGTTTCACAAACCGCTTTGCAGAAGTGGTCTATTACCTGCTTACAGATGTGACCCAAGGCATCGGCAACACTCTACCGGAAGAACTGGTGGATCTAGCTTCCCTGCAAACAACGGCTTTATTCCAAAGAGAGAACAAAGTATTTTTTGATGGCGTGCTTGAGGACGTACAAAACATACGTTCGTTCATCTACGAAAACGCTCCGCTTCATCTGTGTAATTTCACCATAAAAAATGGTCGCTTTGGCTTGATGCCTGCTGTCCCTTACGAAGCAAGCGGCAAAATAAGCACTGGCGCCGTGCCCATTGAACAAATTTTTACCGCTGGAAACATTATTGAAGATAGTTTGCAAGTCACATACATTGATGCTGCCCAGCGCACAAACTTCCGAGCAGTTGTTATGTGGCGCGTTACAAAGGAAAATGATTTACCCACGCAAGCAACCGCGTTTTTGAACTGGTCCGACTTGCCGATAGGTGAACGGGCTACAACGCAACAAACTTTCGATTTAACCGACTTCTGCACTAACCGCGAACAGGCTTTGCTGACTGCTCGGTTTTTGATGAGTACCAGGCGTCGTGTAACCCATACGGTTTCTTTTAAGACAACACCAGCAGGTTTGGCGGTCGCACCAGGCTCCTACATCCGTGTAATTACCGAAGCTACGACGTACTCGGCAGCTAGCAACGGTGTAATTACAGACGCTGGAACACTTGTCACACTGTCAACGCTAAGTGATGGTAGTTACACGGCGCTTGTGTATAACCCGCAAACGTCCAGTGTCACCGAGCAAACTTTAACGATCACAAACGGAAGTGTTACGAGCACTTCCCTTTATGGAACTATTTTTACTTTGCTGAGCACCGAAACCACGAAAGGTGTGTACCAAATAGATCAGATTACGGTTGACGAAGACGGGCTCGCCAACATCTCAGCCGTGCATGTGCCTGTGGACAGCGACGGGGCCAGTATCGTGGTGCAGGACATTCTTGATCCAAGTCGTTTTGTTGTGGCAGAGTAATGGCGTTCCCCGCACTGGTTCCGACAAGTCGGAGTTACTCTCCTGGCGACTGGCCCGTTAAGCGCTTTCAAGCCCAATCTGGCGCGGAAGTGCGCATTTTGTACGGCTCTCAGCGAGTCGGGGCAACACTTGAGCTGTCCTACGACAACATTACAGATAGCCAAGCCCAACAGTTTGTTGATGATTACAACAGTGTTTTGGGCACTCTTCGGACGTTTACCCTTTCGACGCAAGCATTGACTGGTACAAGTGTCGGCATGACACCACCGCCACAAACCGCTTGGCGTTACAGCGATACACCAGCGATAACTTCAGTGCGCCCTGGAGTTAGCTCCGTTAGAGTGACATTGGTGGCTGTTACGTAAAGTGGAACATGGCCAAGGTTTACACCGGACGTGACGGTCGCCTTCTAATCGACGGCACCGAGCAGATCAAGGTCAGCAACTGGACGCTGACTGGTTCGCTTGAGGTGCTGGAAACCACCACGCTTGGCGAATCGCAGCGCAGCTACGTACCAGGCGTCCAAGAATTCAATGGCAGCGCCACGCTTCTGTATTACAAAGATGATGCAGGCCGCAACGACGCCGCCACCGCGTTGAAAAAAGTACTACGTGTTACTGGTGTATCCAGTGGTGACACAGTAACCATGCAGTTACGTTTGGTCGATGGTGCCACCAATAGTGATGTACAGCTGACGACCTACATTACTAGCGTTACATTTGGCGCCAGTGTTGGTGAAGTCAGCTCTGCGCAGATCAGCTTCCAAGGCACTGGAGCGCTTACGGCGGTGACGATCTGATGGGCATCTATCTCGGCAACGTTGGAAACATCGAGCTGACTCGCAAATCCTTGGAGGGCAGCAAGGAATCCATCGTAAATCCTTCCGACGTAAACGCATCACGCGACCGTTTCAGTTTCGATTTCGATCCAAGCTTTTTAATTACAGGTGATTTGGTAGAACTTTCTACAACGGATGGCACAAATCTAGATTTTGTCTCCGCTTCTGGGTGGGCAAATAGCACTGTTCAAACCAGCGGTAACTGGTACGTTTTTGTCGATGAACTAGGAGGGATCAAGCTTTACGGCACTTTTGACGAAAGCTTAGAAGGCGGTCCTACAGGTTTAGTGCCCTTAGCAGCTATTACGCGCGATATTCCGATTCGGGTTAATATCCGAGACCGTGACTCCCGACTATTGGCAGCAGTTACTGAATACGAACTGAATACAAACCGCGAAACAGTTGACATCACTACTCTTAGCGATGAACACCGCCAGCAGTACAGCAGTTTAATTACCGGAAGCGGTCGCCTTGTAGCTCACTGGGACTACGCTAATGAATACGAAAAAGAGCCAGTCCATTATTTGATGCAGCTAGTTATAAGAACTGAGGTTGGTTCTGCTTTCCGAGGAAAGTTTTACATTAAATATCCAGATACAACAGCCCAAGCTGGTGATTTTGAAGCAACACAAATCAATGATGCCTTGTGGTGGGAGTTCGACGCAATCGTCACCGCAAGCGCTGTTAGTTTTACAGCGGATTCAATGGTGGTTGGCACTATCGACTTTGTTGCTACTGGTCCGATACGTCTGAAGGCACAGACACAGCAAAAACGTTACCTGCTTCAGGAAGACACCGGCAAGATCGAGCTGGAGCAAGCAGCAGACTCCTACATTTTGTTGGAAGAACGGGATTAAGACTTAGACTCGGTGTAACTGTAAACGCCACGCGAGCACTGGGGCATGGCCGACCTTCGTATCAGCGAACTTGCAGCCCTAGCCGGTGGCGACCTAGCGGCAGGGGACTTACTGGCTATTGCGGACGTAAGCGCCAGCGAGACCAAAAAGATCACAGTCACCGACTTGGTTGGCAATGCCACCACGCTGATCGCCGATGCCACTATCCCCGGCGCCAAAATCTTGTTCAGTGCTGGCACGATTGCTGGCAGCGCCATCGCAACAGGCGGTATCAGCGCAACACAGCTTGCTAGCGATGCGGTTACTGCTGCCAAACTTGCTGACGAATCCAGCGTTGACCTTGTAACCACGCTGCCCGCCAGCGGCGCATTTGTCGGTCAGATCGCACTGGACACTGACGACAGCAAAATTTACTGCTGGGACGGCACTAGTTGGGTCAGTGTTAAAGCGGCAGGAAGCATTAACAGTGTTGTCGGCAGCAGTGCCGGAGTTGTAAATATCAATGTGAGCACCTCTGGGGATGAGGTGACAATCAGCACAACGCTGGATAATACGACTGCGGCATCTCAGTTTTTGGCCGGTCCAACATCTGCCGGCGGTGCTGTTTCCTATCGCACAATCACCGGCACTGACCTCCCCACACCAACAACTACAACAAAAGGCGGTGTTGTAGTAAATGGTAACGGGCTTAATTTAAGCGGCAACACCATAGTTATTGATAATAGTGTCGAAGCAAATACAGAGGATTTTCACGTTGTTCAGTACACAGCAAACGGTTTAATCACCTCTGGGCGTCTGATTACTGCCTCTGATCTTCCCGCTGCCACCAATGAAATTCTTGGTGCCGTGTATCCAGGGACCGGGCTAACAGCAGGAACCGGAGGTGAGCTAAACCACTCAAACTCTGCTGCTGCTGGTTCCTACGCCAAAGTTACTATTGACAGCCAAGGGCATGTAACAGATGGATTAAGCCTAGATCCCGAAGATATCCCGAGTCTTGACGCGGCAAAAATCACTACCGGTACGTTTACTTCAGATCGACTAGCCGCCAACTCGGTTACAGCAGCGCAACTTGCTGATTACGGGATTGCGCAAATCAGCAGCTCGCAGCCAGTACCTGAATTTGCTGGTCAGCTGTGGATCAATCCAACAGACCGCACTGCTTATGTATGGGTCGGACAAGTAGACCCGGTGCAAGGCTACTTTTTGCCGCTAAATAACGAGTTTGGCGCACAAGCAAACTTGCGCTTTGGAGGAACATATAATGCCGATACCAATGTTGTTGCCAGCCTAAATACATACGGTTCTGAATCTGGACTAACTGTTGGCTCTGCTCTCGCTGCTCCAACATCGGCCAGTTCTGGCGTGTACTTGCTTGTTACCACAGCAGGGACGGGTGTATCCCCTGCTCCAGCAGTTGCACTAGACGTAGGCGACTGGATCCTTAGCCCTGGCTCTGGTACGACTTGGACGCATGTAAACCTTGTCGGCGCCGGCATCAGCGTTATTGACGCTGAAGATGTGACCTTCGACGGCAGCGCACTTAGCCCGGCAATGACTGGTGTTGCGGATGCTAGTGCTGCGCTTACAACGCTATGGGGGCGAGTTCAAATTGCCAGCCTATCGACATTAGGCATTGTGCTGGAAAGCACCGAAATTACAGTAGACAACAGCAGCGGGGCAATGGCAATCGGAGTGGTTGATGAAGGAAGTTACTAATGTCTCGCTTCAACTACAACAACGAAAACCTTCCACGAGGTGGCGTTGAAGGCGAGCTGCTGGTAAAAATCACCAACGCTGATTACTACGTGCAGTACAAAACCTTGAGCGAGATTGTGGCTGAGTACGATTTGGAGATTGACGAAGGGGAATTTTAGTAGACTGTTTGCGTAACGCCGTCCCAGTGGGAGTTAAGGCATGGCAACGTACAAGCACCTGCGCAGCAGCACCGCAAATAAGCGTCCAACCACCAGCATTGCTGACGGACAGCTTGCAATCAACACGAACACTGCAAGCCCCGGTCTGTTTTTTAAGGATTCAGCTGGTACGGGTATCGTCAAAGTTGGCCCCGTTCACGTTGGCACTACTGCACCAAACTCTGTGCCTGCTAGCGGCGGCAGCACCGGGAATTACCTAGGCGAACAATGGCTGGATACCAGCGTCAGCCCAGCCCAAATGAAAGTATGGAACGGCAGCGCGTGGATTGGTGTTGTTGCTGATGAACTGCCTGTATCCAAGCTGCAAGATGGTAGTGCTCGCCAGTTATTGCAAACGGATGCAGCTGGCACTGGAGTTGAATGGACAAGCAACGTTGATGTACCTGGCACGCTTGACGTAAGCAGCACCGCAACATTTGACAGTATTGCCAGCCATCCGCTCGGTTCCGCTGGTGCGCCCACAATTACATTTACTGGCGATACAAATACCGGCATCTATTCACCTGGCGCAGACCAAGTAGCCATCTCGACTAACGGAACTGAACGCGCCCGCATCGACAGCTCCGGCAGGTTGCTGGTGGGGACGTCTACTGCGTCTACAACGCTTGGCGCGCTTACGGCAAAACTTCAAGTACAAGGAACAAGCGTATTTGATACCGGCATCACAAATGCATTGTGGGAATCCAGCTCCAATCCCGCTCAACTACAGCTGGTTAAGTCGCGTGGTGCTTCGATTGGCACTCAAACAGTTGTTCAAAATAACGACACCCTTGGCCGGATTTTATTCGGTGGTTCTGACGGCACCGATTTTGAAACTGCTGCATGGATTCAGTGTGACGTAGACGGCACCCCTGGCGCTAATGATATGCCAGGGCGACTAGTGTTCTCCACTACTGCCGACGGAGCGAGCAGCCCGACGGAGCGGATGAGGATTACGAGTAGCGGAGGCGTGCTTGTAGGAACAACCAGCTCTGTAATTGCCGGCGCTACCATATTTTCCGCAATTTCGGCAAATCTGACCGCCCAGTTTGGACTTTCTATAGCAACAACGCAATCTTCAGGAACGGGTGCCCTGTTGCAGTCTGTCTTCAATAATACTCAGGTTGGAAGTATTACCAATAACTCCACGTCTACTGCATACAACACCTCGTCTGACTACAGATTAAAAGAAAATACTGTTCCGCTGACCGGCGCTATTAATCGAATAAACCAGCTCCAGGTTCATCGCTTCAACTTTATCGCGGATCCCAGCAAGACGGTTGACGGTTTCATCGCCCATGAAGCTCAAGAAGTTGTCCCTGAGTGCGTTACTGGCACCAAGGACGAAGTGGACGATGAAGGGAACCCCGTCTATCAGGGCATCGACCAATCCAAACTGGTGCCCCTGCTGACGGCTGCACTGCAAGAAGCTATTGCCAAGATCGAAAGTCTTGAAGCTCGCTTAACTGCGGCAGGCATCTAAGTCCCCTTCACTACTCACCGGGGAGTTAGCCATAACTCCCCAAAACCCGTACATTTCACCTGACACCACCTGAACCATGGCCACCACCTACACCTGGGCAATCGCCAACATGGAGCATTACACCGCTGACGGTGTGGTGTTCACTGTTCACCATACGGTTAGTGCCGATGATGGCACCTACTCCAGCTCGGCCTACGGGAGCATTGGCCTGGAGAAGCCTGATCCTCAGAACATGATTCCGTATAACCAGCTCGACGAGGCGACCGTCGTGGGCTGGGTCAAAGACCACTTCGGCCCAGAGAAAGTCGGAGAGATCGAGGCTGCACTCCAGCAGCAGATCGATCAGCAATATGCGCCGACCACCGCCCCTGGCCTCCCCTGGGCTGCTGCTGCCTGATGGAAAAGCACCTCGCTACGGCAGGTGCGGTGATCGCGGTGCTCACGGCAATCGTGGGCACCACCATCGCCATTGAGACGCGTTACGCCAAAAGCGCAGAGGTAAAGGCGCAACTGGAGGATTACTACGCCAAGCAGCTCAAGCTACGCATCCTTGAGATTGACTTGAAGCCTGACCCGACACCATCAGACCGTGCGCTGCGGCAGTACCTTATGCAGGAATTGAACAAGGAGACGCGATGACTTGGTTGTTTTTTGCCGTCGCCTGGTGCGCTGGTTTTGGCTTGGCTTATTGTTTGATGGCAATTAATCCACGCAATGACGACTGATGGCTACAAAAGCAAAAACTGGTACGGGCAAACTTGAGGTTATCCCCAAGAAAAAACGCACACGCCAAGGTCAAGGGCAGCACAGTCGACCCAATCACGGGCGTAAAAAACTAAGGGGCCAAGGACGCTAAGCTGGCTGTATGGCTATTTCACCTGGCACATACAACATCAGCCTGCAGCGCCGGGCGGACTACAGCATCACGCTGCAGTTCAAGGATAGCAATAATGTTGCGATCAATTTGACTGGCTGGACCGTTGCAGCACAAACCTGGAACCAAGGGCGCACCACAAAATACGCTGACTTCACCGTCACCTACACCGACCGCAGCACCGGGACTGTTGCAATCGCACTGACTGACGAGCAAACCGCCCTGCTGCCGAACGAGGCGTATTACGACGTTCTATTAACTAATGCCAGCGGCCTCAAAGAATACTACCTTGAAGGCATTATTTATGTCAGCGAGGGATACACAGCATGACTTCTGTAAGCATCAGCGCCGTCAGCAATACCGTTGTCGTTACTGAAAACGGCAGCAGCACAGTCGTTACTGTCCCTCAAACTTCAACTGTTACTGCTATTACTGAAGGTCCGCAAGGACCATCCGGTCAAGCAGCA
>Ga0196905_1000344_pt1 | contig 19039 bp, 30 predicted proteins | sample CB_VirMetaG_3_FD_169098 | JGI IMG/M metagenome (GOLD analysis project Ga0196905, IMG submission 169098) | Freshwater to marine saline gradient viral communities from Chesapeake Bay - CB_1508_1S Viral MetaG (v3) (version 3) | ecosystem: Environmental > Aquatic > Marine > Coastal | place: USA... | reverse complement strand
GTGTCCAATCTATCTCTTGTTCTAATCTTCCTAACTCAAAAGCAAATTGGTCAGTTCTTTTATCACTAAAAATAAATTTATCATTTTGAAGAATAAATTTTTTTGCTCTATATTCTTCTCCCTCTAACAAATTATTTTTAATTATTTCTAATATTTCTTTTTCTTTTTTATTCATTTTATTTTTTCCTTTCTGTTTTTTATTTTTATATACCTCTTGAAATAAAATACAATGGGATTATATGGGAATTAGTAGTTAGAAACTTTTGAACCACTATATCTAGTGGTTAATCAAAAAACCTTTAATTATTAGAGTTCTTTACTTTTTGCGAAGAACTTGTCATTTTTATTTTTCAATCGGGGGTGTGGTGTAAAAGCCACACTCTTAATAATAGAAATGTAAATAGCTAAATAACAATTTAGCAATAAAAAATTGCTAAATATAAACTTAGCTAAAATTAACAGGCACAGGCTGGACCGACCGGGCGCAGGCTAGGCGGCCAACTCCCGGTAAAAAGCCGGGACAAAAGCGGCCAAACAGGAGCTTAAATCACAGGCGACAAGCGACAGGCTAAGTTGATTATCTCAATTTAATCTGATATAAAAATACAATTATGGCGAGAGGTTTAACAAAAAGATTGACTGAAATGCAGATGAAGTTCGCAAGAACTTTAGTCTTTAATGAGGGTCGTAAAACACCTAGAGAGTGTGCCATAGAGGCAGGCTACGATGAAGATACTGCATATGTCAAAGCAAGCCAATTAAGAAATCCAAAATTATTTCCATTAGTAGTAAAGTACATAGGCGAACTACGAGAAGAATTGCAGAAAACTTATGAAATTACTTTTGAAAATCACGTTATGGAACTTGCTAGATTAAGGGACGCGTCCAGAGATAAAGGAGCTTGGAGTGCAGCTATTAATGCAGAAGTTGCTAGGGGTAAGGCCGCAGGCTTATATGTAGATCAAAAGATTATTAAATATGGAAACTTAGATCAATTAACAGAAGTTGAATTAGAGGCTAAGATGAAACAGATTTTAGATGATCATAAAACTTTGATTGAAGGTGTTGATTATCACGTACACAACGACACTCCTTCAATAGAAGACAACCAAAGCAAGTCCACCACAGACAATTCCTAATTGAGTTTGACGATTTTTCTAATACATCCTGTTGGGTAGACATTCCGATCTCCAAAAGTATATTTGCCGGACTCATCTACATCATAACTTCCAAAAGTCAAAACTTTATCTTTGTCCTTGTAAAATAACCAACCATCGCTAACAGGTTCCGTGGGTTTCATCTTTTTAAAGTCTTCCTCATCTCCCCAACCAGAGTCACCTAATATATCTTTCCAGAATACTCTTACTCTTGCGTAAGGGAACTTAGTACTAGCAGTATCTTGAACCTGCATCTTTTTTCTTTTCTTAGGCATATAGAGTTTTATAACACAAAAATTCTCTGTGTATAAGGGAGATTTTGACCCCTATAAAGTTTTTTTTCGCAAAAAATTGGCTCGCGCGCCGGATACCAACTTGAGTTAATACAATTAACAGCCAATATCAATGCTTATTTAACCACTCGGTAGAGAACAAATAAGTTATTGATTTATAAAGCTGTTATCCTACCACCACCACCGCCTATTTTAAAAATTTTAAAAAAAAAAAACAACACCCCCCAAAGTTCTACTATACCACGCACCACGCTCCACGCCGCATTATCGCCTAAAAGTTGTATCACTACCATTTTGTTCTCTTATTGTTCTTGTTTTAAAATAAAAATCAATGAAATCAGTGCTGTGCATTTTTGTTCATTGATAACGATCCGCGCTTAACGTATCGTTCGCATTCAACCAAAACAAAGGAACAACCAATGCCAAAAAAGAAAAAAGAAGATAATATTCAAGATATTTTGGATAGAATCGAGGAAGATATGGCTTCTGTAAGAGAAAAAGCAGAAGAGCTACAAGAAAAATTAGAAAATTGTACTTGTGATGAAGACGAAGAAGACGAAGACTTCGAAGACGAAGACGAAGATTAATTCAACACCTCGTGGTTATCGTCAATAGATTTCATTTTATTGGCGATAACTTTACACATCTGATACCATTTCCTCTTCCATACAGCCTTCATTTCTTCACTTCCACAATTTAGGTACGCCATAGCCAAATTATTCAAAGCACGCATATCTGAGGCGAATTTGTCGGTTTTAGAGTGGTTTTTCATATGATCTTCTTTCCTTTCGTTAATGGTAATTTACAAGATAATTTTAACACTTGGTTATTATTATCAAAATACGTGGTTTTCTTCATAAAATTTCCTTCCCAATTGAAATCGTAGCCTTGTTCGGTAAGTTCGGTAAGGTTCCAAGCATAGTAGGACCCGCAGCTATATGCTGCGATATACCCGGCATTTTTCTTAAGACGCTGAGAGCGTCCCATTAAAGCGTCGTATTTTGCCTTTTCTAAAAAACAATCGTTATATCGATTGGCAGGCATATGTCTATATTTAAGTTCCAAAGTGTAAACTTGATTATTACAGTCCACTTGATCAAACTCGTCAATAGTCTTTTTAATATTGTCATCGTTAAATACTTTCTTGTTTAAAGTATTTATCATTTCAGACTCTTTGACTTTATAATTTATAAAACTCATCTACCCGTTTTAGCCATTCAAATTTCGCCCTACGGAACTCCTCACCTTCAAATACAAACTCTTGAAAGTAATTGTCTTTTGTGCAAATCAAATTGACACCCTTTTGTATATTCGTACCATAAACTTCGTTATGTGCCAAGGCATAGGCTGCTAATTGTAGCTTATAATCCTCGATCCACTCACGACGTTTCGGCTTGTTCGATTGTTTAAAATCGACTATACTCTCTGCCCCATCATATATCCCTACCACATCAGTGGCTCCGGCATAGAGTCCAGGATAATACAACGTCACCTCTAATCCCCAAAACTCTACTAACCGGTCTTTTAATCCTTTGTTAATAATTTGTTCGGCCATCGTTTGTGCATTTTGTCCTAAGTCCGTTAGATCTAAATAACCCTGTCCTAATAAAAATTTTTCAATAATGGTGTGCATCGCCGTTCCACGATTCGCGGCACTCTCAGTAATGTTCTTGGCCTCTTCTACTCCTACCCGAGCTCTCCAAGCATCCAACGATGCTTTCTTCTCAGGGGGTTGAGTTGCGGAAAGGATAGTCGTGACGCTTGGCAATTGTTGTGCATTGACATCATAGTGTCGTTGATCATTAATTAAACTTCGAGAAGAAGTGGGGTAGTTATATAGCTGATTTAGTTTCATTATTTATTTTTTTCTCCTCATACATTTTCTTTCTTTCTTTTTGAATGTCCCAAGAATTAAAGGAACCTTTTAAATGATAATTCATTTGTAAAAAAGTAGTAATGCGTTCTTCATATTGAACATTACTGACAATCAATTTATTAATAATAACTTCTAATTGAGATAAAGTAAGCCCCTCTTTTATTTTTACTAAAAGATAAGATAATATTTTATTTTTTGCTTTTGCTCGTATACGATCTAATTTTAATTGATTAATCTTTTTACGAATTATTTCTTTTTCGGGTTTAACAGTCACCATTATACACTCCTATGATTGCTTTGCCGATTTCTTCGGCGATTTGCGGGACGATAGAATTTCCCAATGCTTTAAGTCGGTGTACCCTGCCGGATACCCCATTAGCCACTCGACCCACATCGGGTTCAAACTCCCACCTGCGTGGCCAGCTAACTTGCTCTTGGCTTTGATCTTTTCGTAATTCGTGTTCGGACCTGAGTCCTTGTAATCCCTCGAAGTCGGTGTTGGCATCATCTTCACTGTATCCGCTAGATTTAAACTGTGACTGTTCTTTCCGTCTTTCGTTAGTCTTCTCCCTGTTTTCGTTAATTTCATATTTGGATGCTCTATCTCCTGTGTTGTTGGAGTCGGCCACAACATCTTCTCGTGTCTCACTTGATCGTTCAGACTGATTGGCATTTTCTTTTTTAATTTCATTTTCATTCTCTGTTCCGAACTGGCTCCCCTGTCGCAGTGTGCGTCGGGAGTTCTCCACATATTCGTCACGGGAGCTCCGTACTCCACTTGCTCCGCTAGTGACCCTGGAGGTATCGTCGTTCTTCCGATACTCTTTCGATATTCTACTCTCCTCTCCATCGCTTCTTTGGATCGTTTGTTTCTTATCGTTGCTGATGGAGTAAGCCACAATCCAAACTCTTTCTCTTCGGTGGGGAGCATCGACGGCGCAAGCTGGAATATTGTACGTTTGAACTTCGTAACCTTCACTTTCCAAGTCAGCGCACACAGTTTCGAAGACCACGCCGTCTTGGATGTTAATAATATTTTTGACATTTTCGCCAATAACGAATGTGGGTTTAAATTCTTGGATGACTCTAAACATTTCTGGCCAGAGATGTCGGTCGTCATTAGTTCCTTTTTGTTTCCCTGCAACACTAAACGGCTGGCACGGGAAACCACCCGTGATGACATCTGGGAATTCGATTCCGTCTTCTTCAAATTGTTTTTTTGTAAGCGTTCTGACATCTCCATAAACTTTAACACCTTTCCAATGTTTTTGCAGCAGTAACGTGCAATATTTATCTATTTCACAAAATGCTACGGTTTTAAATGCTCCCGTCTTTTCTAACCCTAAACTAAATCCACCAATGCCACTAAATAAATCTAATACTTTTAATGTCATCAGTTCACCAAAATCATCAATCGATGGGTTTCAGTGGATCCGATAATTTTATTTTCTACTAAAGTAACTGTTTGGATATCTCTTGGTTTGTCTGGTTGTTCAGGAGTTACAATTTGAACTCTTGCATATCCTCCGGTTTCACCAGCATTAAATTTTTCCAACAATTGTATTAGTTCTTTAGTTCTGATCATCTTCCCACCTTTTATAATTTTCTCTATACAGTTGCTGTTGTTCTTTCGCGTCTCTCATCATCTCTTCTAACAGTTCCTTATATTTTTTTCTTTTTTTCTTATTTGGTTTTACTCTTTGTTGATATTTCGGTGTCCTTAAATCTTTAGCAATTGGATTTTTGGTCATCTTTTTTAAACACAGAATTTCCATTTTTATCTTGGTAAATGATCCAAGAAACATTACCATCCCAATAATAACCAACTACATCAAGCTTCTTTTCCATTTTTATATCCATTCTTTTTTGCTTCTTTTGCTATTACTAAACTAGCTGTCTTTGATATGGTAATATCAAAGTTTGCCATTTTTCCTTTAGCCAAAAACTTTAACATTTTGTAAACGTTAATTGGTATAGAAATAGATTTAAATTTATTTGGATCCGCCATAACTATATCCTCACCGCTCTATACTCATACACATTTTCTTTTATCTTTTTTTGAAAAAGATGTATCATTTTTTGATTTGCTATCTTTAAAACATTATTGGCAAATGATCTTAACTCATAGTTACCATTAGCATCCTTGACTAAAAAGCCTGTGTGATAAACATAATTATCATTATTTCTTGAGCTTTGAAGCCATTTTTCGAATGTTTGTGCGTTCATATTACTTTCCTTTCTTTGTTATTTTTATAAACATATATGGGAACTTATAACACAAAAACAATACTTGCAAGTAAAATATTTTTAAGGTAATATATAGATCTCTTCTCACACCTTTTGTTTGCTCGTCCTGGATATCTTTCCAGGGCGGGCAGCAATTTAATAGACATACCTGTTTTATAATGTTAGCTTTTTCCGCTTATGGAAACTTTTATTATGATAGTTATGTTATGCCACTTAGATTATTTTAATGGTCAAGAAATATGTATTCCTATGACTCCAGAACCACAAATTTATTATAGTAATAAAAAAGAATGTATGGAAGCTGTGGAGCAAAAGATGGAAGAAATGAAAACAATAGCTATTTATAACAATATAAAAATTACTAATTTGTACGTAAATTGTATTCAAGATAAATCTAAACCTAATACTTAATTAGGAAAACCTTGGCCACGTTCCGATTTCTTTTTGCCTTTATGTTGTTTAGAATGCCTACCCGGTCTTTTAATCCTATTTCTTTTTAAAATTTCAGATACACCTAATTTACTTTTTTTTGCCATAGATTATATCTAATGTTTCTTTTTCCATATTACCGATAGGAATATATTTAATAACCCCATTTACTTTTTGTTCTGTATCTTCTCCACAAAAAGTACAACGATAATAATCTTCCACAATAAAAACCAATGGTGTAAATTCATTACAATTAGGACAAACACCGTGAACGACAGTAGTTCCTAGTGTAAAACTTCTTTTTCTATTTTTTGCCATTTCCTATCGTACCTAAAGCTTTACCCATTGTCTCGTATTTATTTTCATTTTTTGTTTCTTTTGTAGCACATCCTAATAAGGATAAAAAACAAAACAATATTAAAACCCATATAATGGGAATGCTGTATTTTGGGTTTATTTTCATTTTTTAAATTTTTCTTTAATAATTTGATAATAACCAACAATCATAACAAACAAACAAGTAAAAAAGAATAATATAATTAAACCTATTTGCATAAATATGGTTATAAATAATGATAATAAATGAAAAAATGTGGATTTAGTGAATTTAATAACTAATTTTGTTATTAATTTTATACCCATATAGGGTCCTATTTTTATTAAATGGTACAAACCATCTTTTGAATCTTTTAATTGTTGAGTCAAACTTTTCATATAATCCCCCTAAAATCATTTGATTTCTCCCCAACTCATACCTTGTTCATAATCTACTTTATTTGGAACTTCTAACTGAACTGCTGATTCCATTATTTCAATAATTTGAGCGGCCATTTTATCATCTTGAACTGATATGTCCACCTCATCGTGTATTTGAATATGAGGAATAATTTTATTCTCATATAAAGCTATCATTGACTTTTTAGTCATATCAGCAGCTGACCCTTGGATCAGTCTGTTTAAGGCTTTATAAGTAAATGCTCTTTTTAATGGCTCACCATATTCCTTACGTGCTTGTTCCAAAGGTAGCGGTTTATTTATACCAAATTGTACTGGTTGCCACAATTCAAAATGACAAGCTCTTCCCAATAGAGTTCTTATCTTTCCTCTATCATTAGCAACTCTAGATACTGTGTCCATTAATTCTTTTACAAAAGGTGCTCTTTGATTATACTGTTGAATCAATTTTTCAGCAGCTTCTTTCATTAATCCTAATTCTGCCATTAATTTATTTTTACCCATTCCATACATTAAACCTAAATTAATAGTCTTAGCTTGCTTACGTTCAATTCCAGCCATATCAGCAACTACTTGATGGAAGTCTGCATTTCCTTTATTATATGCATCCACAATTTCATCTACTCCTCTCAAATTTTGTAGCTTAGCATAATGAACTAATATTCTTGGTTCTTGTTGTGAATAATCAAAACATCCCCATTTATGATTTTGTTCTGGAATAAATATAGATCTAATCATCGGTCCAAGTTCCGGGTGTCTTGCGGGTATTTGTTGTAAGTTTGGATTAGACATACTAAATCTTCCTGTCACCGTTCCACCATCATCGGAACGTATTTGATTAATATCTGCGTGTATTCTTCCTTTCACTGCGTGTTTGGTAATTGTATCAATAAAAGTAGTATGAGCTTTGTTAATCTCTCTCGCATTAGAAATACATTGGGCAAGTTCGTGAGGATGATTGGCTAAAAAATTTCTAGTAAAGCTAGGTGCTTCTGTTTTTTCTGTTTTGTCATAGGGCAATTTCAATGCATCAAAAGCTTTTGCAATAGAGGTGGCTGTCCATAATTCTACATCTACTCCGGATAAGTCTTTGATTTTATGTAATAATTTCTTTTCTTGATTTATTAAATTTTTCTTTATTGTGTTTGCTCTTTCTAAATCTACGGGAACTCCTTTAAATCTCATTTCTATTAAACAAGGAAATAATTTTGTTTCTAAATCAAATATAGAAGTTAATTCTTGAGCATATATTTCAGCTTGTAGTCGTTGCCATAATTTTAAAGTAGACTCAGCATCTCTTTCTGCATATTGGCCAACATACAAAGAAGGAAGCCTCCACATATCTTTTTTAGGATCCAATCCATATTCTTTTGCTGCTGCTTGTAAAACTTTTTCATCCTTACCAATGCCAACATATTCTTTTGCTAATGAATCTAAACGATACGATAATCTATTTTCATTAATTAAAGATGCAGCTATCATTGTATCTACAATCTTTCCTTTAATTTCAATTCCTTCTGACCGTAACCAACACACGTCATACATTGCGTTATGAAAAATAAAAGTAATGTTTTCTTTTTTAAATAAATCTTTTAACCAAGAGATAACTAACTTCTTATCCATATTACCTTGTTCGTGACCAATAGGATAATAACCAGACCAACCTTCTACTGCGATTGCAACTCCTGCTATATGTCCTCTTCCAACCACGTTCCCCGATCCAAGTTCCATTAGCATTGGATCATTCGTCTCTAAGTCAACAGCAATTTCTTTATATCCGGTAAGATCTTTTAATTCATCAGGCATCACCCATTCTGTTTCCGGTGCAAATAATGGTATCTGTGTGGTTCTCATTTTTTCTTTTTTCTCATTTCTTCTATTTCTAATTCACAATAATGAATAATTTTTTTCAAATCTTCTATGCCGTTTTTATCTTTATACCTGACTACGTATTTAATTACATTGCCTTGGAAAAAAGATAAGTTATTAGCTGTAATAAATGCATAAGGCTGTATGGTATGTTTAGAATAATGATCCCCACCTTCTTGACGATTAGAGGGAAATGCTTTTTCTAAATCTGATTTACTGGTCATAACAAATAAGCCCTTTCAAAATTTTTTGGATCTACTATATGTAATTCTTTTTTAGCCCTTGTTGCACCTGTATAAAACAAACGATGTAATTCGTCTGGATCGTGTGCAAACGTCTCCAATGCTGCATTGGTTAAATCTTGTAATAATAACACCTTTTCTGCCTCTCCTCCTTTAGCCCCGTGAATAGTAGACATTACTATTCTTGGATTTTTATTAATCTGCTCACCATTTGCTCTCATATTCCTTATATAGTTTTCTGTGAAAGTGTCTAGTCCTTCAAATGATTCGTACCAAACTTTGTCTGTCAATAATCCAAATTTTTCTTTACATTCTTGGATATTATATTTTTCTTCGGAATGTAATAATTTTCCTGTTCTAAACCCCTCTGCTACACTGGTTCCTAGGTATTCATATATATTTTTAATTTCAATATTATTTAAATAAGATCCTTTTCTCCAATTTTCCCAATTGTTTAAAGCTAATAATAATTTTAAACTGATAGAGTTCTTTCCTTTATATTGATAATACCAACCTCTTAATTCACATAACTCTTTCACATCATCTAAAAAATGATTCGCAGAGGATAAGACTAACCAATCGCCTTTAGACATATCTACTTGAGTCACGTCAGAATATCGTTTTAATAATCCTACTTCCTGTCTAGGTTTATAAGGTTTATTAAATCTATTCTGTACTTTATTAATAATTCTTTGTGATAGTTCGTGAATGGGTCCTCCTGGTATTCTATAAGATTGTTCTAAAGTAGTGATAGTATCTACTTCTTCTTTTAAAGTAATAAAATGATCTACGTCTGCACCAGCCCATTTAAAAATAGCCTGGTCATCATCTCCTGCGATATATGTTTTCTCTGTATTTTTCCACATACAACGAACCATATCCCATTGTAATAAAGATAAATCTTGAGCTTCATCAATAAACAATACTTCAAATTTAGGGCTTATTTCTTGTTGAATAAATTCTTCTAATAAATCTGTAAAATCTTTTAAATTTTTTTCTTTTTTAAAACGAGTTAATTCTTCTGATAATAAATATAAAGTATTTCTTTCTATATCTAAGATATTTTTTCTGGAATCATAGTAATCTAATAAATCCATTCTCTTCACTCTTGCTGTATTGATGATAGTTAAGTATTCATTATCGGAATTAAAAGTTCCATCTTCAGTAGAAAATTTAGCTACTTTGATTGGTATTCCACATTTCTCTCCAAATTCTTTATAGTCTTCTGGCCTCATCATTTTCTCTTTAGTCATACCTAACATTTTAAATGCATAAGAATGTAAGGTTCTGAAGTTTTCTAAATCTGTCTCTATATCTAAAGCAAACTTTTCAGCAGCTCTAGTAGAGGCTTCTCTAGCAGCTTTTCTAGTAAAAGAAAAATATCCTATTTGTCTTGGTCTTACGCCTTGTTGAATAAATTCATCGATTAAATTTAATAACGTTGTCGTCTTTCCTGTTCCCGGTGGTCCTAGTATTATCGTTTTCATATTTCAATAACTTATGTCTTAATTCTAAATTTTCTAATTCTAATATCATCTTTTCGTTTTTTAATGTTTCTATCTCCATCCTAAATCTAAGATGCCAATTAACACCAATATCAGTCATTAGAAATGATCTTCTTGATATGTAATAGAAGAAACACTTGCTTCTATCTTTTTCATTGTTTTAATTTTTATTAATCTTGGATTTTGTTTTTTAATTTGAATTCTTACTTCGTCTACAAAACAATCTAATTGTTTAATTAAATTACCTGTTTTAATTTTATCTAATTCCCAATTATTTTTTTTACAATAATTATAAAAATCTTCCATTCTAAAATAAGTAAATTCTCTTGTATCATCTGTGAAAGGAAGTTTATTAAAAATATCATCCATTGTTCTTGCAGATTGTCTATTGGTAGTCCAATCCTGTAATAAAGAAGTAATCTGGTTAATTGGATCTAAAGATTCTAATGGTTCTATTTCTTGTAATCCATTATCTAATAATGGTTTTAAATAAAATTGTTTCCAATCTTTTGGCTTTAATACAGGAACTAATAAATTTGCTTGATCTAAACAAGCCAAAGCAAACAATCCTGAATTATACAATTGTTCTGTTTTTAATTCTATTCTTGATTCCCCTACATCTAAAAACCATTGAGGTGGTTTAGATGAATATTTAGTTAAATTACCTAATGCTGGTATTTCTTCTTCTCCAAATCCAACTCCATATTTTTTCATTCTACACAAACCAGAACTGCATACAGAATTAATAGGTGCATCTTTACATCGGTATTTATCATAACCTTTTTTATTAATAGATTTAATTAATTGTTGAACCTCTGTATTATTCAAAGGTGGTTTCATATATTCTATATTTGATTTTACTAATTCATCTTCCCAAGAATCTGGTTTTGCTTGTTTGTAATAAACCGCTATATTAAACAATGCATTGTTCCTTGCACCTTCTCCGAATCCATCTTTTGCTAATTTATTTAAACAAGGTGGTCCTTCTATAAATGCATCTTTGTGTATTGGTTTTGATTCTTGAATTACAATATCTTCTATTTTATCTTGTGCATATTTGTCATATAATTCAAAAAATTCTTCTAAAGTAGCACCGTCTCCATCATCCTTAATAGCATAACGCAATCCATTCATTTGATTGTGGTAAGGTAAATTTAAAAAGTTTCCTGTATCTCCACGTTCCACGAGTATTTCTGTTTGTTTAGGAAATATTTCAGCACCTTCATATCCTAAAGTAGATGCCATTTTTTTTAATGCTCCTTGCATTTGTGATGCAGGGATAAAATCTTTTGTAAATAAAAATACGTGCGCCCCTCCAGATTTAGAACGACACACTATTAATGGTAATTTTTTAGATCGTATATCAGTGACTAATTCTTTGTGATTAAAATTATATTCATCAATATCAATACAGCCCCACTTACAAGAATTAGTTTCATTAATAGGTATGATACCTAATGCCGGTCCTACACCATTAATATGATTTTCCCAAAGTTCATCAGTTACATTTTTTCTAACAATAAATGCTCTGCCTTTTTGTTTTCCATTTTCTCCTCGTTCTCCTTTCTGATATTGACCGTATGCTATTTTTAATCCTTCAAATATATTTTTAAATTTTTCTTTCATTCATTCTCCTTTTGAAAGAGGGGCTTTCGCCCCTCTTTACTATTACATTAGAACGGTACGTTTTCTTCTCCCTTCTCGTCTTTAATGTGTTTTGCCTGAACGTCTCCTCCTCTCACGCTTTCAGCAAATCCTTTTGCTTGCTCATAAAGACCTCTGTCTTTTACTGGACCAACCTTAGATACAGTCCAACCAAACCAAGTACCTTTGTCGTTTGATTGTTGTACAGTCTTCATATTATAAACGTGACTGTAAATTGGTGGAGTAAAAAGTCCCTTTGATCCTTGGAGCTTCAATCCATTCATCATTGAATTCCAAGTCTTACTTATTTTTAACTGTGTTGATTTCATTGTAATCAATGCAGTTTCTGCACCTGTATCTTTAGTAACAATTACAAAATACGATGCAGTATTTTCAAGATAGTTACCATTCTTCAACCTATCTTTATTGGTTGAATCTCTAGTAGCCTCAGAGATGATACTGCTACTTGCAGAATGAACTGCAACTGGAGCACCAGCACCTTCTCCTCTATCTTGCCACTCAACATATTCCCTTTTGTAATAACAAGGGATTACATTGATTCCTTTTTCACCATCATACAATTCGCCAGTAACTGTATTGTAAATCATACCAGGTTCTGCACCTTGTACATATTTAGCATCACGTTTATTGACTTGTGGTGATAATTGCCCAAGTATTCTAAGAAATGGTAAAGCTAAATCGCTTTGATCCATATTCTCGAAGCCGACTTGAGCATCAGCTTCAAACAAACTTGCACTTGGCAAGTTGTCTTTTATTTTAGTCACGGTTCCCGTTTCATTTTTCACGGTTGTCGTTTGTTGTGTCGCCATTCGCGTTTCTCCTATTTCCGGCTAAGTTTAGTCTCGTCCTTTACAAATAAATGAAAGAACTCGGAAGGCATATCGAGGCCGGCCTCGATACGCTCCCGATATAGAGCTTTCAAAGTCATTGGCTCAACTTTTTCTTTCTGTTGAGGTTCATAACCTTGTTCAGCTGCAAGGTTCAGCAATTGCTTAGCCTTGTTATCTTCGCCAACACCAAAGGTCACAGCAACTTCATTTTTAATTAAATCGCCTAACCCATTGCTACGAAGCCATTCATACGCCTGACGTTTTTTATCTTCATCTTTTGGAAGAGTACAACTATATTTTCTCTTCACTTCTACGGAAGATCCGTCGGCAAGTTTCAAAGATTGCAATCCCTGTTCTGCTAACATATTAGGGATGATCTCTGAACTAATCTGATCATACATTGTTTTTAAATTTTTTGTGTGTTCTTCAGAACTTTCAATTTGTTTTTCAATATCCTGAAGTCTTTGACATTGTAAAGCTAAAGACTCAATGTCTGTTTTTTCTATTAAATGTTCTTGATCCTGTTCCATCAAGTTAGTTAACTCAGTACTCATAACATTATCCTTTCTGATATAGATCGAAGTTTATTGGATAGTATTTAGCCTCTCGTCGATCCCATTTCAAGAGATTAAATTGACCATTAGTTTGGTCACTTACAATTGCACAAGAAATACCAATGACTGCTGGATCTCCTGTTAACAATAAATAATCTTGTTTTCTAAAGTCTCTTAAATTTTTTCTCATCTTAAACACAAATGGTGAAGATGAAAAAATAATTTGCGAATCAGGTCCATAATTAGGAAGACATATAACTAAGTATCCAAAGTTAGATGCACCTAAAACATTTATATTAGCAGGTGGTTCTTGTAATACATATACAAAATTTTCTTCCGGGTTCTCCTTATAAAATTGTAAGAAGTCCGCTAAAGATTTTGGTTTGTATAATTCAAAAATTTTATTCTTCATTCTATTATTCTCTTGACAGCTATATATCTATTATTATATGGATGTCAATAGAAAGAAAAATTATTTTATGGATTATAAATTTAAAACAAAACCTTACAAACATCAAATTACTGCATTAGAAAAATCTTGGAATAAAGAGGCCTATGCATATTTTATGGAAATGGGTACAGGTAAATCTAAAGTATTGGTTGATAATATGGCTATGCTTTATGATAAAGGAAAAATTAATGGAGCTCTTATTATTGCTCCTAAAGGTGTTTATCGTAATTGGTATTGTCAAGAAATACCAACTCATTTACCGAATCACATACAATCAACCGTTGTATTATGGAACGCAACAACAACAAAAAGTAAACAAAAAGAGTACGAAACTTTATTAAAATCTGATTATAATTTACACATTTTAGTTATGAATGTTGAGGCTTTTTCTACTCTCAAAGGTATTGATTTTGCATCTCAATTTTTACGAACCCATAAAACATTAATGGTAATAGATGAATCAACTACTATTAAAACCCCCACAGCAAAAAGAACCAAAGCTATTATTAAATTAGCACAACATTCTAATTATAGAAGAATCTTAACAGGTTCTCCGGTTACTAAATCACCCTTAGATTTATATACACAATGTGAATTTTTAGATCCTTGGTTATTAGGATTTCAATCTTATTATGCTTTTCGTTCTAGATATGCTCAGATGGTAGAACGAAATTTTGGGGGAAGAAAAGTTCAGTTAGTAGTTTCTTACAGAAGATTAGATGAACTATCTAATAAATTAGAATCATTTTCTTATCGTGTATTAAAAGAAGATTGTTTAGATTTACCAGATAAAATTTATATTAGAAGAACGATAGAACTTACAGAAGAACAAAAGAAACTTTATTCTACAATGAAACAAATGGCACTTGCTCAATTAAATGGAAAATTATTAACTGCCCCTAATGTTCTAACTCAAATGATGCGCTTACATCAAATTACTTGTGGTCATTTCAAATCAGATGATGGAGAAATACAAGAATTATCTTCTAAACGATTAGAAGAATTAATGTCTGTATTAGAAGAGACTGAAGGTAAAGCTATTATTTGGGCAAACTATATCTATGATATTGAACATATTGTAAAAACTATAAAACAAGAATATGGAGAAGATTCTGTAGTTCAATATTATGGTGCTATTGATTCAGAAAAAAGACAAAAAAATATAGAACAATTTCAAAATCCTGATTCACCTGTTAGGTTCTTTGTAGGCAATCCACAAACAGGAGGATATGGAATTACTTTGACAGCAGCCAATACAGTTATTTATTATTCTAATGGTTATGATTTAGAAAAAAGATTACAATCGGAAGATAGAGCTCATCGTATTGGTCAAAAAAAATCAGTTACTTATATTGATTTAATAGCTGAAGGAACTGTAGATGAAAAAATAGTTAAAGCACTTCGTAAAAAAATAAACATTGCTTCAGAAATTCTTGGGGAAGAGTTAAAAGAATGGATTTAAGGTATTTCACGATAAGCTATAAAAGAGCGGGAAATAAATTCCCACTCTTCTAATGTATAAGGCAACATTATTTTACTTCAATGTCCTTTACTTCAATTTCTTCTGGTTCTTGAACACCTAATTTTACAGACAATACTCCGTCTTTCATTTCAGCGTCATTAACCACTACATCGTTTCTTAATTGAAACTGTTTAAAGAATTTTCTAGCTGCTAATCCTTTTTCAATGTACTCTTTTTCTTTGTCATCTACTTGACCAGAAACAGTTAATACACCGTCTTTATACTGAACTTTAACATTTTTCTTGTTAAAACCAGCAAGACCTAGTTCAATAGCATATTCACCTTTTCCGTATTTTACTACATTGTAAAAAGGAAAAGCTTGTGCTTTTGACCAGCTATCGAAAATACTATCAAAAGTATCACCGAACATTGTGTTTGATTTATCCCAAATATCTTTTTGGAATTTGTTAATTAATTCTAAACCTGTCATATAACCTCCTTGTTAAGCAAAGTTTATAGGCCAGCCACATTGCTGCACCTTCGTCATATATAGGGGGTACCTGAGTATTGTCAAGAGGTGATTTCGTTTGTCTACGTGTCTATAATTAAGACTTTTTTATAAAGATTTGCTTGGAATTTGAATATGAGCTAATTTTTTTCCTTTATTAGACCCACTCTTAATTGTGTATCCAGGACCATCTTTATTGATATCCACTTCTTTTCTAGTTTTTAATAACAATTTTTCTTTTGCTTCTTTTTCTTTTTCACTATGATTTTTTATAATTAAATGTTTTAGTCTGTCTTTATATACGTGGTATCCACCAGACACATCTTTTAATCCGTTTTCTCTATCTAAAAATTTATAATCTATTTTTACTATATCAAAGTCTTTTTGTATCTTTTTACAAATAGTTTCAGCATCAAATTCACCACAACTATATACATCAAACTGCATTAAAGCTGGAGATGGTTCATCCCAAACGTGCATTACAATATGTGAAGTTTCAATAATAGCTGCACCAGTAATTCCTCTATTGCCCGGTACATCGTGATAGATAACATAAGGACCCATTAATACTTTCATATTAATAAAATCAATAAAATTTCTTAACCAATCTGTTAGATGTTGTGTATCCATTGGTGGTTTTATTGCTTCAGCTCTGACAATAAGATGTTTATGTACTAATACCTCATTGTTCATAAGCGGAGCTACCAAGGTTTGTAGACAACTTTATCGTTGTCATCACGCACTGCGCGCAAAGTTTGATTACGATTACCATCACCGGTCCACGATACGTGAACCCAACCACTGTTTGGTTGTCCATCTTTATAAAATTCTAAAATAAGTTGGTCAAAATTTAAATTGTTTTTAATCCACATAGCTAACTCCATATTGTCAACCCCTGGGATTTCTAGATCTGCGGCCTTTCCTTCTGCGTGTTGAGAAGTAGGTTTAGATCCAATATTGATACACAGTTCCGCTGATCGGAACCCGCTAGAGATAATGACTGGTTTGTCAAACTCTGAACGAATTGGTTGAAGTACGTTAATACATAAAGATTTCAAATTGTCAATCTGATCTGGAGATGGATTATTGGGGATGCCTTTTCTTTCAGCCACCTGACTTTTAGTAAGCTCCGCTAATTCAAAATTGGCTGATAGTTTCATTATTTCAGTATTTTATCAAAAAAGAACATCGCGACTGTTCCCACTGTCGCTAAGAGAACCCAGTAGATCTTGTCTACCTTACCGCCCAATTTCTCAATGTCCTGATGAATATGCTTTTGTGTACATCGAATTTGGTCTACATCACGTTTCACTCCTGTAACGTGTCCATATAAAGATATGATATGTTCTCCGGTTGTTTCTGGTTTCTTGCCGTTAGCCATTTAATTGTCCTGTTCTTCTGTTAGCTATTAATTGTGAAAGTGTATCACCTGGGAATAGATTTGCCAACTGTTGATTAAATAATACTGAAGAACCTGTTACAGCTGTTCCTGTAGGAGGAGTAACTTGTCCTGTAGGTGGAACAAAAGCTTGTTGTTTAGTTATTGGTTGTGGTTGTGGTTCTTCAATAGTAGATGGAATATCTAAAAATTTAAATTCATTATCTAATAATTTTAATCTTCTATTGTTTCGCATAGTTTGTAATATTAATGGTCTAGCTTGATAATAAGGATTTGGTACATCCACTCCTTCTTTTTTATTTAAATCTCTATTAATTTTTGAAATTCTTTCTTCAAAAAATTTACTAGGAACATCAGGTGTATATATTCCTCTATATAAATTTTCTAACACTTCTTTTTTGATTCCTGGTCTTTTAGTTGTTTCTCTTATTTTTGCATTAGAAACTCCTAAAGTTTTAGCAGCTACAATATTTTTATACATTTCTTTTAATGTATTAAATCTTCTAGATTCAGAATAATTATATGCTCCAACAATTTCATCTGGTGTTACTCTTCCTCCTTTTAATAAAGGAGCATTAAATAAACTTTTGTCTTTGTCCAATGCATCACTAAAACGAGTAGTTAAATAAATTAATGATTTTTCAGGATCAGATTGTATTTCTCGCATACCATATAAACTTCCTATTTCATCAGATAATGTATAAAGATTTCCATATTTATCAGTTCTTCCAGTAGCGGCTCTACCTAATCTTTTTATTTGTTCATAAGAACCAGGTTTAAATGTTTCAGCAACGTGTAATATTCCTTTGCCTATCTTTACCATAGTCTCATCTTGAGGATTCCATACTTGTCTTCCACTTCTACCAATTCCATTTCTAAAAGTAGAATCAACCAAAGCTTCTGTAAATATAGATTCAGTAGTATAAGGTTTTAATATTTCACCTACACTATCCATCATTCCTTGTCCTAGTGATTTCATTAAAGTATCTTTATCTCTAACACCATCAGACAACGCATTCATAATAGTATTGAAAGGTCTAACTAAAGTATCGTAAGCATTTGCATAACTAAAATCTATATATTTTAAATAACCTTTTTCATTTCTACCTGTTGGTATTAAAGTAGAATTTTTAGACCATTCAGGAACTCCTACTCTTTTTAAAGCATCCATTTCTTCTGTGGTCACATCATTTTTTGCTTTAAATGTTTCTGCTAATGCATAAGGAACACCAGCTGTAGTTGCGCCAAAACTAAATAATCTTTTATATCCAAGACCAACTAATTCTGGAATACCACTTGTAATTTCATCAATAGATTGTTGAAATATATTATGGCCTGTTCTCATTATCTCTAATGGAAATGCAATAAAGTTTCCAAAAGGAGTTTGTCGTAAAGCTCTACCTGTTCTTCCAATATAAGCATAGTTAGGCACTTGGTTCCTAGTTAAATTACCTGCTACTTCATCTAAAAAATTTTCAAATATTTCTTTAGGAGTAGTTCCACTATTAATATAATCAACTCTAGGTGCAATTTTTCTAAAATAATCTGATATTGCTTTACCATTTTTCATCCCAGCAAGTGCTGTTTCATCTCCAGCTAATATCTTAACTATGTTGTCTTGATTGATTCCTAGTCCATTAATAATACCTGAATATCTATTTCGTTCTAAACTCCAATTAATAATTTTCCAAAAATCATCTTCCGCTACATATGCATCTTGAAGTTTAGTATAAATATCAGCTAATGTTTTTTTACTTTTATTAGCAATTGATTTTGGTAGTTTATCATATAACCCTTTTTCCACAGCAGCTGGATCT
>Ga0196905_1000341_pt1 | contig 19150 bp, 27 predicted proteins | sample CB_VirMetaG_3_FD_169098 | JGI IMG/M metagenome (GOLD analysis project Ga0196905, IMG submission 169098) | Freshwater to marine saline gradient viral communities from Chesapeake Bay - CB_1508_1S Viral MetaG (v3) (version 3) | ecosystem: Environmental > Aquatic > Marine > Coastal | place: USA... | reverse complement strand
GGAACAAACTTACCTTTGGTGTAGCTCCAGCCGATGCCGCCTTCTTTTAATGGCACTGCGATATGCCCGGCAGGTGGTTCCCATTGCGAGATGCCGTCCCAAAGGACAACATTGACCACCACTCCGTTTCCGTCAACGACTGCGTAGTCCATGGATCACCAGACATAAATCAAACAATAGCCAGCACCACCAGCGCCTGTTACGCCACCAGTGCCGCCGCTTCCACCACCAGGGAAGCCGCCTGTAGCTGTTGAGTTACCCGCGCCGCCATTGCCACCATGCAAACTAACTCCTCCAGCTTTAGAAGACGCGTCAGTTCTACCAGCGCCACCAGCGCCACCCCAGTAGGCATTGCCGCCTGATTCATTAGTAAGAGTAGTGGCAGCCAAGCCTGCACCACCGGCTGCTCCACCAAAATCAGCCCCGTATCCAGACACGCTCGCAGGATTGCCTCCTGTTAATGCCGGACCATGCCCAATTCCACCTGTTGATGTCGTCCCGGCGCCCAAACTTCCACCGCCGCCGCCACCGTTTGAAAAACCGACACTTTGAGCATCTCCGCCACCACCCCCGTAGGCGCTTAGCAAGGAACCGAAAGTAGTCGTCCCACCCGTAAACCCATTGCCATTGCTGGCGCGACTTGCACCACCGGCTGCAATCGTGATGGCAACAGTGCTAGGTAATTCCGACAAGCGGTACAACCGCTGCACACATGCGCCACCGCCGCCGCCACCTGCACGGACTTGACTGCCTCCGCTGCCGCCGCCGCCCCAAATGCTCACAAGGGCAAGTGTGCCTTCTGATGGTTTAGCCCATGTGTCATTCACAGTGAACTCATACACCACTGAACCTGCGGGCGCCCAGCTAACGACGCTGCCGTTGGTCTTTAAGTATTTGTCGGCATTGCCTGCCTGAGATGGGACTAATGCGTTGATTGCGCCAGTCGAAGTTGTTGCCCCTGTACCACCATTGGCAATAGGCGTAACGCCACCTGCTGCAAAGTTGACATCTAGCGTTCCAACGGTGATCCAATTAGTGTTTGAAGCGTTGCGAATCTTCCATAAAGGTGGCGAGACACTCGTGTCCACCCAAGGTTGGAAGGCAACCGTAACGGAAGGGGCGCTTGCTCCACTGCTCTGGCTATATAACGCCGCAAGGTTGTCGTTGATGTCGGCGCGTACTGCCGGGAACGTAGCGTTCTGTACTACCTGATCGCTTTGAGCCATTACAAGGCGCGTCCGTATCCTGTTGCAGTGTAAGTGAACCCACTGCTGGTGGCACTGGTCAACGTAGCGGTGAACCCCGTTCCACTTGTACTACTGAGCGTGACGTAGCCATTGGTGCCAAGATCTGTTGGCGTTATCAGAATTTCTGGGGTCTGGTAAAACGCATTTGCAAAGGTCACCGCATTGCCAGACGTGCCGCTGCCGGTTTCAGTGCGACGCAGCAAGTCAAGCGTTGCACCAAGCTCGTCCACTGCAACATTGATGGTGGCGCTGGTTGTGGTCATCCGCGACTTGACTTGGATGCCACGTCCTTGAACAACAGCCGCGATGAACTCGGACCATGGACCCCATGTAGGCGTTCCAGCCGGATCGTCATTGGTGGTGCGGACGTAGGTGACGACATTCACCGAATCTGATGTGGCACCATCAAACAAGCCGGTTACGTCATCAAACAGTCCTGCATAGTCATCGAATAATGTCCCGGCGCCGCCGCTTGGACGGCTCAAAATTCTGCGACGCAGAACCGTGTCATAGACCCCACCAAAATCAAACGTGTCTTGGAATGTGTACTCGGCTTCACCGTCAACTTCAAAATAAAAATTATCAACGTAACCCAACGCCACGTATAGGTCGGGTTGCAAAATTAGCGCAACTTCTGCGCCGCTATATGAGCAGTTGACTTTTGTGCCGTTAAACGGTGTGCCGAGGCTTTGCTCTGCCCAAGTCTTGACGTTTAAGCGACCTTCAGGTTCGGGCAGAACAACTTCGACGGCGTAGGCATTTTCTGAACGGTTGCCTAGATAATCTTCTGCCTTCACGAGATATGTACCAGCCAGCAGTGGCACCTGCTTTTGTGTCGATGCCCCAGATACGCCATCAACAATTCGGTTGCTGCTGTTCCATTCCGCAGATGCCAGACCGCGTGGATCATGACGGATGATGATGCGACCGCCGAGCTGAACGTCTAAGTCGGGGACTTGCTGCCAAGACAGAACTGCAAGTGTGTCACTGATTGGGGTCAGGCTCAAACCTGTGATGTCGGCGGGTGGTTCGCCAAGCCCCAAGACGGTGTAGTTCGCCAGTACAGGTTCGCTGTAAAGGAGTTCTGTGGCGCTGATGCTGCTGACCTGGATTTGGTAATTGCCGACCTTGGCGTCTTCAATGTCGAATGTCGTGCCCTGTACTCGCACCGTGGTGAAGTTGTCATCCTCGTGCCGGTAGCGGACGCGGAACTTTTTGATTCCTTGCGGACCACGCCAGTGGAACGTGACCTTAATTGCGATGCGTCCATTTAGGACATATTGCAGCTCTTTAGTAGTTACACCACCAAGCCCCGTGACCTCTAAAACTTCTAGCTCTGTCGGTGGGGCGGGAATTTCGTTCAGATTGCTGATGTCACGGACTTGAAGTGGCTCGCCATTTTCGATGTAGGCATACTTGCCTTCGTTATGCGCCAAGGCAGTGATTGCGTAGTTGATTCCGTCTTGCTCGGAAACACTGAGGACGCGCCAGGTCGATGCTTGCAGAGTTGGGCTTTCGAGCATCCAAATGCTGTTGGCGGCAGGTGCGAGGGAGTATTCGGCTTGCACGCTGATGACATTGCCCGCAACGCTTAAAACTTGGCGCTGTTCAACCGTGCCATCGGGCAAGAGGACACTCAGAATCGAACCGCCCTCAATACTTAGGTCCGTATCAGTGCTGTCGTCCACTGTGACGGTCAGGGTTGTCGCAGAAGTAATTCGCCCGGCGCGACGTGAACCAGCCTTGACTGGATCAGCAATCAAGATCAACTGACCGGGGCGAACCTGCTGACCGGCTTCCAGCCCTGATGCAAAACTGACAACTTCCTTTTCATAGCGTTCGGAATACAGCAGCCATCGACCAATGCGATTTGCTTGTCCGCGACTGGTGCAGGCGAAGGCGCTGATTTCAGTGCGTACCACGCCATACTTGTCGATTGCCTCAACGTCCTCGACGACTTCGTAGGCGGTGTCGCGCAAAGTCAGATCTAGGTAGCTGACGACTGCGACATTGGGGCGGGTCTTCAAACTGCCGCCGGTATAGCTAAATCCTTCTGGCGTGACGTTGGCGCTGGTGAACAGGAACGCTGGATCTTCGGGGCGATCCTGGGCAATCGTCATGCTGCCGCTGCTCCAGAAGCCTTGGCAACGCATTACCGACAGCAGATCATTAATCAGCTTGTACGCCTCTTCGGCGGTTTGGATTGTGGTGTTGCAGGAGAATCGTGCTTCTGTCCCACCAAAGCCATCATCGACCAAGGTGTTGGCGTATTTTGACGCGGCGAAAAATGCCCACTTATCAAGTTGTGCGGCGTTGATGTGATCGCCCAATCCAAAGCGGGCGCTGGTGAGCAGGTCGTACAAAATCCACGCTGGACATGAAGTCCATATGGCGGCTTGGAACGTCCCATCCCATACAAAGCTCTCGGGATAGATGATTCGCCCGGTATCGGAATCGACGGTGGCACCGAAGGGAATCTGTACCTTGACGCCTTTGACTAAATAGCTGCGCGATGGGATGCTGCTGAACTGCTCAGCATCAATGCGTAAACCGATAAGGGCGGTGTTTGGGTAGGCGAGTTTTGCCCAAATGATTTCTGTGTAGCTAGACCACGTAAATGTGTTGCTGATGAGTGGATCCGTGCTGTCTGCCGTGATGCGAGTTACGCGGATGTCTACCGCGTCGCTTGGATTGGGGCGATCCAGTTCAATCAGGTAGTCCTTGCGGTATTCGTCTGCAGTGCGCCCTGAAATTGTGTCTGTAATAACGTCCGTGAAACCGCCGGACGCATACTGGACTGAAATTTTTAGCCTGACACTTGTGCCGAGCGTGTCGCCCGTGCCGGAATCAATGACCTGCAGAGTTGGGATTGATATTGTGACGCGGATAGCATCAACATCAACGTCAGTAATGGTGCGTGTAATCGGGACACTCTGGAAGACAGTGATGCCTACAGGCTTCTCATCCTCAACGCCAGGTGAAAATGGTATGTGTTCCTGATTTTGCGTGCCAGTGCGTGTATAAACTTCTACGTCTTCAAAGTTGTATGTTCCATCTGCGTTTTGCAGCGGAGTGTTGTTGAGGTAGATCGACTTCAAGCCATCGGCTAGACCTTCAATTTCGCCCTCGGAAATCAGGTCAATGACGTTGGCGTATTGTCTTGAATCAAGGCTGTCGGGTGTTGTTGAAGGTGTGCGGGAGCTGCCACCTACGCCACCTTTGCCGCCGCTACCGCCTGCACCAATAATTGCCGTCATGCCCTTACCTGCACTGTGTCGATACCGGCAGAGATGACGACGCTGCCCGTAAGGGTTTTACCGTAAACGATTGGTACGGGCACGCCTTGGCGGCTGGTTTGCTGGATGCCACTAAAGCTGTAGGACTTACGTGGATCGCCTTGAGTGTCTATGCCCTGAGGGATTTTGGGAACTGGGCTAAGTAGTTGCGAAACACCACCAAGCACAAGAGCAGCGCCCAATGAACCAATCGCTAGGGCTGCTGTAGACCCAAGCGTAAAACCTGTAGTGATACTCAATCCTGTCGCAAAAGGTCCGTATGTAGTGGTGGCAAATGCCCCAAGGGGTCCGGCAAGAACTGCAAATGCGATCAGTGCTACACCTGCCAAAATCCGACCTGTCGCACCACCCGCACCAGCAACAACCGGCACAATCTTGATTTCTTCCTGCCCGGCGGGATAGTGCAGCTCATCCAGCGTCAGGTCAAAGTCGCCTGTGCTGACGCGATAGTGCTGATCCGCCATATGCTTTTCCACCTCGGGAAAATTGGCGACCAAAAAACGAACGGCTTCAGCAGCCGTAGCAACATCCGCTTGCAGGACGCGCCTGCCAATAAACTCCGCCAGCGGTCCGTAGAGCTTGATCTTACGGAGCATGGCGCAACCTCCTTCCAGTGCATTTTAGATACTGACCGCCGTATAAGTCACGGCTGGACAGGCGACTTTGGAGGTGGTGCAGGATCATGCCGTCGCCTATGTAGACGGCGCAATGGTTCAATCCGGGCGACCCAATCGACATCAGCAGTAGGTCGCCGCGTTCCAGTGCCTCATCCTCCTTTAAGTTGCGGAATCCAGTTGCAGCCCAACATCCTTCAAACATTGGAGCGGCTAAAAACGTCTCTGGATTCATGGGACGATCCCAGTCGCGTAGTTGGATGCCATTTTCCGCGTACCAATCACGGGCCAATGTCCAGCAATCCTGCACAGCCCATACCCATTGGCGTCCGATCAACGGAGCCTTGTATCCACAGGGGATGTACTCACCCCAGGCTTGGGTTTTGGGGTTGACGATGTACCAGGGCAAGCCCAGCTTTTCGGCTGCAATCTTGTCCGCTTCGCTTGCAACTGCTGGTGTGATCGGGTGGCTGTGGACGATGGCAATAATCTCGCCAGCATCTTCCGCGTCGGCATAGTCCTCGGGCGACAGCACAAACATTTGTTCAGGATGCGTTGCGAGGTTGGCGCAGGACCAAAACTTCTCGCGCCCTTTGACAACGACGACGACACCGCAGATCTCTTTGGGGTCGTGCTGTTGGGCGTATGCCAGTGCGGTATCGCGCCAGGTCATGCGAAGAACGTGCCGATGCCTGGGAAGCCGCCATAAGGCAAACGCGCTTTATCACCAAAACGTGCCTTGCAGCTATCGACGCGCTTGCCGCAAACGTCTTGGCTGAGGCTGCTAACTGGATTGTCGTTTACGTCAAAGTAATTGCTGCCGGTATAGCTGCATTCCGCAGAGCGATAGACCCACTGGCAACGGGTAACGCATTGCCGCTTAGGTGCTCGAACACCAGCCAGGTCAAACACGCTGGCAAGCTCAAACTCAATCAGATCGCGGGTTTCGGCTGATTTGCGATCAACGTAGTAAATCTCGCGTGGGAACTCGGCGTAAGGGTCCGGGTTTTGCGTGACCACCTCTTGCCGAAATTCTCCACCGTCCTCAAGCAGCAACGTGAAGCCGTCCTCAAGCAGTAAAGCGTCTACGCCTGCAAAGTTTGCATTGTCGATGTATCGCCCAAGGGTGCGGATGCGCGTGACCTTTGCCCCCTCCAGTCCATCAGGCAACGTCAGGATCAGTGCAGTCAGCGTGCCTAAGACATTTGAAGCCCGTAAGGTCGGGCGCGGCAGGCTTCCTTGTCCGTTCCACTCAAAGCCATCAGCCTCAATCGGAAGGGGTTGATACTCCTGCCCGTTCCAGATGATGTCCGACAGAATTTCGTTGACGCCAGCGTGGAAGTAGTAGGTCTGGTTGACGCCATGCTGGGCAGCGTTTAGCTCAAGCTGGAATAGCTCGACAATCGCACCTGGGGCAATGCCTTGTAATGCTGCTGTTAAGTCAGCTTCGCTGTCGCTGATTACATAACCAGCGTCCCAGTAGCCGGTTACGACGTAAGCCATGCGTTATGCGGTCACTGCTTTGATGACGGCAAAACCAATCACGATTGACTCGGACAATGACCCGCTGGTGACATTGCGGACGCTGATGCTTACAGAACCTGCCGCAGGACGAGCATTCAAGGTGTAGGCGCCTGCCGTTCCAGTGCTGACGTGGTTGAGCACCAGCAGGTCGGTTGCGGCGATGGTGCTGTTGGTCAGGGTGAAACTGACGGTGGTGTTACCCGCTAAAGCGGCACCGTTCATCTGGATCTGTCCGCACTTCTTGTTCAGCGTTACGCCAGTGCTTTTGCTGCTTGCCTGTACGACCGCACCACCCTCGCCAGCGATGTAACCAGCCTTATCCGTGTTGAGGTTGGTGAAGTTGGAATCCAGCTCGGTGTGGGTGAGTGGACTGCCCTTACCGGCGCGTGTGACGATGGTGCTCATGGATGGTCTCCTGTATCAGCAGTTTAGGGCTCAAAGACCTGCTGGAAAGTGGCTGTAATCGTGGCGCGGTTTACATACGGGATTGATTTACTCCACTCCAGGCAGATCCACTTATATGACGTTGCTTCGCCTAGGGGCGTCCAGTCAAAACTTGCGGCGTCCGCAGCTCGTGCATCAAGGAACGCCTCAATCGTGTCCGCGTCAGCCTCAGATACGTTCCAAGTCAACGACCATTGCTTCGGGTTTTGATTCAATCCAAAAGTGACGCGCTGCTGATACCCATCACCAAACTGTGCGGTGCGTACGCGTGGTCGGCTGTTTTTCTGTGCGTTGTAGGTCGGAGTGATCGAAGGGAAAGTAGCCATTAGGCGAGCAAGCCTCCGGGGCGCTTCTGCTTAATCAATTCTGCCTGTACCGCAGCTCCAATGGCACGTCCCAGTTGAGCGGCGTCAGGCTGGTTGCCTTGGACATTGGAACCGGAAGCATCGACATTAACCGTGACGTTGGCACCACCAAAGCTGCCAGTAGGAGCAATACCGCCACTGCGTCCTGGCATGAACAGCTCAGGACCACGCTCACCAACGAGATAAGGCTGCCCTGCGGAAACGCTGCCACCCATGGCACGCTTCTTGAAAAGACCGCCAAGCAAACCGCCTCCAGTGCCAGTGCCTGATATTGCGCCAAATAATGCCATATTTATGGCTATATCTAAAAGGCGATTGGCAATGTTGCGGAGCATGTCATTAGCAACATCTGCAAGAGTCTTGGTGCCATCGACTGCACTGGTAATTGCGTCTACAACACCACTTTTGATACTTGTTCCAATATCTGCGTAAAGCTGTTTCATCTGTTCTGCAGCTTGGAATTGCTCTTTGAGCTTGTTGGTGCTTTCGAGAATGGTACGTGCATCCTCTTCATTCAATGCTGGGAACTGCTTTTTCAGGTCTCTGATTTGCTGAGAAAGAATCACCTCAGCTTCATTCCCGTCCAGCTTTGCCTGCATTAACGCCTGTTCATCGACCAAACGCTGAATTGCGTCTGCCGCGTTTTTAGCTTTCTCTTGATCTTGTGCATTGAGGTCATACGCAAGCTGTCTTGATAGCGTTTTGCTCTGTAACTCAAGGGCTGCTATCTTTTGCAGTTTTTCAGCTGCAGGAAGATCCTTGTCCGCCCTCACGGCTGCCATTTGATCTGTAACCTGACGCAGTTCAACCTGCGCTTGCCTTGTTGTCTCAAGTGCTTTATTTTCACTGGCACGAGCTTGCAAGACACGACCCTGAATGTCGAAAATATCCTGCGCCAAAACTAGCTCTCTGGTTAGCTCATCGAGTCTGCTTTCTCGTGTCTTTTCTTTTTTCGCTTTACCTTCTTTCGTGTCAGCAGGTGCAGTTGGAATATTCAGTCCACCTGTCTGATCTTGCGCTGCCAGCGTTGTTCTGCCCGCTGCCAGCCCTTTTTGCAGCTCAGCCTTGTCCCGACGTAGTGCTTGCACCTGCCGATCTAAAGTAGCTCGTTCTCTGCCAGTTGCATCTGCACGTGCTGCTACCGTATCCGTAATTTTTTGATTGACGACATACAGCTCATCATTGGCTTTCTTAATTGCGGCAGGATCACCAGTCGCTGCGCCTTTTGCGGTTTTTTGTGCCTGTGTCTGATAGCTAGCCAGCGCAACTGCAGCAGCCGTAATGCCCGCAGCCAATGCAACCCAGGGTCCAGCCGCGACCAAAGTGGCAACACCTAGCGCCTTAAGAAGTCCAATGGCGCCTGTGATTACCGGACCAAGTGCTATCAGTGCCGTCGTAATTCCCACTACGCCAGCAACAACCGCTTTCGCTGGTCCAGGCAATGCCGCAAACTTTCTGATCAGTTCAGTTACAGCCGTGATTAGCGGTGTGAAAGCAGGCAGGAGCTGCAAGCCTATTGCTTGTGCAAGTTCTGTTTGTGCCTTCTGAAAAGCACGCAGCCTGCCAGATGCGCTGTCAAAAGATTTCTCTAGCTCATTGGCACCCTTGTCTTTGATGTCACGCAATGCTTGGATCAGAACAGGAGCAGTAACAGCCCCTTCTGCTGCAAGCTGTTTGACTTCACCTCTGGCTACGCCAAGAACTTTGGCGATTGCATCAATAACCTGTGGGGTCGCCTCGTTGACAGCCCTAAACTCCTCGCCAGCCAGTCTTCCAGAACCAAGCGCCTGATTTAACTGCAACTGTGCAGAAGCAGCCTCTTGTGTACTGACTTTGTTGATCGCAAGAACAGTATTGAATCCCTCGTAGATGTCCTTGATTTCCGCCAAGCTGGCTCCCTGCGGTCCAAGCCTATTGCCAAGGTCAATCAAAGCGGACAACGTATCCGTCTGGGCAATGCGAAACTTGTCGGCAGATTGGGCTGCCACTTGCTGAATGCCAGAAAGCTGCCCAAAACGCTGCGTGAGAAGTTGAGCACGTTTCTCTGCCGTTTCCAGTTCAACGCCAGCAGTGATTGCACCTTTTAAGGTGCGGAAGCCTGCGTAGGCACCAATCAGACCTTGGACAGTTGCTGTTTGCTGTCTAAGTTTTTGCGTGCTTTGATCTAAGCTGCGCCCAAAAGCAACTATCGAATTGGCAGCAGTTTTGCTTCCTGCCTTGAGCTTATCAAATTGAGAGGACAGCGCCTGTGTTGCCTGCTGAACCTGCCGCAGCGGGTTTAAGGCACCGCGAGCATCAACGAGTAGCTGGACAGAAGAACTCGCCACCGCTGTCGCGCATCAATACCTAAATCTTAATGGCGACGCGACTTGGCGCGTTCTATCTCTTTCTGCTCTCGCTCGCCCTTCACTTCAAAGTAAGCGGCGTAATAAACAAACTCTGCGTCGGTCAGCTCAGTACGCAACCGGCTGACCGTCATCCCAAGCTCGCAGGACAGGAAGAACTCAAAAAAGAGCCAGTTGTCCTGCTTCAGTCGTTTTTTGCTTCCTCAAGATCGGCAGCATCACCCAGACCGAACAAAAACAGCTCAAGTTCGTTCAGGACAGACTCAGGCAGTTGGCGCTGGAGCTTTGCTGCATCACCAGAGCTAAACGCTTTGCTGCCATCCTGCAGTTCTGCCGTTTGGCACAGCATTTGTGTGCTGATGTCCAGCGCCTCTTCGCTGCCAGCAATAGCCTGTGCCGCCTTGCGATCAGCACGAGTGATTGGACGAAAATAAAGATCCACCACAGGCTCCCCTGCGGCGTTCTTAAGAACAAACTTGCGGCGCTGGCTGAGGTCAAAAGCCTCAACCAGCAGATCCACAGTACGTTTGGTGCCAGCCATCAGAGCTTATTTAATCGCTCTGACTCTACACCTCATCACTCAAGGTTGCCAGTAATGGTGCCGCTGGTGATGAAGCTGCAGGTGACGATAACAAGCTCGCCAACAGTGGAGGTAATCTCCATATCAGTAATGATTCCATCAAAAGAGACGGAATCACTGCCTGGAGTGCTTCCAGTGGTGAACAGCTCGAAGCTGGCATCAGCACCGTCAGCAGTCGTCAGCACGTCTTCAATGAATCCAGGCTGACCTGTTGCAGCAGGATCGTAGACCAGCTCAACAGTGCCGGAGCCAGAGATCATGCTGCCGACAAACTTTCGGAAAGTGTCACCATGAGCACTTGTGTCCAAGGTTTCCTTGGTAGTGGTCAGGCTCCAGCTACGGGTGCCAACAACGGTTGCGTTGGTTGAGCCTGCTGCGTCGAATTGGACGGAGCCTTGCTCACCTCGAATGACAGCCATGGGTCAGAGTTCCTCGATGGATTCAAAGGTCACACGGACCTGTGTTTGGAAGTAGCCCTCGGGAGCTGGTGAAGCCAGAGCCTCTGGACCGGATGGAGCGTCGAAGAAAACCCCCGACACGTTGACCCTATTGTAAAGATCCCGGATCCGTTTCCCAATCGTGTAGTTAGCACCGGGACCGACGCCAAGGGCAGTAAAGATGTTGATGACCAGTAAGCCAACCAGGCGATTCTGAGAGTTGGTTGTACCGCCTTGGCTGAGGTACTCGTTACCGCCAAAAGTGGTCAGGCATTGAACCCACGATGAACCGGGCGTAGGCTCATATGCCATGTTGTGATAGACGACTGGGATGACAGGGCTTTTTGCCAGCTCTGTCGCCAAACGTGCCTCAATGGTGGCGCGGACAGTGTTGAGGTTAAGTGCTGTCATCAGTCTTCAGCGATGATGTCGCGCCATTCCTTACGGACATAGGCTTCAAGCTCTTTGCCGATCAGATCTGGGAAGCCCGGCTGCGTACCCTGACGGGTCCGGTATTTGCCTCCCCACGATGGCGGGAGATTGGTGCCGTAGCAAACTGCCTCGGCGTATTCCACATTGTTGAAGACCCTTCCAACATAAGGATTATCTGTGTTCACATCCCATCCCTGCACCAAGCGTGCAGTGTCAACTGGTGTGCCGATAGGTGTTTGCCTTGTCTTTAGTTCTTTTTGCCACTGCAGTGTGGTCCTGTTCACCAGCTTGCGGACCTGATCGTCCATCAAACCTGGGATCTGATCCAGCCTGATGTTGCGTGCCATGCTCAAGCCCTCAAGATCAGTTCGTAGACAATCGCAGCATTGCCCTGCTCAATCGTATTGACTTGAATGATCTGATGCACAACGCTGCTGATGACGATGCGATCCTTTGTCTCAGGAGCTGTCGTTACCGCAGCGGCAGCAATCAGCAGACGCTTGTCACCAGCCTGTACCAGTTCGTTGACTTCCTTCAGGCTCACATCAGAAAGCACACCCTTAACAGTGGAATCTGACTCAGACTCAGTGATGGTGCCGGTCGTTGTGTTGTAACTTCCACCCGTGACAATCCGGACAGTTACATCGCCACCAAACTTGCTGACGACTTTATTGGCGACCTTGCGTAGCGAAGTGGAAAGCGCCATCAGATCTTGTACGCAATGCACGCCCCATTCTGAAGCGTGATGCTGGTGAAATATCCAGTCAGATGGGCACCTTGGTCAACACTTGCTCCACTGAAGCTGTTGTCAATCACGTTTGTACTGACAATCGACGTGATCGTGCTGCTTTCGTAAAAGTCAATATGCGAGAACTTACCGGTATGCGTTGCCGTGTCATTGATGACCTCAGCGCCTACCGCGTAATCAACAGTCGAAGCACCGCCGTGTGATTTAGCCATGTCAGATCTTGTAGGCGATTACAGCGCCACCATTGTTAAGGGTGAAGGCAGTGAAAACACCCTGGATCTCAAAGCCAGCAGGCAGCGATTCACCCACCAAGCTGTTCCCGGTCCAGTTTTGCGCCGTTAGTGCGCTGAAGCTGCTGTTGTTCTTCAGCACAACAATCCTGTTCCACCTGCCAGTGTGAGCATCGGTAGTGCTCACGAAGTCCGCACCGATGCTGTAGGAAGGGTCAATGGCGACACTGTTATGCGCCATGATTAGAGCCTGTAAGCGACGACAGTGCCGCTTGTCAGTGTGATGCTGGTGAAGACACCACAGATCTCACAGCTTGCGCTGAAAGGGATTGCCGATAGGGTGTTGCCGGTGTAATCCTCAGCCGTGAGGCTGGCAATCACCGAGTCCTCAAGGGCGACAATCTTGCCGAAGCGTCCGGTGTGCGCTGCTGTGTCGTCAATGAACTCAGCACCGGGATAGGCGTAACCCATGAGTCAGCTCCGCTTAACGGCGATGTTGCCTGGTCCGCTAATTCTAAGTCCGGTGAAATACCGTTCCACCATCGGCGGAATCCGATCAGCGCCAGTCGCCCCGTAATTGTTAGGGGTCACGTCCAAGCTACCGATCTTGACGTTCTTGTAGTCCTCCAGACCGCTCAGACCCAAACCATCCTTGTTGTTGTTCAGGTAGACCGCGAGTTCCGCTTGCGCCTTCTTGACCTGATCCGGGATCTCCGTGTCGGTGAAATAATCCGTCGTAATGCGGAAAGGAAACCCAACAGCGTAAGTATTGATGTAGGTATCGGGCTTTCGGACCCCAGTGCGCGGCCACTGGAGAGACTGCGTATCAGTCGCACGGGCACCAAGGAATCGTTCGCGGTCGATGCGTTGCGCCGCTGTGTACAAAGCTCGGTTTTTCTGGTCATCTGTTGCAGATGCCCAAGCAGTAACGTCGTCGTTCTGAATGAGACCGTCGATCAGATCGTTGGCGTCATTCAGCGTCAGGTAGCTGTTTGCGCTTGCGCCCCCGACTGTTGCGTCGATTGTGATTGCCATCGGGCGTCTCGGAAGATTGGTCGGTTACAAGCTCAGGAAGGATAGAGACTGCTGCCGTAGCAGCAGCCTCCAGTTCCCGTGCTCGCCTAAAAGCGAACAACCCCATCGTCAGGAAGCCGCAGCTTTGAAGATGGCGTAGGTCAGCACGATTGCCTCACCCAGCGAACCAGCCGAAGCGTTGCTCACGGTGATCGCAAAGGATCCAGCGGCAATGCTGTTGGCTTGCACCAGATAGGAACCGGCAGTACCAGCAGAGCTGTGGTTCACCAGAACGATGTCGCTTGCGGCGACTTCACTGTTGGTCACCGTGAAGGAGACCTCAGCACCAGCTGCCAGGGCAGCATCGTGCATGGTGATCTGACCGCAAGCCTTGTTCAGGGTTACGCCAGTGGACTTGCTGGTTCCTTGGGTCACGGCACCGCCAGAGACGTAGCCGATTGCCTTACCAGCAGAAACTTCAAATTGAGAAGCCATGGTTAATTACCTCCTCAATCGAAGTTAGAGGTGTTCGTGGCGCGAACGATGCCGAGGTTCTTAAGCTCGTACACCTTCGACCAGTTGCTCACCGTTTCCAGTTGTGCGCGGGTGGGGTTGGTGGTAGTCACCGCCCACTTCGAGCCAACGGGGTGGTAGCAATAATGCAGGTCGATCGACATGGCATCACTCTTAGCGAGGATGTCACGATCAGTTTCGGTCTGCATTGCCATTTGCTCGCCCGATGCAACTGCTCCTTCGGTGAAGAAATAGGTTGCGTATTCGGTCGAGGCACCGCTGCCCTCGGTTTGCACATCATCCGAAACGATGACGCGCAGACCCATGTAGGTCGGGACAGTGGGATTGCCGTAAGCAGCAACCATCGAACCACCGGATTGGGTGGTGGAGGTGCCACGGGCATCGGCAGTGCTGACGTAATCGATTGCACGGCGCTCCACAAGGTCGTAATAGACCTTGGAGTGCATGCAAATTGCAGTCAGCTTGTCGCCTTGGTCGCCCAGCAGGGAGCGAGCTTCGGCAACGTGACGTGGGCTGAGCACGGTGGGGGTGTCACCAGACTCACCATCAATGGTCAGACCAAAGAAGGCAGCAGAGGAGCTGGTGGTACCCAGGGTGCCGAACACACCCTTGAGGCAGGACAGCAGATCCTTCTGACGCTGGTTGGCAACGTAGTCAGCAACCTTGGCACCAATGGCAGCCATCGGATCGCTACCAGCTGCAAGAGCAGCGAGGTCACGAGCCTCAAAGGCACGACCACGGTGCAGGATCACGCCAACTTGCTTGTCAGCAGTGATTTTGCCGGGGGTCAGGGAAGAGCTGTCAGACAGCACTTCAAAGTCACCGGAGAGGTTTGCCTTCCAGAAAGGCACGTTGATGAAGTCACCGCCCTCAGTGGCATTCAGCTCAGCCATCGGACGCACAACACCGCTAGCCAGGAAGGCATCGCGCTGAGTGGTCTGTTCAATGACGTACGGCGTAAATACCTCAGGAACGATGATGTCCGACCGAAGAGTCGCCATCGTTTGAATCCAAAAGTGTTTTACAGAACGGGCACAGCCCTTGGCTCAGCACAGCCTTGCCTTGGTTAAAAGTTTAACGTGCGGCTTGTGCTTTGAGTTTCTCGTACAAGTCACGATCTGTTCTAAACAGCCGTGATTGTTCGGTCAAGTTGTAACTCTCAGGCAAGAACGGGTTAGCAACACCAGCGGGGATCTCTCCACTGCTGCGCCCGATGGGTGCGCCACTGCCCTGTGGTTTGGGCTGTTTTTGCATCCAGCTAGGCAGGGTCTTTGCCCATTCCTGGACTGGTGTGCGCTGGTAGCCGTCAACCACAACAACAGTGCCGTCAGGTTCACGCTCGATCTGATCAGGCGACAACTTGGTCTTCATCACCAAGTCGGGATCATGCACGATGTCCGCTAAGGCACTGACTGCAGGGGTTAGAAGCTCCAGTTCCCGCACTCGGGATTCAAGCTCTGAGATGCGCTGGTCCTTTTCCGCCGTCGCCTCACGGAACTGCTGCTCCAGAGCTTGCCGAGCTTCGCTGTACTTGCCTTGGGATTCGAGTTGCTGCTGCTCGGCTTGTCTTTTGAATTGGATCAGCTCGTCAATGTCAACGCCTTCTGGTACGGCTTTGGCTTGTTTGACTGCTTTCTTGTACTCGTCTAGAAGCTCTGCGTTCTTTTTACGCATTGCCTCCAGCTCTGCTTGGAGATTTGATGTGTCAACAGCTTGCTCCACAGGAGCAGTTTGTTCTTCAGACATTAGAAACCCACAGGGTTTGGCGGACCTACATTAGTGGTTGGTAACTGGTGATGTCAAAACGGGAATGGGACACGCCAGTGCGTGAGCCTTGGAATCCCTTGATTTATCAGTGCCTGAAAGCCATTGACCGCCACATGGCAGCATATCTTGCGACTGGTAACACCTGGCACGCGATTAAGGCGCAGGAGCTGCGCCGTTATGTCGCAGAGCTTAAAGATTGGATCTTCCTGCAGGAGGACAGGTAATCACCACTTTTCCTTGTCAGCCCAGTAAGCCGCTGACATCTTGCCTTTGGCGATGTTCTTGGCGTGCCGCGCTTTAAACGATGCCCTTCTGGCTTTGTCTGCTGCTGACTCTCCTTTTTGCGCTGGTGAGCCTGACACGCCCTGCTGACCGAATCTGATCAGCTTGACCTTGTCGCCTTCTTTGGCGAGCACGGCATGGGATTTGTTCGGGTGCTTAGGAGTCCTCTTGGGTTTGTTGTACCCGTCAAACTGCTCGCCTCGGTAGGTAATCATTTCCGTTTCGGCGCAGGGCGTAACTCTGACCGTTGCTTCAGCACCGGGTTGCCAGTGCTTTCGGACTTGATCGCAACCACCGGATCATCGGCAGTGCCACGACGAGTGACCGTGCCACCAGTCGGACCTTTGATCGAATGTGATCCTTCGCCAGGCGTGCTGGTCACGATGCCATAGGTGCGGACACCTTGGTACAGCCAGCTAACACGATCACCGCGCCTCACTTCTTCTTGCCTCCTTTTTTAGGCTTAGCGACACCAGCTTCGCTGAGAGCGATGGCGATTGCCTGCTTACGGCTTTTTACCTTGGGACCCTTTCCCGGTCCCGGCTTGCCGCTTTTTAGCGTTCCCGCCTTGTACTCCTCCATCACTTTCCCCACCTTCTTTTGCTGCTTGCGGCTTTGCTTTGCCATTGATCGGCTCCACTTGACCTAATGCTAAGCCGAACTTATTACGCCACTGCAGGGTGCCATCAGCGAGCTTGACCTGACGTGCCAGCACCTGTTCGCCGTTGAGGTTAATCGTTTGGAACTCTTGGTTTGACATTGGGATAACGTCGCGTGAGTTGCTCCAAGGTTAGTTCGGACCCGTCCTGTCGAACAAAGCGGCGCAAGGCATCATCAGGTCCATACTGTTTTGCGAGGTAGTTAAAGTAGGGAGTCTTGCTACCGAAGACTTGTTCTTTCTTGGCTGGGTTATCCATCAGCCATTGCCCATAGGTCTGGCGCAGCTCAGCATCACGCGCTGCAAAGCCCTTAACGATTGGCACCCGCATGGACCGGCAGTTGAAATGCAACGGCGGCTGTGGTCCTTCACCCCACTTGTAGACCTTGCCGTCTAGTGAGCGGCAGATTGGTGAGGTGCGTGTATCCAAGATTGCGGTGTAACGGTATTTGGTGGTGGCATCAGGGTTTGCTGCTGCGACCTGCTGCATCGCTGCATCAGACACCTGCGTGATGCTGCTGCGGACGATGGCGCGGATCTGATTGTTTGGCATCGAGGTCAGCAAGCCACCCTGCTGGATGATTTGCTGCGTGGTGCCAAGCTGTTCACGGTTTAGCCTGCCGCGCAACCGGCGGACGATGCTTTCAGTCGATTCACCAGTCAGCAGTCCATTGCGAACGGCTTGACTGAACATCTCGGCTTGTTTGGTGCCGATATTTTCAAACGCCTTGCGTACCACTTCGCCATTGGGCAGGGTCAAGGTGGCACCATCTGCAACTGTGATGCGTGCGACAGCAATCCGGGCTGCACCTGGCAGTTGATCGCTCAGCGAGACGATTCCAAGCTGCGTGGGGTCGGTGGTAACGACAGCCTGAGCAAATTGTGGGCTGATTTCAACGGTGCGGACAATGACCTGCGAAGTGGCGGGCAGTAGGTCTTGCAGTTGTTCAGTCATGAAGTCTGACTGCAAAAGCGCCAAGCCCTGCAGCTCATCCGCCATCAAGACCGTGCTTTCGCCAGACCATGTAGCCAGTGATTCCTTGAGCTGAGCAAGGATTGCGCGAAGCCTGCCCGCTGTTTGCGTCTGTGGGTCAAGCGTGGCGAGTCTGTCTGTTGCGTCAAGGATCACGTCGTTGTAAGCCCTGACGATGCGCCTTGCTACGCCATTGCTATAGCGATTCAAGTCGATGGCATTGCGAAAGAACTCGGAATGTTGTGTCATGACACCAGTCCAAGCTCTTCTGCAGAGCAGGATGACATGACCATGACATCCGCACCGGCACGCAGGCAGCGTTCTACCAAGCCATGTAACACATATTCGACATGCTCTACGTCATGCTCCAGTTGCATTTCTTCAACTTCATACTGCTTGCCGTTGCGAAACCATGCGACACGGACCACAGCAAAAATTGATTCCTCAAGCTGATGCTGAATGATGTTCAGCTGCTGCTTGCGTGGCTTTGATGCGCCCATGACCAAGCCTCCTGCCACCCAATCATGTTGGCATCTCTCCTTCGTCTTCTGGTTCGGAAGACTCCTCTGGGATTGAAGCCATCGCATGAGATTCAGGCGCTGCCATCTCGATGTAACCGCCAGCCTGAGTTGATTCAATCTCCTCTTCAACATTGAACTCATCGCCAAGAACTTCGCCTTCGTAAAGCTGGTCAAGCAGTGTCTTCTGGGTGATGGTGCCAGCGGTGTAGAGCTGAAGCAGGGACTGGATCTCTTGTGGCTCAAGACGAGCACCAAGGAAGTCACGATTAACAAAGCTGCTGCCAACCTCCTCGATGTTGAGGTAGTGGGCGTGATGAGCAAGGCAGTTGTCTATCAGGTCTTGCATGTTCTGCGCGATCACCATCATGGTGCTGTCACCTTGGCTGCGGTCGATGCGCTTCGACTCAGCGGTTTCAGCAGATAGCTTCTGACCAAGGACAGCGGATAGACCTAGCTCATTGATCTGCAATGCGAGCTGATCGAGACGGCGAAACTGCGAATCAAAGGCATTGCTCGGCGGAGCGATGTATTCTGCCCGCCCGTCACTGGGGAAGCTGATCGCTTCGCCTGGACCTGCACTAACTTCTTCAGCAGAGCTTGGGAAGCCAAAGAATGCCAACATCGGCACGGCACTGATGTGCAGCTGGTTATCGAGGTCGGATTGGACCTGATATGCCTTGAGGTTGAGGTTGGCGATGTCCTCAAGCGGCGGGCGTGACTCCATGAAGTTCACGCGGTTGGCGTAGGCAACAGCAAACGGGATGTGATCCAGTGTCGTAGTGCCACTGTCATGCACCTGGAACTGCCCCTTGGCGTCAAGACGATGGATCTCGAAAGCACCGGGCGTTAGTACCCGCACCTGCTCGACTTCCTTTTCGCCGTAGTCACCATCAGGCACGATGACTTTTTCAAGCAGACGTAACTGCGTTAGCTGCTGTGCGCCGTCAATCAGCTCGGTACGCCAGCCAAGAATCTCGCGTGGGGTATAGGTAACCCAGTAAGGGCGACCAAGAGAACCAGCAGCAGGCGCATCAACGAGTACACCGATGTGCCCATAACGGACCATCTTGCGGCAGGCTTCGTAGGTCCAGACGTTTAGGTCGTTGCCTTGCAGGTCAACGTCAAATAGCTGTTCGCGG
>Ga0196905_1000334_pt1 | contig 19284 bp, 17 predicted proteins | sample CB_VirMetaG_3_FD_169098 | JGI IMG/M metagenome (GOLD analysis project Ga0196905, IMG submission 169098) | Freshwater to marine saline gradient viral communities from Chesapeake Bay - CB_1508_1S Viral MetaG (v3) (version 3) | ecosystem: Environmental > Aquatic > Marine > Coastal | place: USA... | reverse complement strand
GCCTTACGCTACTATCTATACCTAAATAAGATTCCGGCAATAAATTATTTAACCACTCTGCGTCATTTTGCTTTTTCTGATTACGATTTTCTTCTTTAATCTCATCATCATCTGTTTGATATGTTGCCCTGAACTGCTTCTTAAGAATCTTCTTGGTGTCTTTGAATACCTTTCTTTTCCAACCATTGCGTATCTTCTTCTTTCTGTCTTCTACAACTTCATCTTTTCCTTTTCCGATTGACTCAAAAAAGTTATAATAAGAGTAGATCGCAAACATTGAAGAAAATGTAGTGGTCTTAATAATGGTTTCAAACATAAACTTAAAGTCATCAGTTTCAGATAATTTATCGATGTAGCACTTAAGTTCTTCTCCCATGTTTTCATCTTCAAAATCTATATCTGATATTACTTTGTCCATAACGTCATATTCATAAGAAGCAATGGGTATATGATGGTAATCTCCAATCTTTCCAACTCTCTCAACGGACTCATTTAGATTTGATTTAAATTCCGAGCTTGAACTTGGGACATATATTAATCTAACTCCAAACTTAACTCCAATAGTTCCCAAGACTTCTTGATTTACTAATGTTGCATTTCCAAAGTAATCAGAAATTTTAAGAGATTGGTCATATTGTGATGGATCGGTGATCATAGATTTAAACTCTTTAATAGTCATGACTTGCTCAACTCCTTCTTTGGAAATTATTCTCAAATATTTTTCCAAGAACATCAATCCTTCCTCGGGAATCTCAGCGAGATTATTGATCTCATCTATATTGTTGCTACTCAAACTTTCGTCTGGGCAGCTGTAAACGTTTCCATATGACGGTTTTGATCCGCCTTCTATTATATCCACCTCTACCCTAGCATCACCTGATTTTATGCTGGAGAAGTCTATAAAACCATTGGTAGATATCGCATATTTTGTAATATCATAAACATGAGGTAATGGTCTTAAGTTTAGCTCTATTCTCTTTGTTAATCCGTCAAGCTCCTTCTTCATTAATGCAGCAAGAAATACTTCTGCGTGTCTCTTTGTATCGTGAATCACGGCCAATTTTCTTGCTAGACTACTTTTTGCTGGGGACATTTTTTTGATATTTTCTCTAACTTTCGAACCAACTGTTGGTTCTTCGTACTTTTCTTCCCACTTAGTATTATATCCTATGATGGCTGAACCTTTTGCTATTTGATTAAACACCGTCTGCGAGAACGTAGTGGTTCTTTCATAGTCAATCTGAGCTCTATTAATTTTTAAAGCAGCATTCTTGAGAGCTTCCGTCTCTTCGATCAATCCGTCTTTCATTTGTCTTTGGACAACTTGGACTGACTGTTCTAAAAATAGCAAATAATACGTGTATGACTTAATACTGCTCAGCTCCCAATCGGAATCACCAGAAAATTCTTGCTCCATTTTTTCCGCCATCATTGAGAACAGTGTATCATCATAATTTTTTGAAGACATCTTTATAGAGCCAATGGTTGGAATTATTCTTAAGATAAACTCTGTACCATAAGTCCTAATGATAGACAGAACTATTCCTTCGATAATACCATGATTTGCAGGGGTCATTTGAATATCATATGGAATCTCGAATCTACATTCAGGTGGCTGCGATATTCTCTTGTCAACAGGCAATGATGATTCGATTTTCTTTGCTCTTCTCGATATATCATTTACTTGTAAAAATCCATTATCGACATCTCCACACAGTTCCATTTGTGGAACAAAAGTCTTAATCATCCCCAACCAGCCATCATATGTGGCTGGTTCGATATATAGTTTTGGTTGAGTATAAGAGCCTCCATGTATCGCTGGATCTAAAAAGTGAACTCTAGGATGTTCTGTTGCTGACTTTCCTAATATTTGTTCTTCTTCATCTTTATCATATTTCCATGTAGATTCATCACTTGGATTCGCCTCTGGATTAACGTATAACATGTCATGAAATTTAATTTTAGCTTGCTCGTCCGCTCCGTAGTTGAATCCTATCGGTGTTGAGCCATTTGGTCTTTCTATGATTGATTTTCTAACAAACTCTAGAGATCTAAGATTCCAAGAATCAACAATATCTCTGATCTTAGAAAGTTTTGAATTACCAATTAAAACGTTTGATTTTTTCATCAAAAAATTTCTAAACAAGACTGTTTCGATATTGTATAGATCCTCAAACACTGAGTAATCTACTTCAGAGCTCATATCTAATACCGATGTATCTCTATTGACTAACTTACTGGATCCTCGATTCTCGACTGATCCGAATTCAAAAAAGCTCAACCCTAACTTCTTCTTTTCTTTTCTAGACATTCTTCTATGAAAAGTTTCATCGACTCGAACATAGTGGGTAGGAACCTTCTTTTTCAGAACTCTAAATATCAGCTTGCTTTCATAATCAGGATCTTTTTCATCATCTGAGAATCTCATAACGACTACGTTTTTTAACTTTGAGTCATATCGTAAATTCATGTCCTTGATGTTTTCCAACAATCGACCTCCGACTGTTTCTGGGAACATCCCCTTCTTTCTATCTTCATCATATGGAAATCCAAATCCGCCAACATCTTTTTGGAAAAGAGATTCTTCTTTTCTTATCTCCCATTGTTCATCGCTATCTACATAGTTTGGCCTCGCCAAGATGTTGTTTACTCGATCCTCATGCGTGTTGAATCTAGATCCCCAAGTATCAATAAGAATATTATTCAATATTGAATTCCGACCCTCTATCAAGTCTGTTATAAAACTTTTCTCAATAGATTTAAAGAAGTCATTTAATATTTCAAGTTTATCTCTTGCTAAATCCTCATCTTCCAAAACAATCGCTGATGGGTCAGTAGCACACGCTGGATCACCTTGGTTTAGTAGTGCATCGATAGCCTCGTTCAACATACCATCCGTTCCCTTCTGTAGCATGTCTGATACTGTTCCAAGATCATCTAGTACTCTATCATTTGCTTTATCAACTAATTCTTGAGCTGTGGCTTCATCCAAACCGTTTTCCATATAAATGGATTTTCTATCGCTATTCCATTGGTCTAATTCTTCTTGGGTCAAACATATTGAATCAAATATTGGACCTTCTGGTTGTTGAGAAGCTTGTTGTCTTAAAAAATCTCTTAACTCTGGAGGTACAAATTTCTGCATTGATCCAAAACAATCTTTAATTCCATCCGAATCTCCCAATACATCTGAGAGCTCTGGGCATCTAGAATTCACTAGTTGTGATAATTTTTCTATAATATTGGAGTCCATATTCGACGGAGTATTTGTTAATAAATTAATGACTTCCTGCTTGGACATTGTCGCATTCATAGTCTGAAATAAGCAGTCGTATGCAGCAGTGTTGGGGGCACCGAGTCCACCTTTGCCTAATGCATTGTTGAATGCATTTTTCTTAACCTCATCTAACTCATCATCATTTGCACTTGGGCAAAACGCTTCCCTCATGGCGTCATCTAGACCTTGAGTTTCTCCACTTAATATATCTGATGCGGCTTGACCAATTGCATTGAGAGATTTACACAGGGCATTATCGACAGACAATATTAACTTCAATATCATCTTAACCAAGATATTCGTTAACACAGTCTCAAGCTTGTCAATAAACTTGTTTCTTAAAACTCTTAAGGCGCTTTTTCGAAATGGTTTGAGATCCCTCATGTTAAAATCTCTCATTTTACTTGGGAATCCTAAACCGACATTACCATCTCCACATGGATCTAGAGATAACGTAGATAAGAAAGACTTAACGGGTGGATTATTCAATCCTTGGTAAGAGCATGCTACTTGATTTAGATATCTTTGAACTATTGCACCGCCGGGAAACCTATCCAATATAGACATCAGCTCATCTATCTCCATAACATCCATGATGTTTTCGATATACATATTAATGATGGAAGATTGAACATCTCCAAGTACTGTTCCAAAAGTTCCTTGAGATTTTGTTTGAGCCAAAATCAATTCGTTTTGTCTACTTTCTGGTAGTTTGGAAAAGTCTTCTTCTTTATATTTTTCTAATTCAGACTTTTTGCTATCCAGCTCATTTTGTAAGACTAATCTTTCACTAGTCAAAGTATTCACTTGTTGGTCAATGTCGAATAACCTATCTGCATCAGCACTAACTTCACTTTTTAACGCATCAATCTTAGATGTCTTACCTTGTATATCAAATCCAAGTGATGTAATTTCATTATTTAATTGTTGCTTTTTTACCTCGACACCTTGTTGGTTGGAGTTAGTTCCAAGATATTTCAAATATGGATTTGACTTCTCTGATGAACCAGATTTGTATTCTTCTTCCCAAGGCATAGGCATGTTGGCCCATTTTTCTCTAGCCATCTCTCTAAGTTGAAATTGCTTTTGTGGAGGCAAAGCTTGAATAAAGTAGCCAAATACATCGACATCCATTGCTTTCAGAGCAGACTCAACCATCTTGTGAAATGCAACCTCTTGAGTAACACCGGAAAATAAGCATTGTATAGCGTTTATGGTCAGAGATTGAACCTTGCATAAAGTTAATCTTTCCAATAATTTTTTAGGCTCCGTCTTCTCAGCTTTTTTGAAGTCTAGTTGGCCGGTGGTCATAAAGGTTTCTAAATCAACAAGAGAAGCTAGTATTCCATCTTGATGTTTTAACTCTTCCAAAGCTAATCTCTTAGCTTCTTTCCAATATGGGCTTCCTTGGCTTCTTCTTGCTTTTCTTGCTCTCTGAGCTTGATTGAGTCTAATGTTTCTTTTTGACTTATTGGTTATATCATCATCGAAAGTAACATCATTCAGCTTTTGAGATTTTTCTATTATTTTTCTTATTTCTTTTTGTGTCGATTCAATCTCTTTTTCTAGATTAAGTAACTGCTTTTTGTATTGTTCTATATCGCTGTTTATTTCAGATCCAACCTCTGGAGCTCCGCCATTTAATTTAAAATCCAAAGCATCGCTTTCTCTTAACTCTAATAAGTTTTCAATCGATTTATAAGAACTTAATAGGATTGATTCTTTTTGCCTTAATGAGTCAGTCTCACTTCTCAATCTATTAAGTTCAGCATCCAATTCAGATAAAGCGTTTTGATTTATTTTCTTATTTGCTTCTTTTTTAGCCGCTAACCCCGCGTCTAAGTCTGCTTGGAAATATTTCTTTTCTATCTCAGAATCTTGTCTCAACTCCAAACAAGACTCTTTGGAATTAAACTCGTATGCAATGGCTTCCACAAGAGATAAGGCTTCATTCAAAACATAGTCCTTTAATTCCCCTCCGAATTCTTTCACATTATTAGATACGCACTCGCCCATTGATTCCGTTACGGATTCTTCATTTAAAGTTCCATAATCAACTACCAACAATGGGTAAGTAAATTTAACTAAAAAATCCAACCATGGATAAGACTCTCTCGCTTGTAGTGCAACGTCTATTTCATTTATTTTGGCTATGTAGTTCATCAAAGTTGGCTTGTTTTTGTATTTCTTAGCAAACTTACTGTTCTCTCTACATATTACTTGCCAATCGCAGCCATCAATTTTAGCTTCGATCAATTTAATAACGTATGGGTTTCCTCCAACTTGCTTAAAAGTTATCCTAAGTTTATCGGCATTTTTAACCTGAATACTTGGAATGTTGGATCTAATATTCCATCTTTTTGCTTTCGGCTTGCTTTTGTGATTGGCTTCTGCTTTCAAGTCCTCATAGAAAGAATTAATCTTGCTCGTAAATGATGATGCATAATAATCTCTTTCGCTATCTTTGAATTTTAAAAATCCGTTTTGAGTTTGATAAAAGTAAGATTGATATTTTGAATAGGAATACAGGGCAGATTTTAACCTAGTTATTTTCAGGAAAAATGACTTAACGTCGATCTCAACGGTTGTTTTTGTGGATAGTGCTTCGGTCTGTATTTCTCCGATAGTTGGATTGTCTGGGACCGCATCTAATATAAACGCAGGAATAGATATTAAAACTTTCAATAAATTCTGCAGAGGGTCAATATGAAAATCAATTGCTCTAGCGTATAACTCTAGAGCAAAAGGGTTTTTGATCTCATTTGGTATATTCTGTAAAACAAACTGAGTAAATGATAGAGGTTGTTCTGGATCAAACGACGTTGAACCAAATACAACCTTAGTTAATAAATCTGGGCAATCTTGAGCTTCTCTCACTGGTTCATCTTTGAGTTTTATGAATACATCATCAAAACTATCATATTCTTGAAGCAACTCATTGGGAATTCTACCAGCCACCGCAGGACCTTCATGGGAGGCACATATGATTTGTTGTGCGATTAATTTATCTGTATCCTCAAGCATTAGTCTAATTGCTGGGTGGATAAACGAGCGAAACAAATGCTCTCTAGTCAAATATTTACCTGTACCGATAGCTCCTCGCATCTCACTTGATGTGAATGACCTACCTTCATTATTGATTGTTACGCAAATTCTATACTCACATTGCGCTTCATCCAAATAAGTTTCATCTATCATTTCTCTCCAATCTGGGGCGATGAAAGATTTGTTGGGAGTGCAAGTTGGACACAACTTCTTCAGAGGTAATGGTTCTAATGCATCATCGCAAATTTTTTTCTGAAATTGTTCAAAATTATTGGACATATTATCTTCCTATATAAACTGTATTGCTCAGGACACTGTCTTCTGGGACAGGTTTCAAAACATGATCTTTTGTGCCAAGAAACTGTCTATTTGTTTTTGCCTTATGAAACTCTTCTATTAATCCAGACAACTTCTTGGAGAAGAAGTCTCTAATACCACTCACCCCATTTGTAGCCGCCGATATTGAGGGCATTGTTGGTCCGACACCAACCACAGTGTGTACATGCCCAGCCAAAGCAACCTTGTAAAGAGATAGATCTTGTTCTAATTGATCTACTTTCTCAGCTAGTGCATTGATGTAATCACTTACCTCATACAAATATTCAACCAAAGATTCGCCTCTAACTGCTTTTTGATATTTATATTCGGTTACGGCGCCTATCTCAATTATTGGCGTTATATCTTTTTCCCCACTAACCGTTCTTTCTCCTCCAACAAACTTTCCTAATCCCGACAAGATTCTAACCCTTTCTCTTCCGATAATAAGAGTGTGGTCAGCTTTGATTCCAATTCCTGATTTCAAATAGTCAGATATTGAAGTTAGAGGGTCCGTGTTTTCCGTTCCAAAGTAGTGATTGATGTTGCCTCGCTCAGTCAAATATATTCTAGCTCCGTCTAGGGCAAAGTTTCCTCTAGATTCAGTATCGGAGTCTTTGATATTGTAGGCCGCAGATAGCTGTCCTGCAACGATATCAATTGCCTCACACTTAGTTCCACCAGCGCCGCCTAGGCCGGTTGCTCTAGATCCGTAATTATCTTTTGTTAGGACTATCCTAGCTCCAGTTCGATTATCTTTTCTGGTGAAAACTCTTTCGCACCCGCCAACTGGACCATATACTGGTAGTTTTTCGTCATCATCTGTTAAAAACAGTCCACTCCTAAGAGGCATGGTGTCCAATACTTCATCTAAGTATATCTCCAAATCTTTCCTGACTGGATGCACCAGTGCGTTATATGCATCTTTCATTTTGACATTAATTCTTTTCTTCATTCTTCTGTCCCTGTTGACTTCTCCCAGTTAGCATTGTTGGTTAGTTTTAAGTGGATATGTTCCCCAGGTAGATTTGGAACCTCTCCCCTAGCACGCTTCAAAACCCTTTCTTGGTCTCCGTCTACACCTTCCCAATTATAATTCTCTACATAGGAACCCATAGTATTTAATACAGATTTCAGAATCATAACTTCATTATAGGATAGGTCAGATGTATTAAGATCAATCGCCGAGCTTCTCATGTGATTTGAGATATAGAGACCTCTAGACATCTGATCTCTAAACAAGTTGGCTAATTCGCTATATAATTGTTCTCTAGAGGAAAAACCTTGAGATCTATGAACCAGTGTAGAGGTCTCTTTTTTTACCGCTGAACTACTGTTCAATCCGGCAGGCGCTGAGGATAATGGATTTTTTACACCTAAGTATGTTTCGTTATACCATAACTTAAAAGCGTCCAAAGGCCAGCGACCTCTAGAGTAAACCATTGCCCTTGCCTGATCATTATGATCTCTGTATAAACTGTTTACTGTAACGACTTTCGAAAAACTTATTTTTTCCAATTCATCAGAAAGTTTTTGGAGAAAAGTCTGATAATGTGGATATATTTTTACCTTCTCTATTTGATTAGGTCCAGCATATTTTACCTTCGCAAATCCATTTATCACCGATGCATTATCTGGGACTTTCTGTTTATCTCCAGTTATAAACAATGAGTTGGGATTCAATATTCGTGCATTTGTATTCAGGAGACTAAAGGCTGCCGGTCTTACTAGTGAATTAAGTTGCACAAACTCTCCACCCAAATAACTGCAGTTCCAAATAGAACCATTCAATAATTGTGAAATATCTGGGTGATCAATTCTTATACTTGCTTCAAAACATGAATTTATAAGTACTTCTTGCTTCTTCTTATCCCGTATATCGAGTGGGTCAACCATGTGCTCATGATGCTCAATCGCAGATCTAGCTCTAACAAACCTATAGTTTGATGAATCGTTGGGTCTATTAATATTGAATTGTGCAACATCATCTTTTGGTTTAGTACTCTCTCTCTCGAAGTCAATGTAAACCATAACATTAAAGTTGGAAGGTATCTCCTTTTGCAAAGACTTCTTGAGGTCGCGGTCTGCTTTAGCTGATGCTCTATTTTTTGAATTAAATAATTGTGGTAATGAATCACTCATCTCTTGTGTCTTCCGAGTTTTGAATTTGATCAAAGATTTGAGCAAAATCTTTGTCTGATAACTCTTCAGACTTTTCGTTCTTCGACATTAAACCACAAAGCTTTACAAGTTGCTCATTTGATCTCTGTAACGTCTCGACATATTTGGCGAGAACCACGCCCAACGTTGTATGTTGAGAAGGGTCCTTTGCCAATTGTCGCATTGCATCATCGAGAAGTTCGCGGGTTGTTTCTCGGTCTTCATCGATGTTTTTAATTGCTTGTTTTATATGCTTGTCGCTACTCATAAACCTAATTAGTCCTTTGTTAAATTTCGCCATTGTCCCATGCGTTTCTGAATTCTCTATATTTTTTCTTCATTTTATTTAATTGTGAAACTATCTGCTTTGTGTTCATTCCAGTTAATTCACGAAGATACAAATATATAGCTTTCTTGTTGAAGATTTCTATATCTTCAGCTGATTCAAATAACATCATTACTGCGTCATAAACCTTTCTCTCTTTATCTTTATCAAAGTCATCTGCCCAAGTATGCATTTCTTCCTTTAATTTTGAGATCATTTCTGTGCGAATTTTTTGCTCTTGATATGATTCATCTAGATCTATAAAGTGAATATCTGGGTCTAATTCGGCGATTGCAAGAGGGATTTCTCTCTCAAGTTTTTTCTTGTGTTTCTTAACTTTATGAATAAACCAGTTTTTTGTAACAACAGAAAAATAAGAGAAAGCCTTAGAGCCCTTTGCAGGATCGAACTTGCCTAGAATGGTGGTTAAATAAACCTTACATTCGTCTCGCAAATCGTCGACATCCGGTAGGCTTGTAAATCGATAAGTAAAGACAATCTTGTCAACCATCTGCGAAAACACTGGTTGAATCATATCTCTATAAAGAGTGTCTTTTATTTTTTGATCATCCGTGGAACAGAACTCAACTATTGCGTTCTCGTGTTCCTGCGTAAAATACATGTTTTTCTTCTTGGTTCTCTTCCGAGACATCTTGATCTCCAATTTCTTCATATTCAACAGGCTCAGCTAGTGATGCAATTTCGCCATATTGTTCTTCGAGGATAACAGACAGCGATCCAGCGTGGTCCATCAGAGCCTTTAATGTTTCATCTCCATAAAATGCTTCAAGTGTATAGACAGCTTTTAAGTGGCTTCTAAATCCATTCACCATTTCAATCAAATCATCGGTGTTATCTGCGATTACCGAGAGGCGAGATGATTGCTCTCGGATAAGCCAATAGAAAATAGCATTAACACCAACAGACGCAGTAAGCGCCATCGTAAGCCAAATACTAACGGTCATCAGGCAACTCCACTCTTATCTTTTTTTCTTCCTTCAGAAGGGCTCTATTTTCCTCGATAGCGCGCTTTACTTCATCGCCTACCTTACCACCCTTCTCTGTTTGTTTACGAGCCACATGAGGCATTTGAGGCACTCTATGGATGGATTTTGAGAAACAAAAGCCACAAGACTCATGCTCATCATCCATTCCATGGACTGCTTCAAAATACTCGAGACACTCTTTGCATTTATATGCATATCTAGGCATCTTTGTCGACCTTAAGGCTTTCTGGAACCTCAAAGGTTGGTGGATTCATGACAACTAGTTGCCCAGCATCATCAATCTGAATATTAAAGTTCTTAAGTACAGGGACGATATCGCTCTGTTCCAAAAGTGATTTTTGCAATGCCATCATGATTGCTCCGACAGCTTGATTTGATAATTTGTGATCCATAATAATCTCCTAATAAAAAGTTATAATAATATTATAACATCTATTAAAGGGTTCGTCAAGACTTTTTTAAATTTTTTTTCGAAAAACATCTCTCGAGACCTTTCTCAATTGAAACTTGAGGTTGGAAGCCTAAATCTTTTTCGATCTCGCTGATATCTGCGAGAGTATGTTTCACATCGCCTTTTCGTTCTGGTGCATTATTCCATTTAACCTCATGACGTTCATTGATAAAGTTTCTAATATGGTTCATTGAGACTGATGTTCCAGAGCCCACATTATAAGCTTTTCCTCCAAAACATTTATTTGACTGCATTGCTAGAATATTTGCAAGGACAATATCATCGACATGAACGAGGTCTCGAGTTTGTTCTCCATCGCCATCCATGCGCAGTGGCTTTCCTTGTCGAATCATTTCCATCCAAGCGCAAATAGCTGTTGAATATGCTCCACCGAAGTCTTGGTCTTCAGAGTAAGCATTGAAGTATCGGAGACATACCGTATCAAGCCCATAGAGCTCCGAGAATAGCCGACATTCCATTTCCGATATTAACTTATGAAGACCATAGGGTGACTTTGGAACACCATCTCCATCGCCATTTACGGCGCTTGAAGAGCTAAAGATTACACGCTTCACGTTATGGTTCTTTGCCCATTCTAAAAGCGTCGATGTTACAAGAACATTTTGTTTCATTGTGTATGATGGATGATGCACGGAGAACTCAACTCTTGGTTGTGCTGCGAGGTGGAAGACGTAATCATAATCTTCGTTTGGCAAGCAATGCAGAATATCTTCGCCATCTTTGATATCGATGCCGTATACGTCGTGTCCGAGACGTTTGAGATCGGAGAATAAGTGGCTTCCAATGTAGCCTTTGTGACCGGTTACAAGGATTTTCATACTAGCTCCGTTGAGTAATTGAAGTAAGTAAAATCTTCTTTATAAATTTCCTTAACCATTTCAATTGTATTATGATCATACATTAGTCTATAGTCACTATAGACACTTCTGTTTGCATGCTTTTGAGGTAAGGCGAAATCTCTCTCTAAGATATTTCTTTTTTCTAATCTATAAATTTTTACATTTGGAACATCTTTTATCCAATCCTTTTGTGGATTACATTGAGACAACCCTTTTCTGTTGTACGGGCCAACAGAAGGAACTCCATTGTGTATGGTAGATAAGAAAGACTCAAAATTTTTATTTTTAGGAAACAAATTTTGCTTTTTCAAATATTCATATAGTGATACTGCTCTACTAAATGGATTTCTGACGATTGTAAATATTTCAAAATCACAAAGTTCTTTGTCACTATAGATTTCTGTAACCAAGCAGTGACCGTGAGTTCCATTTGTTATTTTATTACAATTGAGTTGCATAATAAATGTTGGGTCTATTAACCTAAACGATTCATAAAAAGAAGTCCCAGAGGATTTAGGTATCCAAATAAATAATTTTTTATTCATTTTTTAAAAACTCCCATTATGCTCATATTCTCCAAGAAGAACATTTCCTCCAATGACCAATCGGTGAATTTGTTAACAACATTTTTTAATGTAAATGGGCTAAACCAGCAATTGTGATCTGGATGTACTATTTCTATAAATTCAGAATTATTATAGTAATTTAAATGTCTATTATAGCACAGAAAAGCATCTGGTACTGTGATTATGATTTTTTCAGTCTGTATCTTATTTAAGGTTTGCAAAAAACTACCTAAATTATCCACATGCTCCAGAACCTCCGGTATCAACAAAACATCGAACTTTCTAGATACAACCTCGTTAATATCAGATACCAACTCTTTATTCTTAATGTGTTTTTTCATTTCTTCAAAATTTTCATCATTTACATCGACTCCAACCAAGTCAGAGCAGACCTTATCGATAGCAATATGCAAATTACTATTGTAGTTTGTTATCGGCCAATCCATGCACCCGATATGTAAAACTCTTTTATTGACACAGTAGTCAGGTAAAACACTCACCCTTCTTCTGGAAACAAATTTCGATGAAACACTAACTTTTTGCTCAAAAAAACTCATACTAACTCCTTTATTAAATTGTAATATTCTTGACAAACCAACTCACTTCTAAAATTATTACTCCACTCTTCTCTGCTTTTATTGTTAAAATGAGAAAGTGCCTCATCCAATTCTTTTGAAGTAAAAGATGGATGACTAAAAATATATCCACCATTTAATTCACCGAGTGTTCCTGGAATTCCTCCAACCGGAGTTGATATCCAAAATAAATTTGCAGACATGGCCTCGAGAATACTTATAGGTAATCCTTCCGATAGAGAAGGCATTATGAACACGTCAGAAATCCTAAGCATACTATTGATGATCTCCTCTTTGTTTGTCTCCTTAAAGAGGTGCACACCATCTGTTTTATCTACCAATTCTTTTAGAGAATTATAGTATTTTTGAGAATGATGATTCCTCGCAGAACCTACTAAAACAAGGTCATAGTCCCTACTTGCTTCACTATTTGAAAACTCTTCTATCAATTTAATTTGATTTTTCGAAGGCTCTACTGCTGCATGATAAATCATGATTTTTTTATTTATTCCAAGCCTTTCTTTTGTTATATCATCACGAAAATTTGATTCAATAATGTCTCGAGAAAAATTATTAATGAAAGTAAAGTCTAAATTATTATTAAGTAAGAAACGATTCACCGATGAGTTTTTACAAAATGAAACAATTTTCGAAAATTGTTTCATTTTTTTTACCACGACGTTTTTTAAATTTGTGTTTGTTGAAAGAATTTTTTCATTATCTTCATTGATATTCATAACAACCAAACTACAACCAAATCTAGAAGGGTCTATTTTGTGGAATGTTGGATTAAATGGGTCTGCGAAAACTACAATGCAATCAAATCCAGACTGATTTCTCAAGAAATGATCTTTATCTAAAAAGCCATACCTATAGACAGTGCTCTTTCTAATTAAGTTTGGGGAAGTTATCACAGTTACATCTTCTCCCACTGAGGTTAAAAATTCTGCTAATCCCTTTGCTAAAGTCTCAGTTCCACCAACTAATGGGTGAAATCTTTCACATAAAATACCTATTTTCATAAATTCTCCAAGTCTAAACCGCCATCTTTCATGTCTAATACAGACTTCTTAACACAAACATTTCCTACTTGAATGTAAGAATCATCGTTGTGCCAAACCAAATTATCTTTATCAAAAGAAATTGTAAAGCCAAGCTTCTGTAGTCTCAAGGAGTATTCGACATCCTCATTTAGGCCACCATTCTTTTCAGCATAAAACTCAATAGAGGAATCCCAAAGAGTCTGCTTATAAACATCAGTTCGCAAAATCCAAAAACATCCGGATTGATATAGTGTCCCAGCTGGTAGATTATCGTCATAATCAATCATTTTGTGTGGATTAATTGTAGCCCTGTCCCAATATCTTCCACCATCAGGAAGCAATACTTTGTTACCAAGAATGTTCCATCCGTTTGTCTTAGAGAACTCAATCAAACGTTCAGCCCACGTATCTTCAAAGACAAGATCATCGTCAATAAAAACAACAACATCATGATTTACATACTCCCCAGCAATGTTTCTCATTTTTGCTAGTCGACCATTGTGCGCATCATCCGATGCATCAATTAATTTTATTCCGTCGATGTCGGAAAAGTTGGTTGTATCTCCGGCCAAAATAATTTCAAATGGTATATTAATATTCGCCATAGTGTTCTTGATCGATTCGATCTCCAATTTTGTTTTTTCAGGCTTTGCTCCATTTGTTGAAATACAAAAGGAAATGGACTCAACTTCTTTGGGATCTATATTCTTTTTACCCATTATAGCGTCGCAGAATAGCCCATAAAGTCTCTCAGCATTAAAGTGCTCCAATACCTTTGCTTGAAGTTCAGAAGCCCCTTCAAGGCAATCCTCATAGTTCTCAACGATATGTTTGAGACATTCACCAAAAGCATCTTCATCAGCATAAGCCCACCGAGAATCACGTTGGACAACACCTTCCCAAACAGCGTCTTCTCCCACTGGCTTTAGCGTACAATCAATTGCGTTGAAAAGGTTTTTCCCATCCCATTGAAGGAAATCAAGTTGACCAGACCATGGAATTGTTGCGATTGGAAGACCTGCTCTCGCAGCTTCGAAGAGAGGAAGACCGAACCCTTCACCATGTGCAATGTTAACAAGGCACTTTACCTTATCGTGCTCATAGAGGGCCTTCATTTGCCCCTCGGAAAGATCTCCGTGAAGTAGAGATACAGAGCACTTGCGATCAGGATAATCTTCTAAAATGGCTCCTAGCGTCCTTTCAACGTTGTCGAGATCAATTCGAGAAGCTCCTTTATTATGAGTTTTTAAGATGAGACCAATCTCATCGTTCTCGAATGTCTCGACAAACCATCGAATAGTGTTCTCAAAGTTCTTTCGAGGACCGAACTGAGAGACAACAAGGAAATTGAAATCGTGACGAGGATCGAAGCCTTCGATAGCTTCGCTTTCCTCAGGGTTTGGTGTGCATTCCCACACCACATCGACGGGAGTTTCGAGCTTGTATTCTCGACCGTCTTTCAATGGAATCTTTGTGTTTACATAAGTGTCTTTCGCATGATTGGAGACGACAAGGATCTTATCCATTTCATTTCCTTTCTGCAACCATTGTGGCGACACCTTTGTGGTTTCGATTCCTGCTGTGTAGCCGATGTTGATCGGACACATCTTTTCAAATTCATTTGGAATGGTGATCTGCAATGAGATGTCTGGGGCTAACACCTTTTCGGAGAGAAGCATCTGCGTTGTCTTGATTCGCTCATCCATCCATTGGCGAAATTCGTTATCTTGCCAAATCCAACCTGATTTTCCCCAAGGAATTGGTTGGATGTAAACATCAAAGAGATCAGGCCTAGACCTCAATGCTCGGAGAGCAAATCTAGACTGCTCTCCATATCCTGTAGCCGATAGAACAGGGGCTCTTACAAAAATCTTTTTCATACATTGTCTCCGTCAATTTTCTTAAGTTGTAATCTACTGTAGTGCATCTCTTCTCCATCCACCATAACGAGAAAAAACAGAATATTTTGATGATTCAAAATAGATGGAGACAAAACCAAGCCAATTTTACCGTCAGCAGTAGAAACTAAATCTCCTCCAACTAAAGGTGGAATATTTTCCAAGAAGTCGGGGTGGATCTCCGGTATTGAAAATGGATTGATCAAATCTCCTTGACAATCAACAATCATTGGATTTACAAGTGGATCATTCAATGAATCATTATTTCTCATCATTTTATCTCCTTAAAGGTAATTCCACTGTAGCCTTTACGTGTTTCCCACGATCCACATTCTTCATGAATTTTGAGCATTGTATCGACCCATTTTTTTTCAAAATCATGAAAAGCATAATTTGCCTCTATATGTTTCTTTCCAATTAAACCAAGTTCCCGTCGATATTCATGACCGCCACTATACATTTGATCTAGAGCATTTTTAAATTGTTTATCGGAAATTCTATCTTCATAAATATAAGGTACTTGTTGAGATCCAATGATGGATTTCGAAATTGGATGAATAGCAACGCCTGCCGGACCTTCAGCGGTCATAACTTGATCTTGCATTCCGCCGGTCATGGTAGCAATCACTGGGGTTCCACAAGATAGAGATTCCAAAGTAGCAAGACCAAATCCTTCAGCGTCTGCGATGTTTATAGTTACATCTGCTACATTATAAAATCCTGGCATTTGTTTTGTTGAGACTTTTCGAGTAGAGAACATAACTTCCCTATTAACCAATCCAAGGTGTGATGCGATATGTTGCAGATCTTGACCATGAGGGTCTTTTGGATTTGTATGCATGATTAACTGAACTTTTCCGGATAAGTTTCTCTCCTTTACCCATTCAGCAAACCACCACAAAACAGATCCAGATTGTTTACGTCGAGCATTACGGTTATTCCAAAATAGAATAAACTTATCTTGATCTTCTTCAGGTAATATTTTATTTCTAAGCGTCTTTCTATCTTCATCCGATAAGGATACAAATACGTTTGGATCAACACAGTGAGGTATATAGTTGCATGAAACAGATGGAGCAACACCATTGACGCACTCTTTTGTTACTCGAGAAATACATGCAATATGATCCGTAGATTCATAGAACTTCTGATTAAAGAACGGTAAAGGATAGTTGTCCCAAACGTGATAATAAACCAACGGAACCAATGGTCGAATCTCATTCTCCATCTCCCAAAGCCACTCATAAAAACGAGGATCGGTCATAAACCAAATCATGTCTGGTTTTTCGTTTCTGAGAATTGAGCGAATTTGTTCAGGTTCACCGTATCCGTCAATTGGAATAACTTTAAAATCTTCATTCCACGGCTCAATAAGAACTGGTTGATAGTCCATGTGCTTTAGTGCGCCTCCGAGAGATAAGATTTGAAACTTTCCACTTTTTAAGAGAGCCTCGAAGACAAGCTTCGACTGCGTTCCAACGCCCGATGGAGATAGTGGATGATCCCCGAGAGTTAACACTTTAATTTTCTTCATATTATTTCCTTTTCGATGTTTTCGGGGAAATAAAAAAACCCCATTTACCAATGTATAATAACATAAGCAAATGGGGTTGTCAAGTTTTTTTTTATTTTATTTATCTTTTACAATGTTCTGTGTTATTAAATGGGCATCCAACGCAAGAGTTTCGGTTTTTAACGGTAACACCTTTGTTGATGAGATTACATGCATTCGTCAGAACTTTTATTGCATTCTCGGTTTTACGAGGACCAGATGTTACTCGGAATATTTCAACATTATCTTCCTTTGCTGTTCTTTTAAGAAGACCGAAATATGTTTCAACCATCTTTGGATCAATGTTGTGCTTTTCGCAAAAAAACTTCTTATATAAAGTCAATTGATATGTGACCATTGAATCGCTCTTTTTCTTTTGGTCCCAACCCCATGAGCAAGACTTCCAGTCAATAATGTGATATTTTCCATCTGGTGTTTTAACTACAAGGTCAATAAAGCCCTTAAGGTTCCAGTCAAAGTCAAGCTCTGTGATAAGCTGATAGAGGTCTTCTTCTGAGGAATATACTTCATAGTCAGGGAAGAACTTTTGAAGCGCAGGAAAAACCTTATAGAATATCTCACGGCTTTGTTCTCGCATCTCCACAATCATCTTGTTTGATGGTTTCTCATCAAGTTGTTTTAGTTCATTTAAAAACACAATATCAAAATGCTCTGCGAAGTCTTCATCGGGAAGATTTCCCAAAGCAGACTGCTCACATACGCTGTGAATAGCTGTACCAAATGCTGTGAAAATATTGCCTGTGAAACCTGCTAGTCCGTCTTTGTATTGAAGTTTCCACTTATAAGGGCACTCTGTGAATATCTTTAATTCAGAATAAGAAATGTGTTGTTTTATAGTCATATGTCCTCCACTATGTTATTAGTTTAACATGTTGAAGGACACTTGTCAAGTATTATTTTTGCTTCATCTTTGCTTTTACGTTTTTCATTATTTTTTCTTTTTCGTCTTTGTTAATTTTTTTCTTAGCACAATATTGTTTTACTGCATCTTCTATTTCGTATTCATTTGTTTTACCTTCAAGAGAGCCAACAATAGCATTGATATGATCAGTTCTTATGCTATCTCCTAGGTCAGCCTTTCCATATTCATTTACGACTTCTTCTACAAGTCTTTTTAGTGTATTTTCAGTTAGTTTCATTTTCAAATTCCTTCAGCATTAGCGCCAATGTGTTAAATAAAATTGGACACATCTGCTTAAGAGTGTCGCGATCTCCAATAAATAGTTCTTCAAAACCTTTTGCCCAATATTCGCTTATCGATGTAGCAGCATAGCCAGAAGGAAAAATGTTGACGCAAATCTGATTAAGTGCGTCGTATCCGACGTCACGGAAAAGAAAGTCGTCAATTGACTGATCAAAATCGAAGTGAACATCAAAATGAGAAGGTACTTGATATTTCTGCGATAGCAGGTCGGACAAACGCGACCTCTTTGCGATAAACTCTCTTTGGAGCTTTCCTGTTCCATAGATGAACTCCTGATTATAATGCTCGACAGCATGAGAGATTTCATGAATGATATCTTCAATCATATCCATCTCTTCTTCTTGATCATTTGTAACATAGATAGCATCGTTCTCAAAGAAAGCGTTGATTTCTCGCTCTTCCATTTCCGGAAACTTACCCACATAAATCATCTCTATGTTTTGAGTGAGATAAAATGGAACTCTCGCAGCGATGTAATTTAGCACAAACTCAAGATCAATATCGTCAGGTAATGCATCTTTTACAATTACAGAAACTCCATTTAAATTGAAATGATCTTTCATTTTTCTTGATCTTTTCATCGATTCATGTATCCACATAAAAACTCCTTTTCAACCATTATAACATATGTTTTACGATTTGTCAAAGAAGTTTTGATGCTTCTGTTGCTAATTTTGAACGCTCACCTTTTTTAAAGGTAATGTGTCCAGACAGATTAGATTCTTTAAATTTCTCGATTGCATAAGTCAAGCCATTTGAAGTTTCATTTGTATAAATGTTATCAATCTGTTCGATATCCCCAGTTAAAATAATCTTTGTGTTTTCACCAACACGAGTCAAGATTGTTTTAACTTCATGAGCTGTTAAGTTTTGAGCTTCGTCAATAATAAGATAAGCATCTGAGATAGATCGACCTCTAATATAAGTGATTGCATCAATTTCAATAATGCCTTTATCCATATACATATCAAGTAGGGTTCTATCT
>Ga0196905_1000331_pt1 | contig 19376 bp, 20 predicted proteins | sample CB_VirMetaG_3_FD_169098 | JGI IMG/M metagenome (GOLD analysis project Ga0196905, IMG submission 169098) | Freshwater to marine saline gradient viral communities from Chesapeake Bay - CB_1508_1S Viral MetaG (v3) (version 3) | ecosystem: Environmental > Aquatic > Marine > Coastal | place: USA... | reverse complement strand
CTGTATTCTCCTTTACTCTATTTATGAATCTCTGCGATATGGATTCGCAACATGTCGGAATCCTTTGTCTTCGTATAGAAAGTCATCCACCGAATCGGTGAACAACAAATCGTCTGTGGTTGGTTCGGGTGGAATCTCATCTTCCTCTGGGAGTTCTACCGCAATACCGAGTTCCGTGAGTCGTGATTCCCACTCGGCACGATTGTAGAACAACTCCAGATTCGGTTGTCCTGTGGTGATGACTACTCCTTCTCTCACCTGTGCATAGTGAATCTTATCACCAAGTCCGTGAGCGATCCACCATGTCGTTTGTGTAGTTGTGTGTTCGTGCATCATACTTGTCCTGAGTCAGTGATGGTCCATCGACGAGTTCCTGTGAGGTATGCTCTTGCGGATACTGCATCGGTATATTGACCCGATCCGATTCCCGTGTATGTCGTGTTGTTGTATTGAAGTCCAGTTGCACCGAGAGACTCGGTGATTGTATAGTTGTTGTCATATGACCAGTTCGCAAGTGCAATCAACCACTTACTATAGTTCTCTACGGACATACCGCAGTTGTTGAGCATGTTAGTAAAGTTAGCAGCGGTTGTTCTGGGACTCCATGCACTGATGTCTTGGTTGAATGAGGATGCGAGATTGAACATCTGCAACATACTCGCCACACTCGAAACATCCCAAGATCCGATATCTTGGTTGAATGAGGATGCGTTGTAGAACATACTCGTCATACTCGTCACACTCGAAACATCCCAAGATCCGATAGATCCAGTCCCACCATTGTTGAATGAGGATACATTACTGAACATCTGACCCATATTCGTCACATTCGAAACATCCCAAGATCCGATGTCTTGGTTGAATGGTGTGCCACCGAACATATACTGCATATTCGTCACACTCGAAACATCCCAAGATCCAATGTCTTGGTTGAATGAGGATGCGTTGTAGAACATCTGAATCATACTCGTCGCACTTGAAACATCCCAAGATCCGATGTCTTGGTTGAATGAGGATGCGTTGGTGAACATATAACCCATACTCCCAACACTCGAAGTATTCCAAGATCCGATGTCTTGGTTGAATGAGGATGCGTTGGCGAACATACTCTGCATATTCCCCACACTCGAAACATCCCAAGATCCTATGGATCCAGTCCCACCATTGTTGAATGAGGATGCGCCATTAAACATACTAAGCATATTCGTCGCACTTGAAACATCCCAAGATCCGATATCTTGGTTGAATGAGGATGCCTGATAAAAAGTGCTGGACATATTCGTCACATTCGAAGTATTCCAAGATCCTATGTTTTGGTTGAATGAGGATGCGCCATTGAACATACTGTTCATAAATACCACACTCGAAACATCCCACGATCCAATGTCTTGGTTGAATGAGGATGCGGCATTGAACATACCGAACATATTCGTCACACTCGAAACATTCCAAGATCCGATGTCTTGGTTGAATGAGGATGCGTTGGAGAACATAGAAACCATACTCGTCACACTCGAAACATCCCAAGATCCGATATCTTGGTTGAATGAGGATGCGACACCGAACATATTCTGCATGTTCGTCACACTCGAAACATCCCAAGATCCGATGTCTTGGTTGAACGAGGTTGCGTTAAAGAACATCTGACCCATATTCGTCACATTCGAAACATCCCATGATCCTATATCTAAGTTAAAATCACTAGATCCAGCAAACATTGAATCTGCATCACTATTGCTAGCAAAGATCGGATTCTTTTTCTTAAGTTGAGGTTGTGTTATGTCTAGGAGATTATCCAATTCTGCAAGAAGTCCATAACTAGACGAACCGTAAACAAAAGTAGAATTTCTTATCGGAGCATTCCCATATGATACCAAGTTAGTAATTTGTTTATTTGTTGTTCCAGCAAAATAAAAACCGAAACCGGGAAAGAACTCTTGATAATCAAGCCAATGTAATTCTATCTTCAACTCATGAGGAGCATGAATCTTTACCAAATATTTTTTGGAAGTATCAGCATAGGTGTGTCTAATAAAACCATAAATATAATCAATAGTAAGAGAACCAGACAATGTATTGGAAGTACCATCTCCCCAATCAACAAAATAATCTCCCGACCATCCTCCTATAGCACTGTTTGGTCCGGCAATACTATTAGTAATAGACGGATCTATCTCGAAGCAAAAAGCAGACTCTTCGCCACAAAGTTCTCCCCCAAACCAGTTGCTCATTGAGTGTACCTCACCGCAAATCTGAAGTCATAACAGGCACTATAGTTGGATGTCACCAGTTCGAGTGTTCCATCTTGGGCAAGTGATGTGTTTGACAGAGATGCGGTAGCACCCGTTGGTGTGACATTGAGAGATCCGACTGTTGCACCAGAGTTGTAGAGATCCGCAGAGATTCCACCTGTTCCACAGATGGCGTAGAACTCTGTGATGGTTCTTCCGATTGGTGCCCGTGGATCGAGGTAGTAGGTTCCCTCCGATGGGGCGTAGATGTGTCCTGCGTAGGATGAGGTGACGGTGGTTGTGACTGCACCAGTTGCCCCGTTGACACTGGTAACATATGATTCTGGGTTTGGGTGGAACATCAGCGAAACTTGTTCACCATTTATGAAGTTCGCAGTATCAATCTTGTCTTTGCCAACCCTGCCAAATCTCCACGTTGTGCCTATATCCGAAGCACTGGTAACATTGACAGCGTAGAAAACACGATCACCATCCAGAGAGGTGATAACCAATTGTCCTCCGCCTACATCGACGAAGTGTTGGAATGCACCAGTCATCCCGATGCCACCCGCAGATGTCTCATTTATAACCACGAAACTGGCGGTAACGGTCAACTCACCAGTTGATGGGGAAGTGTTTGTCGTGTAGGAGAATCTGACACCAGAAGCGGCGGTGATGCCCCCAGTGTTTCCGTTGACAGAAGAGACACCTTGGACGGCACCAGTTGCTCCGTTGAATGATTCGACATAATCAGTTATGCTGGTTGCTGCTGTGTCTTGGTATGTTCCGTCTGGGAAGGTGATTCCAGAACCGAGTGTGATACCACCATCAAACTTGGCGAGTTCTGCTACATCTAGCATTTCGGTTGGTGTGGCATTACCAATACCAACATTTCCATTCCCGTCTACTGTAAGACGAGCGGTGTTATTTGTAGCAAGTTGAATCCACATATTTGTGGATCCACCACTACTATGATTCAAAAACAGTCCATTATCTTTTTGATTTGTGAATGTAGATGAAGATCCACCGACGCCTATCTTCGGTTGAATAACACCACCGTCTTGCTTTAGAACAATGACTGGGTTATCAGTTTCTATGTCGTTATCTGAGTCTGCTTCCAATGTAAAAGTGACATCACCACTGCTCGAAGTGACTGTCAGGTTGTTCGCATAGAATGTTGAATCACCAGCAGCAGTAATCCCACCGTCACTTGAGATACCTACGACATGAAGTGTCAATGAACTGGTGTCAACAGTTCCTGTCAACCCATTGAATGTTTCTACATAATCACCAACTGGTCCGGTCGGTCCAGTTGGACCAGCAGGTCCAACGGAGATAGAACCAAGAGCAACCCAACGACTCCCATCCCATTCAAAGGTGGTTTCGTTGAATACTACTTGATCGCCAGGACTCGGACTGTTGGGAAATGTTGTCATATCTATTACCTATTTATGCGTAGACTTTAAAATCTAACACCTTTCCATTTGCATCAACACTATTTATTCCAACTCTGGTGGAAGTAGGAACCGAGATCGTATGGGATCCCGATAACAAAGATGTCACTCCGTCTGATGTTTTCACCTCGTAGTTCACATCAGATCCATCGACATCAAGAATTAACATATAAGTTGAGTATGTGGCAACTGAACCTTTGACATAAACGCTAGCAACCCCACCATCGTATTCCACAAATCTAACTCCAGAACTCGCATCAAACTTAGCAAATGTCTCGGAGCCATCAGCAGTATTAGTGATTGCAAAAGTAAGTCCGCACCTCCAAAGACTACTACTAGAGGGTTGGACTATAGCAACCAATCTGTATTTTGTGGTATTAATATCAAGATCAGCAGTCTTACTGAAATCACTGGAGTCATTAATTGCATTGAAAGCACCACTCGATATCGAGTAGGTTTCTGAGTTGTAAGTAGCCCATGTGTCTCCGTTATCTACCGTGTCTGGTGTTCTTCCTGCAAGTGATCCAGAGCCAGTGAAGGCGTCATGAATCGTAAGTCCAAGCATTCCATACTTAGACTTCAATGCTCTCATGTTTTGTCTTATTTCATCTGCTGACAATGCTCTGTTGTATATCTGCATATCACCATATTCGCCAGGGTAGTAGATAGTGCTAGGTCGATTTAATTTACCTATATTATATGATGTGTCTGTATCTGTCCAAACTTTTGCATGTGGTCCTGCTAAAGAAGAGTCGTATTCCCCATCAACATACAAATCAATGGAAGATGATGTGAAATTAGCAGACACATAATAAAAACGATCGTACTCCACATCAATTGTTTTTAATGCGGTTTGAAATGTTCCATCAAATTTAAATGCTCTAATTCCACCCGCAGCATTTTTTTGGACTGTGACTCCGATTGATTTTGATTCAATCGTAGGATTTGAGAAAATAACACATGTTCCATTTGTTCCAGTAACAGGTTCTTTAGAAACAAAAGAAATATTTAAAGGGTAGTTTAATGACAAGTTGGGTAGTTCAATATTTTGATTACTGCCATTCGAAAGAACAAAAGTTTTTCCGTTGTAAGTTGGTGTATTAATTATATCAGAATCACCATTTGTTCCCGATAGATCATATACCTTTGTTCCTGTGCCTGGATAAGTATTGGAATTTGAAGGAACAAACCAGTAAACCAAACCGTCCTTCACTATTCCACTTTCAGGTGTCTGAATATTTACAAATGTTGTACTCATGTCTGTGAATACCCTACCACAAATCCAAGATCAGTTGTCAACACACCACCAGATATGTTTGTTATTTCTATAGAAACGGTAGAACCAGCAGCAGCAACAGTAGAGAAACTTGCAGATGCTCCAGATGGTGTGACATTGAGGGGTGATGCGACAGTTGCACCAGCCACATAGAGATCAGCACTACATCCACCAGTCACACAGTCTGCATAGAAGAAGTTGAAAGTTCTTGATCCGACTGTATATCTGTCGATGTTATAAGTCTTGTTTGTTGGATATTCTAATAGTCCAGTGTATGAGAGATCCTCTACCGCACCAGTAGGACCAGCAGGACCAGTAGCACCCTGCTTACCAGTGATTTCAATCCATTGATCTGAATCACCATCGTTCACATAGATTGAATAAACACCATCGGCCGAGTCAAACCAAATGTCTCCCACAGATGGCGTTGATGGAGAAGTTGCTGAATAATAAATTGTAAAGGAACCAGTTGCACCCGCAGCACCATCCTGTCCAGAAATCTGCAACCAACCTAGTGTGCTTCCATCCCAAACATTTACATAATATAAACCTGTATCATTTTCGTACCAGAAGTCACCTGTGTTGGATCCTGTGGGGGCAGTGTTTCCTGCTGTATATCCTACGGATCTTCCATCTGCACCTGTTGGACCAACCGCACCTGCACCTCCGCCACCACCTCCAGCACCAGAAACACGACTGAATCCAGAAGAAATAAACTTCGCATCATCGGTCGTAGTGAGATCGGCAGCACCGCCACGAATAATCAGATAACCAAGAAAGACAGCGTTATTTGCCGTGATGTCTGCTTCTTGGAATGATTCGGTTTGAATTGCTTCTACTGCATCCGAGAAAGAATTATAAATCTCTATGCCATAATACAACATGATGACATTCGTGAGATTTGGGAACATATACATTCTCTGGACTGTCCACTGATTATTGTTTACAGTCTGAAGTGTTCCACTGTTATCATCATAGTTTGCTGGATCTACTACCGTATAGAATGACCCACTGTTCGTGTCATAGATATAATCACCAGAACCATCACGATAGATTCTAGCAATATCTGACGCAGTTTCAGCAACAACATCTTCGAGATCAGGTTCGATCGCATCTTGTGAATAATTTGAACCGATCCAGAAGACTTCGCCTGCGGAACGATCAAGCGAAAGATTTGTTCCATTTGCAGAAACTATAAGTCCAGACTTCTTCATCGGTCCAAAGACATCAATCAAATCACTCAGTCGATGTCCCATTTGATATGCAACATTTTGCTTGTTGGTGATCAGAGCAATTGATGACTGGTCGATATGACTGATGGTTCCAAGAACAATACTTTCTCTATAATCATCATGTGTAAATGGAGCAGTTTGTTGTTGTAAACTACCACTCGAATCAATGTAGAGTCGAGTAAAGTCATTTGTTGTAAGGTAGTCTGGAGTAATACCAGTGAAGTCACCCCATGCCACTTCGGTTTTTGTCAGTGTGACACCAGCAAGACCCATCGTGATTCCGACGATCTGACCCAGACCGGCAGATATGTTAAATGTTGTTCCGCCGGGGGTTCCAGAAAGAATACCACCATAAAGAATACCAGTGTATGGTGTCAGTTCAGTATAGTCGCCTGTCTCTCCGTTGATTGAGATAACATAATCACCGACTGGTCCAGTCGCACCCGTGTTTCCTTGTGGTCCAGTAGGACCAGTAGCACCCTGTGGTCCAGTTGCACCGTCTCTACCAGAGAGTTGAACCCAAGATAAAGTTACACCATCCCAGACATATGAATACAACAAACTGGTGTCCGTTTCAAACCAGAAATCACCAGTGTTTGCTGATGATGGTGCTGTATTTCCTGCTGTGAAACCATTGATAATGACATCACCAGTCTGTCCATTGAAAGAAGATACACCAGAGGTAACGATAACATCACCAGTTTGTCCGTTGACACTTGTGACAGCAATAGCAGGGTCAGCACTAATTTCAACCCATGCTGCGCCACCACCCTCATCAATATAAGCATAGAATGAACCAGTGTCTGTCTCGAACCAGAAGTCCATTTCCGTAGGACTTGCTGGTGCGGTTGTTCCAATGTGAATATACCCTGCGGTGACTCCACCCGTCTGTCCGTTGACGGAAGAGACGCCTTGGACAGCACCAGTTGCTCCGTTGAATGTTTCGACATAATCACCGACTGGACCAGTGGCACCTGTTGCACCTGTTGCTCCATCAACACCAATTATTCCATCTGTACCAGTAGCACCCTGTGGTCCAGTTGGACCTATTTCACCTTGAATACCCTGAATACCTTGAGCGCCAGTTGGACCTATTTCACCTTGAATACCCTGAATACCTTGAGCGCCAGTTGGACCTATTTCACCTTGAATACCCTGAATACCTTGAGCGCCAGTTGGACCTTGAATGCCCTGAATGCCTTGATCACCTTGAGCGCCAGTTGGACCTTGAATGCCCTGAATGCCTTGATCACCTTGAGCGCCAGTTGGACCTTGAATACCTTGTTCGCCTTGAGGTCCAGTTGGACCAGTTGGACCTATTTGACCTTCATCTCCTGTCCTACCTATTATGCCATTTAATACCAGTTGTATTCTATAATCGTATCCTTTTACATAAGAAAAATCTTCATTAAAATCAACGATTTGGTAAGTAAACCACTCTCCATTATAGGTTTTTTCGAAGTAACTATAAAAGTTTTCACCAGAACCTTTAACTGGTCGTACATAAAGAACACCACCAGAAGATTGATTAGATGCCGTACCTCCAAAATAATATCTAGCATCTAATCCTTCAGCATCTTCTCTATGAATCAGAAGTGATAGGTTTGAAGTGTTGACATAAAATTCTCCCTCACTAAAAGAATCTAGAGACTCTGAGGGGAAGAAAATAGAAGTTTCACTTGTGTATAATCTACCCGGATTATCAGAAGCCGTACCCTGAATACCCTGAATACCCTGATCACCTTGAGGACCAGTTGGACCTGTTGGACCTTGAATGCCCTGATCACCTTGGGGTCCAGTTGGACCAGTTGGTCCTATCTCTCCCTGCGGTCCTACTGGTCCCACTGAACCAATACCAGATATAACTCCAGTAACAACCACCTTTTCAATGTTCATATCAACAACTTTGACAACATTTCTAGATGTTGTCAATTTGACGATTGTGTTACTCTCATTTACCTTTATATGGCTCACCGAGTTACCTCTGGATCAACTTCAAATCTACCTTTTAGTATTCTTGTCACTGATGAATCTCCTAGATTTGTAAGTTCCAAATCGTAGAAGTGTCTACCTCTTGGTACATTTTTCATAGTAACATGATCTACCGAAATATAGATCCCACCTGTTGTTCCAGTGACACCAGAGACAGTGCCGTTTAAAACGATTCCCCCTGTACCATGTATTCCACCAGTACCAGTGAAATATCCAGTAGACCCCCCACCAATGACACCGCCATCTACTGTCCCACCTGTAATGGACAATAATATGCTATCACTGGTGAAGGATCTTCTTACCTGCATCGTAGCGGTATAGTTATCTAAATCAACAGCCTCTTCTGAAGAATCCATATATGTGACATGGAATCGAAATGTACTGCCTTGATCTGCTTCTATATCGTATTGTCCAGCCGGCATATACAGTCTCCTTTTACATATTTATAATCAAGAACCTTTCTTCTTTTTCTTATATGACTTAGAAGAAGACTTATTGGGTGTCAACTTTAATTCTCTCTTTACTTGTTCTTGCATTTTCTTCTGTTGTTTGATCTTATCATTTCGGTTTTGGATTGCAAGAATATACTGATTCTTATTATCTTTGATTCTTGGAATCTGATCTGATGGTAATTTATTTTCGGATAGAAGTCTATTACAAGCATCGAGTCCCTGTTCAAACTCCCCGACATAAAAAGCGGTTGCAGTTATTTCATCCAAACACATCCATTCATAGATGTCTGATGCGAGGAATAGAATATCTTGTGTGGGATATGGAATCTTTGCAGCCTGCGTTGCATAAAGATACGCAAGTCTTGGTTTGCCATTGAGTCTGAATACTCTAGAGATTTGATGTAATGGTTCTGCTCTCCAAGGTCTAGCATCCCATGCCATCATAAAATACATGAGTGTTTTTTCCCAAGGTTCTTCTAACAGACCAGAACAAATACCAACTCTATAGAGAGAATAGAAAGCCTCCTCTTCCCAACCTCCCATTTTAACTCTTTTCTCGTACCACTCTTTTGCTTTATCATACTTACCAGCATCAAAGTAACTTTGAGCTAGATAAAAATGATACCGATCATTCGTTGGATCGTAATTCTGTGAATCGGGATTCAGGAGAGCGTCCTCTAAAACAGCAGCATCTTTGAGATACTTCTCTTCTGGAGTCACACCAACATTTCTTGCACCTTCTGTTCTTGCGTGGACAAAATAGTCCGAATGAATCTGTGACATTTTTTTGGTTTGACGATCATCGCAGTCGGCATATTCATGAAGAACACCAACGTATCTCCATCTATCTTCTGTTTTGAAAATTTGATTACGCCACCATGTAAAATTTCTTCCTCTTCCGATTTTGAGTGAGTAGGAACTAAAACGTGTTTTATCAATAAAATCTAATGCTTGTGTGAAATCGCCCTCCAAAGAGTCGTCCGCGTCAATCATCCAAGCATAATCTGCCTTACCGTCGCAGTTTCGAAGAGCTTGAGTACGAGACTTACCAAAACCCTCCCACGGAATGTCATGGACTTCACCGGGAATGCCCTTCTCGTCGAAGAACTTCTTGATGATTTCTTTTGTTTTGTCGGTAGATCCTGTATCAGAAATATCATATCGATCAATATACTTATAGACCGAACTGAGACATCTCTCGATGACATGTTCTTCGTTTTTCACAATCATACACAGAGTAATGGTTGTTTTTTCACTCATTATGACATATCCTTTAATTTAGTTTCAATCCACGATGCAATAGCTTTTGGAGAAACATTTTCGTCGAAAATCTTTTTATTTAGGTCTACTATACTCTGTTGTTCTTCTGGGTCAAGAGAAATAATATGATTTATGAGATCAGGTATTTGAGATTCATCATCATATTGAAACAACCGCATTCCGTGATAATACCAATAGGGAATTTGCCTTTTGCATATTGGTATAGTTTTAGCTTGAATTATTTCCCAAGTTCTTGCAGTTTCAGTCGTTATATAACCTTGTGGAGAGATCGAAATAAGAGAATTTGTAAGGTTTTTCATATATTCAGAATAATCATAACCACAGTTAAATTGTTCATTCCAATGAATAGAGAACTTGTCGGACTCATCATAGCGAGACAAAACATCTTTTAGTTTTGATCTGGAAGGCCAAAGACCCATACTAGAAAATACTAAAAATTCTTTATGTTCGATTTTCTTGGTATTTTCAGACCACATCCCATAATTAAAAATAGGAGGTATGGGTTTTATTTTTTTATGATTTTGCAAGTCGAGAGGAGAATATTCTTTGAGTATGAGTACAATATCATTTCTGTTATAATAGAAAGGGACTCTATGCCATTCATCACCCAAATCAAAAACCACTTTCGGTTTGTTGTCCTCTGGTAAATGTAGCATACCAGATTCCTTTGGATGTGAACATATGACATAAAAATCATAATCATCAGAAAGAGTTTGACAATTCTCAAAAATTTTATCTAGATATGTTTTCTGTAGTATTTTATCTGAATAATATTTCATGATATACTCTAATCTTTAAATCCATAATGTTTCTAATATTTTTTCAGAAACGAAACATGACTCTGTGTATTATTTTGCAATCGCATGTAAATTATCATTTCTTACTTTTTAATAATCCAATATTGAAAATCATTATGAATAGTTTCGATTTTACCATGTAAAGATGTAACTAGAGCGTTTACAGCCGCATAAGGTGTTTTACTTGGGTGAAACTGATTCAAACACCATTTATAATCATCAAAGGCCATAATACCACCCGATTTTAGCAAATCAAATGACAAAACGCAATCGGTCAGAACATCATACATGGTATGACCACCATCAATATAAATGAAATCATAATACTCGACTCGATCTCTAATAGAGATCAACCCATCTTTTGAGTTGGCTTTTATAATTTCCATTCTGGAATGAAATGGTTCAGTATTACCCAAGAACCGTGTCTCAACATCTTTCATTTCAATAGGCATTACTTTATGTTCTTCACCTCCTTGCCATGTATCAATACATGTCAATCTTGATTTTTCACTGGTCAATATGTTCTCCATTAACCAACATGTGGATCTACCCTCCCAAGATCCAATCTCAAGAACATTTACATCCTTCCCAATATAATTAAAAAGATGTTTTTTGAATGTAGGTATATTACCATCAAACCATTGGTTTGTAAATTCACCACTCTCGAATTTGCTCATGATAATTCCTGTTCTAAAAGAGCTTTGAGTCTCAGAGGAAATGTATCATAATTCTTATCAACTGTCAAGTAATATCTTCTAAAGATTTCCTTGGTCAGTTGTTCGACATCCATTTCAGTTTCACCCCTTCCCAGATGTGACCACTGTTTGGTGTTTTTGAAATGTTCATAATTTACAACAGAAATATGAAAACAAATATTGTCATAGTCTTGATATGACTTTTGATTTGTCTTATCGCAATAAGAATTGTTTTCACCCATATGAAAAAAGTCAGTAGTATGCGGAACTCGATTAAAGTAAAACTCTTTACAACTACCGTGGTATGTATTGCACCTTTCTCCCCTTTCCCTTGATTCGAACTGTTCTTCATAATACCAACCTTGACCACACCATGTGTGCGTCTTGTCTAATGTAAATGTTCCTTCCTCATCTGGGACATGTTCATAGAAATGAGTTGGAATTTTACCCTCTACAAGGCAACGATCTAAATTCTTGGTGTATATCAATTCATCACAATCACAAATAAGAGAAGGTTTATTGGGAAACTCTTCTCTCATAATACGCCAAATACGTTGTTTCTGACCGTACCATGCTCTCTGTGCATCACCAACTTTTGACTTATTCCACTGATAAAACAATCGAGTCAAAGTAATTCCATCTATATTCTCTTGTTCTATACGATAGGACTGACCATTGATCTCATGGGTAGGGTCTGTAAAATCATCCTCGCCTATGAAAAACATAAACTCATTACACTGAAAATGATTCCTATACCATTCAATAAAAATATCTTCATAATACTCTCTATTTCGGTAGAAAGTTGTCACCATTCTAATATTTCTCATTTAACTACCCCCGAACCATATTCATTAACATTAGACATAAGAAAATCAACATGTTCTTTGTATTTGCCATATGGTCTAAGTGAATGTGCATCAACATAAAAACCAGATTGGACTAAACTTGGATCATATTTCCAATGGTTTCTATCTATTCTTCTTTGTTTGTGTTCTTTGTTTTCGGTGACAACCTTACCACCATTACTGTGATATAACCTCAACAACTCCGTAGAGTAAAATTCATCCTGACCCCATTTTCCCCCATTATCAACACTTGCATAACGAAGATGAGGTTCTGGATGGAAAGCATAACCTACAACTCTTCCCATTCCCTTATTCTTACCAGTGTAATCTGGTTCTTCAAACTTCTTCATTTCATCTTCAAACTTTTCTTCAAATGCGTAAACATCTTTGAATGTTTTTCCTTTTGCTACATGATAATACGCAGACAAAATGTTGTATTGATTCTTCCATGCCTCGGTATCACCATTGTAATACCAACCTGCACTTAGATGAACATATGCGTCATCATCATATCTCTCAACATCATCAATGAAAAATTGATGCGAAAGTGGAATCATATCAATATCACCAGTCATACAAACTTTGTTTTGGTATTTACTGGTGATCCAAAATCTACCCCAAGTCGCGGAGTGATAATCAGCGACACCATTTACAGAATCTACCCTGTGAACATCTCCATATTCTTCTGACAGAGAAATATTATCATCTCCACAAAAAAGAAGAACTGGGTGCATGTTGAATTTTGTTTTTATGTGCTTAGACATAGGTTCCCAGAATTCATAATACATTTGAGATGAATCTGAGGAAAATGTTACAATATCAATTTTCATTTATTTAATCCTAATAATTCTTGAACACGACTATTATATGTGTGTTGACTTGAAAGATCAAAACCTTTCTTTGCTATTTCTTCTACGTTATTAGTCTTTACAAATCTAATCTTCTCTTCTAGTTCCTCTTGTGTTTTATACATGAGGCAATTTTCACCATCAACAAATCCCAACTCATCATATTGTGGATTATAATTAGTGAGAAGTAGAGTTCCGCAACCTAGCGTTTCAAATGATCGGTAGTTGATATCATTTGCGATGTTCAAATTAAAATGACACTTGTATGAGTTTATCGACTTCACCATATCATCACCGATGACAAATATATCTAGATGCAATCCATGATTTCTTTCCAACCATTCTAGAATAGGTCTTCTGTTTACATAGTTACCACAGAACCCTAATTCATATTTCTGTTGAATATTAAGGGGTTTAACTAAAGAATCATCAAAGGCATTTGGAAACCATCTATGGTAATCTTTGGTTACAAAATCTTTCGTGGAGTGCAAAAGAATATCATATTTGCCAGTTCTGAATGTATTCTCATAAATATGTTCACCTCTACAATGAGCATCAATACTCCACAAAAATTTCTTTGGATTTGATACATTAGATAAAGATGGAACCCATCCCAACTCGTCATAGTTTTCTAAATTAATAATCCAATCATAAGATTCCCAGTTGGGTGTCGATTCAAAGTTCTCATGACCCAAACCCCATACATCACAATCATGTCCTAGTTTTGTAAAAGACCTTTGAAGACAAAAACATTCTCGATAATTCCTATTAGCATCGTGCCTACCGTTTTCTTGTATCAAAAGAACATTCATACTAAATCTCCATGTTTAGTATCGCATTCTGTATCATCTGAATTGAACGGTTGACCTACAAACTCTCTTGGAATTCTTTTTGTTGGGAATGGTTTTCTTTCAAAAAATTCATCATGAACCATACTCAGAGTTTTTACTTTTGGATATACAATATCTCGTAAGAAATTTTGATCTACCATCCAGTAATCTCCCTTTTTATATTCATTTATCCAATCTGTTATACCTTTTAATAAACAATTTCTAGATCCCCACATCCCACCTAAAATATGATGACCGTGCCAAGGATGATCTCTCATTATATGAAAATCATATTCACTTTCCATCCATTCATTAACTGCTTCAACTTCTCTTTGTGTTATCCTAGAATCAGTATCTCTAGATATAACTAAATCATCGCCATCTGCAGCTAAAAATCGCCAAAACATACCCTCCCAATTTCCTTCTTCATTCATAATTATTACTTCTGTGTTATCAACTGAGTTTAAATCATCTAATATATTCTGAGGAACACTTTGTCCGCAGTAAAACCTTCCTATCCAACCCGGATACATTTTTTGCACTAAGTGAGCATTTTTAACAGCTCCAATAGTGTATTTTTCATTATCTCCCCATAAGCTATAAGAAACTATTTTATTCATAGATAACCTCAAAATAGCGGATTAACAGATGTCTTTGTTAATTCATCATTGTGTCCATCTTTTTGATAGAACATAGGATTTTGTAAGCTAAGAACCAAATGACTTTTCATGTTTATGGCAATACATTCATCGCAATACCGATTCTCAGAAATACATTCTTCCAGATATTCAATGGATGATTTTACATACTCATCGCTTAAATATAGAATTGCATGAATTCCCAACATGTTATAAACTTGGATATACCCATCATCAAAGAAAGAAGCAATTGTCCCGCCTCTTGTTGAGGTATTTCTTACCATTCCATAATTATGAGATCCGAGATACAGTGCATCACACTCAGGAACTTCAAACTCTGTTTTAAAATCACCTGATACAATAGCACAATCATCTTCTAAAATGAGAAAAGGAGGTTCGTGTAACTTTAATGCTTTGATATGAGCTTCTGCAACTGCATTTGTTTTTTTATTTTGGATGTCAAGAAAGCTCAATCCTTCTTTATCTATTGATTCGCCATTTATTTCAGTTACATTTTTAAAACCAATAGTAGTGATTAAATCTTTCATTGATTCTTTATAAGCAAGAGATTTTGGATGTGTTATCCACATCATCGGTATTTCTTTTATATCAACTAACATTTTTTATAATCTCACTTTCATTTTTGTCGCCATAATTAAATTTAGAATTTGGAGTGCTTCCATTTAAATGGAATCCATAAACTTTATCCTGTGTATAATAATGTTTGACTCCGCTGTAATGTTCCGGTAAGAAATAATAACTTGGATATATTCTTAACTTTGTATATCTTAAGTGCTTTACCATTTGACTAACTAAAACAGGACCAGTTACTTTCCAAGCATTTAATGGTCCGTGGTAAATCTTTTCTTGTTTGCCTATATGTGCATTAAGATAACGCATCAATTCATTATTTTTACATGCACCAAGATGTCCGTTGTGGATCAATCCAGGAATTAAATATTCATTTTCCCAACAAGAAAATGAATCATTTTCTAACATAAAATCTTCTATTGGATTTACACAAATAGTATCGGCATCCATGTAAATGCCACCGTACTCGAATAGCAATTGATATCGTAATATATCAGCTTTACCTGCTAATTCTTCCATCTCATTAAATTGCTTTTCATTTATTAAATCTGGAAGATTATCTTCTGTCCATAAAATATATTCCCAGTCAGGATGTTTTTCCTGCCAGGTTTTCATTAATTTATCCGGTCTTTTAGATTGATCTCCCAACCAGATTTGATGTATCACTTTCGGAATCATAGTAAAAATCCTAAATCAAAATTGAGTAGTTGGTTTTTTAACTATAGTTTGATATATCATTTCACAATCTTGAGGCAATTTATTAAAATCCAAATCATATATTTCGTAACCATAATCATATAAAATTTTTCTTTTGTGCCAATCTTCTGGTTTGTGAAATTCTATTTGCCAAACAATATCCTTTTCAAGAAGAGAGGTGGCGCCTTCTAGAACTTCCCATTCGCTTCCCTCAACATCAAGTTTGATAAAGTCTGGAAAATTTCCATCCTTATAATGGGAGTCCAACGTAACACAATCAATTTCATATTCATAAACTGAGTCTTTTTCGAAATCTTCGACTCTTGTTGATCCAGTATAATGGTTGTCATATTCTTCTTCGGGAGTGTTACTCCTCTTAAAAAAGAACTTCAACTTTTCGTTTTTATTACCAACTGCTTTATGGTGAAACTGAACCCTTGGATTGTTTCCATATTGGTAGGTCAAAAATTGAGCATTCATGGGGTTTGGATCGAATGCTTGTCCATTTTGATTTGTAAAATAAAGAAGCATGTTGATTATGTCACCACGACACGCTCCTATGTCCAACCATTTCCAGTTTTTATTTTTTTCATTTTCAAAAAGTTTAGTAAAAAACTTAAATTGATCTACATGTTGATTCAATATTCTCATAATAAAGAAAACCTTTCATTATTTACGTTTACCGATATGGTATTTAGGTATGAGTTCCCAATCACCTTTTTCCTTGTGAGGAATGATTTTGATGTGATTGATTGGAACCATCTCTTCCGCTTCCTCTTTATCCACAATATCCACCAAACCCCACTCTTCTAACAATGTCGCGATACGATTACGACGGAATATGTCATTATCTGCAAGATTCGATGGTAGTCCATCCAGAGCAAATAACTCTTTGAAATGGACAATATAATACTTACCCTTCTTGTGTAGAATATGGCAAGACTGCCATAGTTTCTTCTCTGTTCGAGAAGACACTCCAATGCGGGTAAGAGTTTCTTTTACTTTGAGAAAGTCGTCTTTTTCCTTGAGCGTCACCTCTAACAGATCATCTACTGTTAGATCAATGTAATCTTCTTCCATATTTTTGCACCTTATAAAATACTACTCAGGTGCATTATTTATGAAAATACGCTTTTTCAACCCCCGTAATCGTATAAAGAGCGTATATTTTCTATCTGTTCCGAAGTCAGAACACGAAGTGCCTCTTTGGCTCTTTCATTAGAATACCCATAATGATCTTTGATTAGTTGTAAATCTTTCTCCTCTTTAGTCTTGATCCATTTACTGAACCTCTTACGAGGACGAATAGAGAATCGAAGATAATCGAACTGCATTTTCTTCGGAAGGTGATTTGCAAAATTCATCTGATTTGCATGTAGAATTGTGTCTGGAAAATAAGAAAGACTCCGATTCACAACGAATGGAACATACTCTTTCTCCTGTAGTTCTTCGTTGAGTAAAGGAGTCTTATCATAATTGATTGCGTTGAGGACTTCTGATAAATTCATCGAATGATATCAATCCCTTCGAGGTTGTCTGACTTCCAGACTTCCATATCGTAACGTATTCTACCATCACTCTTAAGACTGTCAAATCTTTTCTGTGCCTTTTTCTTCCACCAGTTGATGACGTTTTCTAATTCATAGTTGTCAAAATTAGGTTTCTTCTCTAGGGAATCCACTTTACCATTTACATAATCAACCACGTTCGAAAACCCATAATCTGAAAAGTATTGTAACTTTTGCGTGTTCAATCCGATGGCACGCTTGATGAAGTCATCAAAGTCCTTCAGATCCTGCATACGACCCAATGAACGAAGACTGGCCTTGATGATTGCAATCATCTTCGTTTGAGTCTTCAACTTTCGACTAGAGGCCTCCTTCTTCACAAGAGGTTCTCCTCCATTTCGATTGATGAACCACTCGTTCAATTCTCTGTACCACTGATCTGCCATAGTTAAGAGAAACTTACTATCGGTCAATCCTACGTTTCGAAGATATGGTTTCATACCATCATACTGACTACAACCCTTTAGATTTCCATATAGAGATGTAGTTTCAAAGGCACAAATCTCGGTGTTGTACTTCTTGTCAATATAACGACGAGTGAAATGTGAACAACAAATCATCGTGAGAAGTTTACCACCAAGATAATTAAATCCAAATGGTTGTGCAGGAACAATGTGAAATCCCATGATGAAGTGACGATTCAATGCCGTCAAGTCTGGTGTTCGATTCAACATCTTGTTTCGAGGAGCACTATTGATCGTCGGTGAACCCAGTCGAATAAAACCTGCAATCGTATTCGTGTTTGTTTCCTTAATGATAAATCGAACATTCTTGCCGGGGTTATCATCAGCAGGAAATGAAGAAACCTGACAGAACAAATTATCATAGACTTCTTTGGATGTCTCAGTGACAACAAAGTTCATGTCCATTGGATTCATGGTGAAGTCATTAAAGAACTCATTTTCAACGGGAAAGAGAGAAGGAGTGACCCCCTCCAATCTCTCCTTCTTTCGATCCCGAAAGTACCCATCAATGCGATCGAAGTTGTCGTAGTAATCACGAAACTTGGAGATAGCATAATCGGTATCTGTAGAGTTCAACAGTAGTTCAGCCAATGCGAGTCTCCGCACTTTCAAGTACCATGACAATTGCAGACTGTTCCATCAGAATGAAATCACCATAGTTTTCATTTTCTTTTCTATTCTCATATGCAACAAGTTGGCCTTCCTGAAATTCGATCGGAAGTTCTTTACCATTCTTCAGGATAACAGGAAGTCCAATGCTAATAATATGGCCAACACCGTAAACACCTTTTCGAGTCTCGTTGTAGATGATCGCTCCTTGCGACTGCGTTTGTGGCACATACTTGATTGCTACCTTTCCTCTACTTGGATAAAACTTTTTCATTTGAATGAACACTCCATCATGATTTCAATGAGACATGCTGTTAGATTGATCTCTGAATCAGCAACGAATGCAGCCTTGTATTGGTACTCAGCAATAATAAGAATCGCTTGGGGAATACTATGGGGAGTCAGATGATCGTACAGATTGTCATATAACTTACGGAAAATTTGAACTTGATCGTTGTCCAGATTCTCAACAACCCATTTCCGAACATTGGTGAAGTCCTTCTCCTTCATGAACTTCATCAAATTTTTGATGTTCACTTCACTGAGTTGCGTCAGAATTCCCTCGTCAATTTGACCAGCGACAGAGTATCTCTGAAGCTCATTAAGAATTCTGCGGAAGTCTGGAAAATGCTTGATGATGAGTTCACTAAGAACTCGATCCTTGTGAGGCACTTCCTCGTTCTTGAGAATCATAGAACAACGATCGAAGAACTGCTTCGCCAACTTAGGCTTGTCTCCATTCTCGACCTTGAACTCGATGTTCGTGCATCGTGAATGAATCGGTTCGATAATTCGGTTCTTATAATTGCATGTAAGAACAAACCGGCAGTTCTTTGAAAACTCTTCGATGAACCCACGAAGAGCAGGTTGTGTAGAC
>Ga0196905_1000328_pt1 | contig 19424 bp, 37 predicted proteins | sample CB_VirMetaG_3_FD_169098 | JGI IMG/M metagenome (GOLD analysis project Ga0196905, IMG submission 169098) | Freshwater to marine saline gradient viral communities from Chesapeake Bay - CB_1508_1S Viral MetaG (v3) (version 3) | ecosystem: Environmental > Aquatic > Marine > Coastal | place: USA... | reverse complement strand
GGAAAGAATGAGGTCATTACAGCCCCCATCCGTCGTGGACGGGCACGCAGAAAATTTCTGCGCCTTCAGGCATATCTACGTCCGCAATTGGGCGAAGATCTGCCTTCTCAGTCTCGACCATCTTGGCGAAACCAATCGACTCCCACGAAAAAACGTGAACTGCTCTGCTCAGACGAATACGCCCGTTCTCACGAGCCACGTCTCCAGCAAAGATCCATCCACGATCTACAACGACCACAGCGCGGGTGCCTGTCGGACGATTAGAAACGGGAGCGTACTCAACACCATTGATGGTTACGTTTTGCATTTTCAAATCTCCTTGGATAATTTTTTCTATGTTCATGCTACATGCCTCCACGTCCTGCCTGTCAGGATCGCCTCGACCGCTCTTTTTGACACATAAAACTTTCGGGCTATGACTCTGATGGATAACCCTTCATTGGACAACAACCTGATCAGTCTTACATCGTCTTCAGTCAATTTTGCCCTTGGGTGGGCTTCTCCACGCCTTGAAGCGTATAGGTCGACACTCATGCTCATATATGCCCCTAGAAGCTCATAGGAAGGCCTATGAGACGTTTTCATAGGCCACCCGGTACTACCCTACCGACCCCCTGCCCTAAAGCCCCTAAAAGCCCTCTTCTAGGCCCCCGGCGTTGTTCTGTGAAAGCTCAAGAACACGGACAGCATTCATGTAGGTCGAGGGGCCGTGGATTGGTGACACAGGACCAAGAGCCACCGACAGGCGCACCTTGGAGCCCCAAGGGATTTCCCCCTGGAATGTGTCATTTGAGGCATCCATCACAGGGATTTTCTTCTTGGTCACAAATTTCCGCTGAGTCTTGTCTTGATATACTTTAAGCTTTACACCCTTCTGTTGAAGGGCTTCTACTGAAGTTTCATCAAGAGCAATAACCATAGAATACTTACCAGTAGATCGACCTTGGTATTGTTCTTCTTTGGTAATATTAGAAAAAGCTACTACACCTTCAATAATCATCTTCTAAATCCTCTTCTAAAATTATATCCAATTGGTAATCTATATATTTATCTTCAAGTACCGATTGGGATATTCTAAAACACACAACACACAAATCTATATATTCACCTTTAGAATCTTTTCTTGATGTATCTTCCTCCTTAAGGATCGTATCGCACGCTTTACACCTCATATTGTTTACTTACCAATTATTATATTTATCGTCTATATCAGTATATCTTTTACCTAATATTACAAAAGCAATAGTAAAAACAACTGATATTGCCACTATAGATAATATAAGAACTAATATAGCTAATCCTATATAACTTATAATATCAATTATAATCATTCAAGAATACTCTTATTGATCTTTTTTAAGATTTTATTGCTTCTTAAGTACTCTTTGAAGTCATTATGTGTCATATAATACTTGATTGTTATCAGAAGCGCAAATGCAGTGTCAGGCGGTCTGTCGTCCATCTCGATACAAGCTTCTAAGGATTCTTTAAGACTTTGCAAGACAATTTTGTCTACTTCGTACGTTTGCATTCTAATCCATGCTCCATCAGGTTGGTAAAGCAATTAAGACACACATTCTTGTCAAGACCTAACTGTTTGAGAAATAACAAGATTTCTTCTATTGTGTCTTGGTGGTATTTTGTTGTGTTTTTAAACTTGGATTCTACTTCCCGGTAAAAGTTTACCATCCCCGCACCGGTTGGTTTCTTTGGTCAAAGTCAAACAATCTAAACCACCGTTCTTCGTTCTCGGCGTCTTTTTGTTCCTGTTCAAACTCAACGCAGCGATAAGAATACCTATGGGGGAAATGATACAGTTCACAGTCACAGGGCGGTGGCGTTAGTTTTTTCTGTTTTTTCATTATGTTTCTCCACGATTATCCAGGCGAACTTCACCAGTTCTTTTTTGAATGCGTAGTCAATATTAGCTTCTTTTGCTAATTTTAGAATTTCTTTATCGGTCAAATAGTTCATTGTATCTTTTTTTGAGATATTCATGTTTCATGTTCCAGTAGATTGAATATAGTTGATCGGTCGCAAGTTCCATTAGCTCATTGACTGTTGTGTGTTCTAGATCATATTCCACCAGGTCTTTAATCATCTCGTAAACCAGAGGCTCATCATGATAGGTTGCGTCTTCTTCTTGATATTGTTTACTCATTTGCTATATACCTTTGCTATATACCAACTGTGTATTGCATCAGATTGTCTAAGTCAAACTTCGACATCACTTCAGGCTTCAGGCTGATGATTGACTGACACACAGGTGAGTCATCAATCATGTCCCTGTGCTGGTGCACAAAGCGCACACAGGCGTCCCAGAGCACCTCCACTGTGATGATGTTAACTTTAAGGTCACCCTCTGGATCTGGTATGATAATCCTGTGTATGGTGCCGTCCGAGTGTGTGCTGGTGCTAATTTTGTGTCCTGCCCAATAGTCGATTACATGTTGTCTGATTGTTCTGGTCATGACTTCTAGGCAGTAATCCTCTACCTGCCTGTTGGTATATTTAAAACTGATCTGTTTCATTTTTTTGTTGTTCCTGCTGCTGTTCATGCTCGATCCATGCATCGTCGATGTAGTCTGATATCTGGTCTGCCCAGAAAACACACACTGTGATGATGATGATTGACAGAATGGCCAAGATATCCTCATTCAATCCAGGACGGCGCAGGCCGAATAGAGTATTTAAGGATTGATGCTTTTTGTGTTTTGTAGTAGTGCCTGTAGCACTCCACGGGGTCTGTTGATACTGATCGCGACCCTGTGTCCATGCATCTCGCTGGCGTTGTGAATTGGACATGACTGATTCCCTCTGGTGGTGTTGAGACTATCGGAAGGCACACTGTGCCGGATTTGTGTTGTTTGTTATACCTGAACTGGTACTCAGAAAGCAAGCCTTTGAAGTGTGTCAAGGTCCACACATAGTTTTCTAGTGTGTCACCGGCCCATAGTACAGCCGGGTGATTCTTGTGGGTGGGTTTGTAGGGTGCATCGAGTCCATAGCGAGCTCTGACTGTGCATAGGATCTGTGCTGTTTCAAGACACATCTTGACGACGTGCTTGTCGCATTGCATCTGGGCTGCTGTTGTTGGATCATGGTCAAGGTAGAAGATGTTCACAGCATCCCCATTGTTGCGCCATTGCTTCAGCGATGCCTTGGAACGTTTTACTTCTTTCTTTCCACCGATCCGGACTAGGTGGCATCTTATGGATTCTTTGTTCCCTACCATCCACGATGTTTGTAGGTGTCAGTTTAGGTAGATTCTTTAACCATAGGCACGTTGCCTTCGTTTCACCATGACCAAACATCCACGGTTGGATGATCTGATCAGGTTTTCTGATTCTTGTTGAGATGATGCTGATCGGGTTTTCAATAACTATACGCTCGATTGGCGCATCCATCAGAACACGCACAAACTCTAATGCTTCTTGCTGTTCTCTTTGCTTCTCTTTGAACCACCTAGCACCACTCACTGCCAAGTGTGTGCATGGTGGATGTGCGATCATCAGATCCCAACCATCATTTAGAATATCAAGCACGCTTCCTTGGTAATGTTTGCCTTCGGTGTCGCTAGGTAGCAGATCGCACGACATCGCATCGTGACCAGCACGAACAAAAGCATCACGCACTGTGCCGCTGAATTCGCATGCTACCAATACTTTCATAATGTTGCGCCTTGCAGGTAAATCTTGCTGAGTACCGACCTTTCAGAACACGCCTCATCCAGCACAGATTGAATGCTCCCACAATACACTTTGTGAGAGTGATTGCTCATTGGGACCTGGTTCAGGATCACATACACCTGACCGCCTGTGATGTGTACCAAGGTGGGCGAATACTGGTAGTACTTACGCCTTATGTGCTTTGTGATTTTTTGGTAGTTCATTTTTTTACGTTAAACTCCCCGATTGCCGCAGATCCAATCACGCGCACAAGGTACCTGTGAGTGCCTGCCTTTCGCACTTGGTAATGCTTTTGTTTCCTGTATGCCCTAAGTTTGTTTGCGAGCTCAGGTCGACCGATGTCGGTTTCAAATTGTGGCTCGTCTTGGAACTTAAAGGTGAATTGTGGTTTCATTTTGATTTATGCTCCGTATTCGATTCCGTATTCGATTGCGAATAGCGGCATCCTGTTTGATCGATCAATGACTACTAGATTATAGCCATCGTCTTCTACTGACACTTTGCCCTTACTGGCCTCTGTTATAAAACCATTGGCACGAAACCATGCCAGAATACGGCGGTTTGTGTTCAATGCATCAAACTGTTCTGTTTCGATGTTTCCCACATGGAACCAGTTGTTCCACGTCCACCCACAAGCGCCGTCTGCCCATGCATCGATTGATAGGATTTTCATCTTTTAAGCACCTTTGGTCAGAATTGTTGGAACAGTACACGATCAGAACGAGTTGCTATTACTACTGTTTCGTCTTGTAGCCAATCGAGTACGCTTTCTTCGTCTATGTCGTATGCATCAGCTACTTCTTCTAATGTCATTTCTACATACTCGCAGCACAAGGCAATGACATCAAGCTCGAATTCAACGTCTGGGCATTCTGATTCTATTTCGGTGAAGTAATCATACAGAGCATTAAGCGCCCATCGGCTAAACTGATCCTCACGTTCCATGTCAATAAATGCATCGATGAACGTGTTGCGGGTTACTTGCTGTTTCATTCTATTATTCCCCGTACCAATCGCTGATGATCGTTTCTGCCAATTCTTCAAAATCTACGTCGGCAAAGAATGCATTCATGACGCTGCACGCAAAGTCTGACGAGTAGTGGTGCTCAAAGTTGATTCTTTTCTGTAAAGCTTTCACAACTTCTTGCACGCTCGGCGCCGTTTCCCACGTTTCTGTCGGGTCATATTCGCTGAACAACTCTCGGCGTGCGAAGCTGGTTGGTGTAGTCATTCTGATGTTCTCTGTTGGTGTCGGTGTAGGTCATCTCAGCGACCACATGTGCATGATGTCCCATGATGCCCCATGATGTCAACCACTATTTGCTTGAGATGTTTTCATGTTCACTTGAATCGGGTTCATGTTGGGCTGATGGTGCCTGATGGTGCCTTGAGGGACTGATGTAGCCTTGATGGGCTTATAGGGCCCTACATTGACCCACACGCTCCACACGCCACCCAAGGCCACCCAAGGCTCCACATGCCACCCAAGTCTCAGGCCTGGCACCATATATACAATTGCATATGTGTCCTGTGTAGCAGTCGCTACATATAGAATTGCATATGTAGCAGTCGCTACACGTAGCAGTCGCTACACATGCCACTCATGAAGCCTGACGATCGAGGGGGGCGGGGGGAGGGGATGGTCAGTGAATTTATGGTAGTAGCCACTCAAGGTTACAAAAGGCAAATTTAGAAAAGACCACTCAAGGCCACTCAAAGCCACAAAAAGACACTGTAGAACACACAATAAAACACACAAAATTAGCTAAATTCCCCTCAAGGGGTGTTTACTTCTTCTTAAAAATATGCTAAAATTAAGACATATATAAGACACTTAAAGACACTTAAAGTAGTAACTATTAAGTAATACTATTAAGTATAACTAATAGAATACTACTTAAAGACACTTAAAGCTTCTTAAAGACACTTTAATACTATGGACCACTTAATGGACAATCCTAGTACACCTAAACAAGATGTTGTGTTAAAAAGAAAAGGGCGACCACCTAAAGCTCTTTTAGAAAAGAAAAATCCTGTAGGGAGACCTAAAGGAGAGGCTTCTATCATTAATGAGTACAAGAGGAGGATGCTAAATTCTCCTAAGTCTCAAAAGGTACTAGACTCAATCTTTAATGCAGCTCTTAATGATGACCACAAAAACCAGGCAGCCGCCTGGAAACTACTTATGGATAGAATGCTTCCTGTTGCTGCGTTTGAGCAGGAAGTACAAAAGAATGGTGGAAAGTCAGCAATCACCATCAACATCTCAGGAATTGTCACTTCACAAGAACAAAACACACCACTAGAAGATATAGAATATTCTTCTTATCAAGAACAAGATGAGTAATAGATTCTACTATGGCGATAAAGCTGTAAAGAAAGTTAAAGAGCTGTATCCTGATTGTGTTCTTACACAGGCTCATAAACTTTTAATTCACCATGAAGGTTTTTGTGAAGGTGTCTATACTGACGACAAAGGTGTGTTAACAACAGGCGTAGGTCAGACCAAGGAATACTTTAATATGTCCTTTCCTGATGTGTTTAATATCTTTCTACAAAAAGCAAAAGATCTAACCCCTAACTTTGATTCTTTGTCAGAAGAACTCAAAGCAGCTATTGTGTCAGCCACCTACAGGGGCGACTGGCAACTATCCAAAAAGACCAGACAGCTATTCAACCTTGGCAAATACCAAGAAGCTGCTGATGAGTTTTTGAACAACAAAGAATACAGAGAAAGGCTTCTTAAAGACACCAAGGACGGTGTTGTAAAGCGCCTAGAATATATTGCTGACTGTATTCGTAAGGGTTGTTAAAAATGGAATACTCCATAGGTAAAAACCTAACAGCAGGCACAGCCAACACCCTGTTTGTTGTGCCAACAGGTTACCATGCAAAAGTAACCATGTTGTTTTTAGCTAACTCCACAGGCTCCACCAAGAGCATTAGTGCCGATTGGCATGATGGTGCAACAGTAATTCCATTCCAAGGAACAAAATCAGTCAACTCAGGAGATTTCCTAAAATTTGGTGGTCCTGTTGGCGAGTATCTTTTGATGACTGAAGGGGATTACCTTAGTGTCACCCCTGAAGCAGGTAGCACATTTGTTGCTATTGTGTCATTTGATCTTTTCCCACATAAACCATCTAACTTTGTTTTCTAACTAGATGGCTGAACTTAATGTAAAACTGTTAAACTGGCAACAAACAGTTTGGAAGAACAACGAACGTTTTCAAGTAATCGCTGCTGGTCGGCGGTGCGGTAAGTCTAGGTATGCCGCCTGGCGAATGATTGTAGCTGCCCTTGACTCTAAAGCAGGGGATGTGTGGTACATAGGCCTTACTCAAGGCAACGCAAGGGACATCATGTGGTCTTTGCTACATGACCTTGCCAGACCAGTTATCAAATCCTCTCATGTAAACAACCTTCAGATCACCCTGATCAACGGTGCTGTTATCTCTCTAAAAGGTTCTGACCGCCCTGAAACTATGAGGGGTGCTTCTCTTAAGCTTGCTGTCCTGGATGAAGCTGCTTTTATGAAACCTTCTGTCTGGGAAGAGATCATCAGACCAGCCCTAGCTGACCAAAAAGGTAAAGCTGTGTTTATCGGCACCCCTGAAGGGCGTAATTGGTTTTATGAACTGTTTGTGTATGCTGAGAAGTCTGATGACCCTGAGTGGGCTGCCTATCACTTCACCAGCTACGACAATGAAATGCTTGACAAGAATGAAATTGACAATGCAAAGAAGTCAATGTCAACGCATATTTTTAACCAAGAGTTCATGGCTTCTTTTAACGCCAAAGAATCTGAACTGTTCAAAGAAGAATGGCTTCAGTTTTCTCAAGAAGAACCTCAACAAGGCGATTACTACATTGCAATTGACCTTGCAGGATTTGAACAAGAAGGTAAAGCCAAGAAAAAACGCCTTGATGACTCAGCAATGGCTATTGTCAAAGTCACTGACGATGGTGAATGGTGGGTTAGAGACATCAAATATGGCCGTTGGTCCTTTGACGAGACTGTCAGAAACATCTTTTGGGCAGTCCAAAGGTACAAACCTGTTGCTGTAGGTATCGAAAAGGGCATTGCAAGGCAAGCAATCATGTCACCTTTGCTAGACATGATGAAAAAACACAATCTTTTCTTTAGAATTGAAGAACTAAGCCACGGGAACACCAATAAAACCACCCGTGTAGTTCATGCCCTTCAAGGGAGATTTGAACATGAACGTATTATTCTGAATGAGGGTGATTGGAATATCAAATTCATGGATCAACTTATGCAATTCCCGTCTGCTCTGACACACGATGACCTTATTGACGCCCTTGCGTATATTGATCAATTAGCAAAAGTGTGTTATACTTATGATTTTGAAGTGGATGAATGGGAAGAATTTGACCGAGTAGCAGGATATTAACTAATTATGTCTGAATTGTCTTTTGATGCCTCCACCGATGAGCTCTTGACTGAGCAAGATCTCGCTTCTTGGGTTGTTGATAAGTGCCGCCAGTGGCGTGACCACTATGAAAGCAACTACCAAGAGAAGCATGAGGAGTATTATCGCCTCTGGCGTGGTATTTGGTCTCAAGAAGACGTAGAACGCCTCTCAGAGCGCTCCAAGATCATCTCTCCAGCCCTTCAGCAGGCTGTAGAGTCTAATGTGGCTGAACTAGAAGAAGCTACCTTTGGCCGTGGTACCTGGTTTGACATTCAAGATGACATGAATGACCCTGAAAGGGCTGACATCATGTATCTAAGAAATAAACTCTCAGAAGACTTCGAAAAAAACCGTGTTCGTAAGTCAGTAGCAGAGTGTTTGATCAATGCTGCTGTGTTTGGTGTTGGTGTTGCAGAAGTTACTCTTTCTGAAGAAAAAGAAATGGCTCCTGCAACACAGCCTTTGATGGACGGTCAGCTCCAAGCTGTTGGTGTTACGATCAAAGACCGGACTGTGGTCAAACTTCGCCCAGTCATGCCACAAAACTTCCTTATTGACCCTATTGCTACTTCAATTGAAGAAGCCCTTGGATGTGCTATTGATGAATTTGTATCGAGACATCAGGTAGAACTCTTGCAGGAACAAGGGGTATATGCTGATGTTTATATTGCAGACGCAAGTCCTGACACCAACATCGAGCCTGACCAAGACTTGACTGTTTACAGCGACGACAAGATCCGCCTGACCAAGTATTTTGGCCTTGTGCCCCGTAAGCTGCTTGAACAAGCCGAAGAATATGAAGATCTTGGCGCTGAAGAAGAAAACAGCAGCATGTATGTAGAAGCAATCGTGGTGATTGCTAATGATGGTGTTCTTCTGAAAGCAGAACGTAACCCATACATGATGAACGACCGTCCTGTAATTGCTTTCCCTTGGGACATCGTTCCTGGTCGCTTCTGGGGACGTGGTGTTTGTGAAAAAGGCTACAACTCACAAAAGGCACTTGATACTGAGCTTAGGGCTCGTATCGACGCTCTTGGCCTGACCGTACACCCGATGATGGCTATGGACGCCACCAGGCTCCCGAGGGGTGCCAAGCCTGAGATTCGACCTGGTAAAATTCTGCTTACCAATGGAGACCCCCGTGAAATCCTTCATCCTTTTAATTTTGGACAAGTTAACCAAATCACTTTTGCCCAAGCTCAAGCCCTTCAGCAGATGGTTCAACAGGCTACAGGAGCGGTGGACTCAGCTGGAATCGCCGGACAAGTTAACGGCGAAGCTACTGCTGCTGGCATTAGTATGTCTCTTGGCGCTATTATCAAGCGGCATAAGCGGACCCTGATCAACTTCCAGCAGTCCTTCTTGATCCCATTTGTTGAAAAAGCTGCATGGCGCTATATGCAGTTTGATCCTGAGTCTTATCCTGTATCTGACTACAAGTTTGTAGCTACCAGCTCGCTTGGCATTATTGCCCGTGAGTACGAAGTGACTCAGCTCACCCAACTGCTTCAGACCATGCCTCCTGATTCCCCGATGTATCCTATCCTTGTTCGTTCCATCGTGGATAACATGAACCTTGGTAATCGTGAAGAACTTATTGCTGCTATTGAGCAGGCTGCACAGCCCAACCCTCAAGCACAACAAGCTCAAATGCAACTTCAGCAAGCACAGCTTGAATTTCAACAAGCACAAACTCAGGTTCTTCAAACGCAAGCACAAGAATCTAGCGCCCGAGCACAAAAGCTCCAAGTGGAAGCACAAGCAGTGCCTGCTGAACTTGAACTTAAAAAGCTTGATGTTGCTTCTAAGAATATGCAGGTTGGAGCACAAGACGACAAAGAGTTTGAACGGCGTCTTAAGATTGCCGATCTACGCCTGAAGCAAAAGGATCTCGAAATCAAAGAAAAGTCAGTAGACAACCAAAAGGCTCAAAAGCAGAAAGAAGAACAAGCTGAACAGATGTTGATGGAACGCTTGTCTTAATATCGTGGCTTCCGTTGATCTTAAATTAGCTGCTCTTTATGACAAGCTAGACGCAAAGATAGCAGCAGTCTCAACGGTCATAGGCCCACAAGGCCCCCAAGGGCCCCTAGGACCCCAAGGCCCACAAGGCCTCCAAGGCCCTAGGGGACTACAGGGCCCCCAAGGTGAACAGGGTCTACGGGGCTCTGAGGGCCTTAAAGGAGAACCTGGAGAGGATGGTGTAGGGGTCCAGGAAGTTTATGAAGCCGCTGATGGTCAGATTGTCTTTGTACTGACCAACGGTGAAGAATATAGCGTAGAGTTACCTGAGGGCAAAGGAGAAGTAACCAACTATGTAAGCACTTCAGGTGGAACATTTATATCACCTGTTAAGTTTACTTCAATCACCTCTAGCCCATATTATATTCAAATTAGTGATCTAATCACCGGACATAATCTTTTTGGTGTTAATACCGGATCTAATGCAACTGTTTACTTGCCATCGTTTATTGATTCAGTTAAACTAATCATAATCAATAACGAAATGCAAAGTTATTCGGTAACTGTTGAATCTGACATAGGATAAACATAAACAATGGCTTTTCTAATTGATGATGTATACGATTCAGGACTTTCTTACGTTAGCACTAATGCTAATCGTCTTGATATCTGCAGCACAGAACCAACCACTTATACTCAAGCAACTTCAACTTACACTTTGGGTAATAAAACTTCTTTAAGTGTAGGTTCTCCTGCTGACCACACCCCTGACGGGCGTAAAGTGGTTGTAGCTGCTATCACTGATGGCACTGTAAGTGGCACCGGCACTGCAGCTTATTGGGCTATTACCAAAACTTCCACTTCCACTTTGATTGCCACTGGCTCCTTGACCAGTTCACAGGCAGTTTCAAGTGGCAATACTTTTACCCTGGATGCAATCAACATTGCTATCCGTGATGCGACCTCGGTATAAATAATATGGATGTCTTTTTGATCAAAGACGGCAAGGTAGACAACTGCATCTGTGCGGACAGTGTGCAGAGGGCGCAGCAGTTTTACCCCGACCACATCTGCATTGAGCGCACGGACGCACTGCGCGGCTATGGTCCGGGTGATTTGTACGACGGGCAGAACTTCTCGAAAGCGCCATACGTACATGTAATCCTCCCGGTCAGCCGACTGGAATTCCTGCGTCGCTTCACGCCTGAGCAGCGCATCGCCATCCGGGCATCGACCGACCCGGTAATCATTGACGCACACGAGCTGCTCGACATCGCCACCGAGATCGCTGCGGATGACCCGGACACGATCCGATACGTGCGCTATCTACAACAGCAGGGCTTCATTTCGGCAGAAGATGCCGACCGAATTCTGGAGGTAGATCAGTGAGCCTCGGCGGTCCTGTACTGCGTCAGCATGTAGTCGAGTTCATCGACGGGACTGGCATCAAGACCGATGGCGTGGTTGACACGTCAGACACCGCTTCGCCATTTAGCTGGACTGTTCCTGCTGGAACCACAAAGCTCTACGTCACCGGGTGTGGTGGTGGATCTGGTGGGGGTGGTGGGCGTGCTACGACAACACAACGAGGCGGCGGCGGTGGTGGCGGCGCTGGACTTTGTGTAATGAATTTGCCTGTTGATGTGGTCCCCGGAACCCAACTGAACGTATCTATCGGTTCCGCTGGACTAGGGTCTGCTGCTGGCGCAGCTACTTCTGCCGCTGGATCAACCACCATTTCTCCTGTTGTCATGGCAGTTGGCAATGTTGGGTCTACGACGCTAACACTCACCGGCGGTGGTCCTGTATTTACAGGCGTGGCCAATGGGCGTGCTGGCGGAAATGGCGGTCAAATTTTTGGCATCAGCGGAGGCGGTACAGTAGCGCCAACAGTTGGTGTCGCCGTGGTTAACGTAGTATCAAACTATTATTTCGCTCGCGGAGGCGCTGGTGGTGGCGGTGGTAGCACAACTGGTTCAGTAGCAGGCAGCGACGGCGGCGACGCTGGTTCTGGGGCTTTTGGAAATTGGATGGATAAAGGCGGGGTTACTGCGGCTGTCGGCGGCACCGGCGGGACAGATGGGACTAACAGTTGCGGCGGCGGTGGTGCGGGCGCTTCTAGCTTTTTTGGTAATGGCGGCAATGGCGGTGGAAATGCTAGTGCTTCCAGCCAAAACGGCACCAATGCAACAGGTTACGGAGCAGGCGGCGGCGCAGGTGGTGGCGGGGGTGACGGCGGGGACGGGACTAAAGGCTACGTTCGCTTTGTCTACTGGAGCGCAGACTAAATGCTAGGCGGACCAGTATTGCATCAGCACGTCGTCGAGTATTTGGTCGGCACTGGCGTCAAGACCGACGGGATACTAGATAGCACCAGCCCCAGCGGACCTTGGACTTTTGTCGTTCCGATGGGCGTTGCCCAATTGCTTTTGACCGGCTGCGCTGCTGGATCTGGGGGCGATGGTGGGACTAACGCCACCAACAGTGGCGGCGGTGGCGGTGGTGGTTCTGGGATGTACTTTGTAGATTTCCCGGTTGATGTTGTCCAAAACACTTCGATAACCGTAACGATAGGTGCCAAAGGCACAGGTGGCACTCCGACTGTTGCGGCAACCGCAGGTGGTGACGTGACTGTTGCCGGCGTGGTTACGCCAATCATGACGGATACGGGGTCAACGTTAAAATTCTTGGGCGGCGGCGCTGGCATTACGTCTACAAGTAGCAACGGCAGTCGCGGTAATGACGGCGGAAATATTGTTCTTGGTACTTCAGGTGGGACATCAGCATCTACGCCAACAGCAGGCACAAACCTTACTCTTCTTGATATTGGAGGATTTAGCCTGCTTATGACTGGTGGCGCTGGTGGTGGCGCTGCTAGCACCAATGGCGCGACATCCGGGGCTAGTGGTGGGGGTCAATTATCAAGCGTTACAAACTTTCGGACGTATTTTTGGACTGCTGTTTCTGAAGCGTCCGCAAATCTTCCAACCGCTGGCACCGGAAACACAACGGGCACCGTCTCGCGCGGTGGCGGCGGTATCGGCGGTTCTAGTCTATTTGGCGAAGGCGGCAACGGCGGCAACGGTGGGGCCAATGGAACCAATGCAACCGGCTATGGCGCTGGAGGTGGAGGTGGTGGCGGCACAGCAAATGGAGGGGACGGATCTGATGGATATTTGCGGATTACATACTGGAGCGCCGACTAATGGCTATTTCTGAAGCATTTAACGGCAGCGCCTCGATCAGCACGACTGAGTATGACTTGCCAAGTGCAAGCACTACGAAGTCTTCTCAGACGACTGATGGCATCTATCAGTTGTTCTTGGACCTTAACGCACTGACCTCGACGGAACAATACACACTCAAAATTTACGAGAAGGTTCAGTCGAGCAGCACGCAGCGTGTGGTTCAGGAAGTTGTATTCGCTGGGGCGCAGTCTGAACCTGTTTACGTCACGCCATCGATTCTGTTCCTTCACGGATGGACGTTCACCCTGACGAAGAACTTCGGTACTGACCGCACCATCAACTGGTCCATTCGGTCGGTTGCCTAATAAATGATCTGGTGGGGGCCGTTACTACAGGGCGGGGCGCAGCTACAAGCCACAGGAGGCGCTACAGACGCCCTTCTAGCTAACGATCTCCAGAGTCTTTCACAACTCTCAACCCCTGCTGTAGGGCAAACACATGCTTTGTTGGCTAATGACCTTCAAAGCAATTCTCAACTCTCACAGCCAGCACTAACAGAATCTAGTGTCCTGCTGGCTAATGACCTTCAGAGTAATTCTACTGTATCTACAGTATCTATTACTCAGATACACAATCTTTTAGCCAATGACCTAGAAAATCTTTCACAACTTTCTTCTCCTGCAATTGGAGGTGGTGCTGCTTTTGCTTTGTTGGCTAATGATCTTCAAAGCGCAACCCAACTCTCAATCCCTGTCCTTAGGCAAAAGAGACAGGTTAATTATGCTACAAGCGTAACAATCGCCTCGCTTAACGGCGTAACTTTTTATCACAACGGCGGCAAATGGTACGGGTACTAATACAAAAATGCTAACTCAACGTGAACTTCAAAACCTGGTAGATCAAATCAATAACAAATTTGATCAGCTTCGATCAGACCTTAAAGACCTTAGGGAAGAACTTGAATCTATAAAAGCAAGGAAACCAACAAATGCCAATCAGAAAGGTTAAAGGAGGTTATAAGTGGGGTAAAAGCGGTAAAGTATATCCCACTCGTAAAGGAGCAGAAAAACAAGCACAAGCTGCATATGCTTCAGGGTATAAAAAAACCAAGAAAACTTGAAGCTATAATAATAATATGGTAAAATATGGATAAAGAAACTGAATATTACTATAACAGCTATTTTGATCTATTTAGATCACAAGGCTGGAAACAACTGATTAGTGAATTTTCAGAAAACTCAGAAGCCATTAATTCAGTAGAACACACAAAAGACCTAGAAGACTTGTTTTTTAGAAAAGGACAACTGGACGTTATCGCTTCAGTCCTTAATCTAGAAAGCTACATCCAAAGAGGCTATGAAGATGCCACAACTAAGGATGTTTGACTTTAGTTGCTTTAATGATCACACCTTTGAGGCCCTAGTGGATAACCCACAAGAAGCTTTAGTGTGTCCAAAGTGTAATCTAAAAGCAACCAGAGTTATCAGCCCCATTCGTTCAATCTTAGACCCACTAAGCTTCCCCACAAGCGAATCAAAGTGGATCAGAGAACACGAAAAAGCGGGCTCACGAGGAAGATCCGATTAACTCGGCAAATCTTTCTTAAACAACCTCCATAATGTGAAATAACCACGGAGCAAAAGACTAATGGGTAGAGCAATCCTACTTGACGAACTTGAGGAGAGTTTGAACGCAGACGAGATTCAGGATCCTACACAGGATACCCCTGACATTCAAGATTTTCAAGAGCAACAACCAACACAAGAACAAGAACAAGAAGAAGAAGAACTCCCTGATCGCTATCGGGGCAAGAGTGTTAAAGATCTTGTTCGCATGCACCAGGAAGCTGAAAAGCTGATCGGAAAGCATGGGTCTGAAGTTGGTGAACTTAGAAAAATTGTTGACCAGTATATTCAAACACAACTCCAAGCAAACAAACAAAATGAGCCTGAAGGACAACTTGAAGAAGTTGATTTCTTCGTTGACCCTAAGACTGCTGTAAAGCAGGAGATCGAGAACCACCCAAGCATCAAGCAGGCCAAACAGTACACCGAAGAAGCCCGAAAGGCTGCTGCTTTGTCTGTTGTTAAGAATAAACATCCTGAAATGGAAGATATTCTTAAGGATCCTAATTTTGCTACTTGGATTCAGTCAAGCAAGATCAGAACGCAATTGTTTGTAATGGCCGACCAACGGTACGATGCAGACGCTGCTGATGAGTTGTTTAGCCTGTGGAAAGATCGCCAGCAGACTGTCCAAAACACAGCAACGGTTGAAAAGGCAGCACGCCGTGATGCTTTGAAATCAGCCAGCACTGGAACTGTTAGGGGTAGTGCAGAACAAAGGGCCAAGAAAAAGTTTCGTAGGGCTGACATCATTAATCTAATGAAAACCGACCCTGGACGCTATGAAGCTTTGCAACCTGAAATTATGCAAGCCTATGCTGAAGGGAGGGTTATTTAACTTTATAGAGGTAATTTAAGAAAATGGCTGGTGAAACTAGTGGTGCGTATTTTACAGCTAATGCTGTAGTAGACAAAACAGCAGCAGATAAATTTATTCCAGAGATTTGGAGTGATGAGATCATCGCTTCTTATCAAAAGAATCTGAAGCTGTCCCCCTTGGTCAAAAAAATGACCATGAAGGGCAAGAAGGGCGATCTGATCCATGTACCGAAGCCGGTTCGTGGTTCTGCTTTTGCCAAGGCTGAAGCAACGGCAGTAACGATTCAAGCAAACCTTGAGTCGGAACTGACCATCAGCATCAATCGCCACTTTGAGTATTCGCGTCTGGTTGAAGACATTGTAGAAGTTCAGGCACTGTCGAGCCTGCGTCGCTTTTATACGGAAGACGCTGGTTACCAACTGGCGCTGAAAGTTGACACTGATCTGTTCAGTGCTTCGACTGGCTTTGGTAACGGCACGCTGACCCTGAGCCCTGCAACGGATGGTTCTAGCTGGGCAAGCAACAACGCAGTGTACTACATCGATGCATCCACGGGCCTGACTGCATACGCAGTAGACACCGTGATTGATACTGATGTGTTTACTGACGCAGGCTTCCGTGCGCTGATCAAGAAGATGGATGACAATGATGTGCCGATGGATGGCCGTGCATTTGTTGTCCCGCCTGCACTGCGTTCGGCAATCATGGGCATTGACCGTTATGTGTCCTCTGATTTCCGCGATGCACGTACCGTACAATCGGGTCTAATTGGTTCGGTTTATGGTATTGACGTTTATGTTTCCTCGAACTGCCCCACGATTGAAACTGCAGCAGCCAACACTGCTGTAGGCAACAGTGTGGCAATCCGTGGTGCCCTTCTGTTCCACAAAGAAGCCCTTGTCCTGGCGGAACAAATGGCTGTCCGTTCGCAGACGCAGTACAAGCAAGAATACCTTGCTACGCTGTTCACTGCAGACACGCTTTATGGTGTTCAGGCTTTCCGGCCTGAAGCAGGTTTTGTTTTGGCTGTTAACGACCTGTAATAACCATTGAAAGGGGCAAGGTGAAACTTTCTTTAGAAAGCGTAGCCTTGCCTTTTTCTTATTAATTAACCCATAAGGCTTCTTGTGAATGGCTACAGAAGATCGACTTTCGAGGATTGAACTAAAGCTTGATAAACTCACTGAAGCAATCCTGACCATAGCCCGAGTAGAAGAAAAAGTTCTTGCTTCTAATGAGCGAATTGAAAAGATTGAAGACAGACTTGAGAAGCAGGAAGAAACTTTGGGGACTTTGATTTCTAAAGTAGCTGTAAATTCCAAGCAAGTATCCATGTTTGAAAGAGCACTTTGGTTCTCTCTAGCTACTATCGTAAGCTTTGTCACTTATTACATTAAATCAGTAGGCTAAAATGGCTAATTATTCTAAGACCACTAATTTTGGAACTAAAGACACCCTTCCAACAGGTGACTCTCAAAAGATTATTCGTGGTACTGAATTCGATACTGAATTTGATAATCTTGTTACTGCTATTTCTACTAAACTAGATTCTCCTGCTAGTTCTGCTAATGTAAACTTCCTGCAGTCTGGGGCTACTGCTGTTTCAAGGACTGTTCAAAGCAAGCTTAGAGATGTTGTTTCTGTAAAAGATTTTGGGGCGGTTGGTGATGGTGTGGCGGATGACACTGCGGCGATTCAGGCTGCGATTGATTACGTATACGGAATCGGTGGAGGAACTGTTGTTGGCGCATTGAACTGCAAAACAACCACCACCTTAAAAATGGGCAAAAATGTTATTTTTTCAGGTGGTTCGATTGTATGTTCTGCGACCAATGCTCCAATTATTCAAGTAGACAAAGACTCATTAAACTTTTTTTGGCAAATCAAAGACATGACGCTTGCGTATGCTGCGCAGCAAACTGGGGCGTCTGCTGCTGCAATCCAAATATCAACAACCGGCAAGGTTGCTTACGAGTTTTTGATTGAAAACATTTTAGTAGACAAAGCGACATATGCGATTTATCTGCCAAACCTGACCAGTTGCCGCGCTTTTTTGGGGAGATTTGTAAACATTAACGCTAACAAATGTTCAGGAGCGGCATTCACAATTTACGGCGATCTATCTGGCGGAGCAAATACAACGCTTTCATTTATTGACTGCTGGTCTGTACAGACCGTTGGGTCTGAAATTGCAGGCTCTTCGTTGTGTGATATCAGAAACACGCAAAACGTATACATAAACAACTTGGCCGGGGATCATCTTCAGGGAGCAACTCTTGCAAAGTTTGTTTCTTGTAGCGCCGTTATTGACGCGATGGCTCTTGAGTCATGCGACCAATCTGCGTCGTCTGGATTGCTTAACACCTACAATTTTAGCGGCGGAAATTATGTTGTTGGTACGCTCACAACGACAGATAACAACATCAATATCAGCGGATCCGCAAGCGCCTCTATGGTTCGTGTTGACAGCAGCGCACAAGTAAACATTGGGTTGCTTGAGAACAAAAACACAAACGTCACTGATACCAGCTCGGACAACTACTACACAATTTCGATAGACGGCACTGGGTTTGTTAGAAACGAGCAGTGGAAATCAACTGGATCTACTCCGGCAATCAGTACGAATGAGTTTGCGGCGAACGTTAGGAAGCGCGTTGAACGGCTAAACGGGATTGATTACACGCGATTCGAGGGCAGCAAGCTTGTTATTTACGGAACAGCCGCTCCAACCACCGGAACCTATGCTGTTGGGGATCAGCTAATCAACACTGCTCCAGCGGCCGGAGGCAATATTGGCTGGGTCTGTACAACTGCAGGAACACCCGGCACTTGGAAAACATTTGGTGCTATTTCTGCGTAAGGATTAACCCATGTCCGAAATCGACCCAGTAAAATTCGGCCTACTGATCGGCCAAGTCAAAACGCTCGAGTCGCAAGTTGACGACATGCAGCGCGACATCAAGCAGCTGCTGGCGCTGGCGAATCATTCGAAAGGGTCGTTGTGGGCGGGTATGATGTTGGCAAGCATCTTCGGGGCCGGGGTTACTTGGACTATCAACTTTTTTCGATAGAGGTCTGATATGAGCGTAAACAATCAATTCAGCCAGCGGGTCGGCTCTAACCAAGTCACGACGCCTGGCGCGACCAGTGCAAGCATTACTCTGGCCGCCAACGATAAGGCCGTGCGGCTGGTTAATGTCGGAGCCAACATTTGCCACGTGCGGATTGGCGAAGGCTCGCAGACTGCCACGACTGCCGATCTGCCGGTGCGTGCAGGCTCCGAGATCATCGTGCGCAAGCGCGACGGCGACGTGACCCTGGCGCATATCTCTGCGTCCGGAACGACGCTGCACGTGGCGACCGGAGAAGGCGGGTTGTGAAGAAGGACTCTCGCCTCGAGCGTGCTGGTGTTGCTGGCTACAATAAGCCCAAAAAGACGCCAAACCACCCGACAAAAAGCCACGTAGTCGTGGCGAAAGTCGGAGATGAGGTCAAGACGATTCGCTTCGGCCAGCAGGGCGTTTCAGGCTCGCCCAAGAAAGAGGGCGAGAGCAAGGCGGCGAAGGCGCGGAGAGAGTCGTTCAAGGCGCGGCACGCGAGCAATATCGCGAAGGGTAAAATGTCGGCGGCTTACTGGGCCGACAAGGTGAAGTGGTAATGGCTCAAATCCCGGTCATTCAAGGAATATACAGCGACAATAC
>Ga0196905_1000324_pt1 | contig 19573 bp, 13 predicted proteins | sample CB_VirMetaG_3_FD_169098 | JGI IMG/M metagenome (GOLD analysis project Ga0196905, IMG submission 169098) | Freshwater to marine saline gradient viral communities from Chesapeake Bay - CB_1508_1S Viral MetaG (v3) (version 3) | ecosystem: Environmental > Aquatic > Marine > Coastal | place: USA... | reverse complement strand
GTAACGCTAACGCAGAGAAGTATAATACCCAAATCAAATCTATGCTTAAGTCTTGGAAGGAACCTAAAGATTACCAGTTACTGAAGGATGCTAATGGTGGTCTATGGAGGTTCACTGGCAATAGAGCATCTAATGGCGGGTTTGAATTCCTTAAGATAGGTGGTAAAAATAAAGTCACAACAGCTTTGTTTAGTGAGGGCTTCAACGTAACGCCAGTTGCCGTAAGTGAACTTGCTTATATGGAAACAGAAATACTAAAAAGTATTTCTTATCTTAGGCCAGGGTTTGTTAATGATAAATATATGCCTTACATAGAGGAAGCGAAAAGGCTGACGGGAAGGACTGAGGGTGAAAGTACAAAGTCTTCCGCAAGGACAAAGAAGGCGAAAAACACGGATGATCCTACTGATGCGACATTAAATATACCGAGACCAAATGAAAAGCCAGCAGGAAAGAAGAGTGCCAAAGCTCCCGCCCAGACTGAGCAAGTAAGCGAGGATCAAGTTAGCGAGGCACAAGTAAGCGAGGATCAAGTTAGCGAGGCACAAGTAAGCGAGGATCAAGTAAGCGAGGAGGGTGCCAAAGCTCCGGCCCAGACTGAGCAAGTTAGCGAGGCACAAGGGTTGTTAGATCTTTTGAAAAGCACTGACCTAAGTGCAATCAAGTCGGAAGATGTAGAAAGGGCTAAAGAAGGATTCCAGGTGGACTCATCTATTACCTATGGAGTTTTCGATAGTAAAAAACTAAATGAAAATGCAAACTTCCTGAGTAGCGTTGCGACAGGCAAGGATACAATCCTTTCGATGGCGGCAAGCCTTCGCTCATATATCCCAGATGCCACATTCCGTCAACTCATGAACTTGATGCGGATTCCTGGTATTGGAGAGATCCCAGTCATATTTGCCCACCATGATGTATTCGTAAAGGAGTTCCCGCCCCAGAATGGAGGAATCCGTCGAGCAGTCTTCCTTCCGAAGTCAAGGCAGATAGTAATTTCCACAGCTTACAGCACAACTGAAAACATAGCCAAGGATCTTGCGGAAGTAATCACCCACGAAGCGGCTCACCCAGTCTATAACACGGCACGAAAGATCGCAAATGGAGAGGTGGCAGTTCATGAATATGTGGCGAAGGAGACAGCAAAGGCAATAAGGTCTTTTGAGGCAAACTATGCTGCAGCAGTCCGATCCGGAAAGATTGAAGGATATGGACTGACAAGTGTTGATGAATTTTTCACAGAGTTTATCTCTAACCCAGAGTTTTCAGGCCAAATGAAAGGCGTTGAGTTGAATGGCGGAGTAACTATCTGGGAATGGATAAGGAACTTCATTGCTAAGATCATCAATGCTATAGCGAACTTTGGTAGCCAAATAGATCTTTACTCGCAGGTGCAGGCAGATGTTGGGACTATCTTGGATAATGTAAGATATTCATCCATCCAGGACTTGGCATCTGATGATTTTGTTCTTGGGTCGGAAATTAAGGCACCAACAGATAAAGACGCTATTGTTGCCATAGCTGCAAGGATTGATAAGATCATGGAGCAGGATCCAGATGTGTCAGATCATGAAATGAGAAATAAGGTTCTGGCATCACTGGATACACGAATTAGGAAGGTTGTGGATCTGAAGTATGATAACTACTATGAAGCAGCTCGCATTATTATGGCTCAACATGCGAACCTTTTCAAGAATCAACCCCCGTCATATGATATCCGTATTCGCAAGCACACGGATGAGGAGATTGATAATGTTTTTGATGACATTTTTGAACAGTTGATAGAAAATAAATGGGATGGCACAGATGGTGATGGTACGCTTCTTGAGGATGAGAATACTGGCCAAGAGTACTTCAGTTATGAATATCTTCCTAAATTGAGGTTTTCGGACCCAGTTTCTCATTGGTATTACAATGAGTTCATTAGGAAGGGTGTATTTAAGTCGATTAAGGAAGCAACATATGATCTGGAGGAAAATACCGTTAGGGAATATGTGCTGGATAGCATAGAGCAGGTCAGAGAAACTGTACGTGAGCAGATGAATTCTGGTCGTTTAGTGATTAATGCAAGAGAGCATGAGAATCTTGCAAGGGGCGTGGATCTCTCTGGGATGAGCCCCCACCTCAGGAGCAGTTCTGTATCCAAAGGGTCTTTTATTAAAGATATCGTTTCACGCATGAATGAATTGCCGCAATTTAGTCCTATTGGATCATTTGTCAGCGATAGTGCATTTAGGTCAAATTATGTAGCATGGGACACGGTTTCGGGTGACACAGTAAAAGTTTCAATCAATGTATCGAACCAGAGATTCAGTGATATTATTGATCGCCAAAAAAGATTAAATGGTGGCACTGATGAGGAGATTGTAAGAAGCATTAAGGAAGCCACGAATAAGGCCCGTAATAGCCTTCGGAGAAACGCACAGTACAAGGAGTTGGTGGAAAGTATTAATGCGATAGAGCATGATATCCAAAGTCATGAAGCTGGTGAAATAAAACTTGGGAGCAGATACGATTCATATGTTGAACGTAGGAATGAGATGAAAGCTCAGCTTTCGGGAATGGGTGGGGGTCTTCTTACCCCAAAGCAAATAAAAGACGCATATGAGAAAGATAGCGTACTGGGTGCGGGTAGTATGATTGTTGTTGAGCAGAGTTCATCTGTCAGTGAGATTTCTAATGAGATCAACGCACTCAGAAGGATTGCAGAGTTGGCAACAGGTGAAAATGCCCAGCATGCAAAACGTGTTCTTGCTATGTATGAGAGTGAATCAAGCTCCATGATTGATATGATGGAGTCCTTGAAGATGTTGCGTGAGCCAAAAATAGAGAGGCCAGTACTTGAGTATGGCCAGCAAGGCACTGAGCAATTTAACACCAGTCTTATTTATGACACTCTGTTCTCAACCAGAATGCAGGAGGCAACTAAGTTCCATGCAAGAAAAGTCGGCCAGGGCGAGACAGCAGATAGGCATGGAACAAACCGGAGTAAGCAAACTACATATGCTGCGTTCGTGAACGAGCAAACCGGAGTGGTTGCCGTGCTCGGAGTTTACCCAGGAAAGAGTGAATATGTGATGGGTGCAAAGAAGCTTAGTCGCCCAAAGCTCACAGATGCTGGATATCAGATGCTTAGGGATAGACGGGAGGAGAGGACATATTACCTTGGCATCAATGAGGACACCGGAAGCCCAATGTATATCTCAGGAAACTCACTGATTGAACTTACAAAAGATCAATATGTGGAAGGTGAGTTTGAAGATAAGCTATTCATGCGGCCTATGATCAGTGGCGAGATGAAGGTTGATATGGAATCTCAGTTTGGTGTGTTCTTTGATCATGTTAATGGAAAGGATGTTAATTATCTGCGTCTTGCACCGGAGCTTAAGCAGAACTCTGGACAGAGAATTCCGAATGGATATGTGTTTTCTGGAATGGCAAAAAATGATGTCATTTACCGCAAGGTGGATAAGTCAGGGAAAGTGCAGGAGCACAGGATTGCAAAGGCTTATTTTAAGAGGGGTTCAGATGATACCCTTGATATGCTTCCTGTTGAAAACAAATATCATAAAGAACTTCTTAACACATACAAAAAGTCTACTGCTATAATGGTTCGATATCCTGAAATGCTGGGTATTTCCGGCAAGAGGGATAGTCGCCAATCTGGAGGATCATCAGGAGCGAGGGTGTCCCAGATTATGACTGACAAGAATAATCCATGGAAATACACAGGTGACATTATTGAATTCACTAAGCCTCCGATGCGGGATAGCCTTGTTGCTGAAGGCGGTAGACCTCAGTATTACCACTTTAGCAGTATGAATGAATTCAGGGCAGCAAAGGCCCAGATAGGCACAAATACTTATAGCTCAACAGGAAGTAAAAAGAAGGCTATGACTACTGGTAATCTGAAAGGGTTACACACGCTTTATGAGGATAATTTCATAAATCTTTCGAGGGATATATTGGCTAATGCAACGCAAGATGATAAAATTGCGGCAGTGCGTCATGAGGGGGATTTACAAGAGACCGCCGAGGGTATATTTAATCATTGGAGAAAGCTGCTCATGGCATCCAATGATCACAATTGGCTTATTGGAGGAGGCACAGAGAGGAATCATGTGGATGTGATGAATTTGGTTGGAGAAACCCTATCTGGCCTTGATCAAGGAGTAGTGAATGCTGATGGCAATCTGATTTTGCCATTGTTTTCTTCTGGTGTTGATAAGTATCTAAAGAAAGCTTCCATTGATAGGCTCAATAGACTCCAGAAGGTCATAGAGGCACATTCTTCATCTACCACCAGTGTAGATTTTGCTGGGACGAAGTATGATAAGAAACAGTTTTTTGATTCCTTAAAGAGCATTAGTCAGTTGTCGGTAGAGGAGACTTTGCTTATGCAAAAGATTAACACACTCAGTAATATTGAGAGATCCCTTAAGGAAGATGGTGTTGATAGGAGAAACAATACATACAAACTGGTTCATGAGGCTCGCACATCATATCAAAATGAACTCAAGAAGACGGCAGAAGAAAAAGCAGGAAAGATACTTGAAAATGAACTTCTGACTGAGTTGGAGGAGCAGACTGGTATTGGTTATGTCTTTGAACATGCAGTAAAGTTATTAAGAATGTCGGATGGCGGCATTCGGCAAAGTCGAAATGAAGGCAAAAGAGCTATTGTACAATACATTTTTGAGTCACGATTTGGGCCAATTCGCAGGTATATGAGTACGGGATTTGAACCCAGCATAAATCAGTGGCTAATTTATGATAAGCATCCTATTGTGGTGGAGTTCTTAAGGAAGGATACAGAAGAGTATAATGAACTCCAGCATAAGTTGCAGATTGGAAGTCATGAAGATAGTGATGGATCATTGGATATTTTTGAGAATTATGCATCGCCTGTGCCTGAGACCACAAGGGAGTCGATTGAGTTTGAGGTAAATTTTAACAATAGGGGAGACACTATTCAGTCTGTCGCAAAGCAACTATATCCCTCCAGTATCAATCCCGTATTTGATTTCATAGATGACAATCGGGTAAACCTATTCCTGGAAAATGGTGTATCACTGGATGCTTATGATTCAATAAGGGCTCGCAGATCTATTGGCGATAATATTCCAACGGTTGAAGAGGAGAAGAAAATGCTGGATTCCCTCAATCGGAACATTCGAGCGATTAAAAGTAAGCTCACAGTAAGGCTCGTGAAGGAGGTTACAGGAGAGGATATCCGTATTGCCTATAAGCCAGACGCAGAGGTGAGTTTCGGCGGAAATAAGGTATCCATTGACCTTATGAGCCTAAGTGAGTTGCAGCTTGCTGATAGAGAGGCAAGCGGTGAGTTGATTAAGCAGGTCAAGATAACCACAACAGCAGATGCCCAGAACTTATATGAGGCTGGATTAATACAAGAACGGTTTGCTCGTATTGTTCAAAAGAACGACCATACAAGTGCCACATATGCAGATGATCAACTCTATGAGGAAGGGGCGATAGAGCATGCTTCTCCAATTCAGCTCGCAACATACCAGGAGGCGTGGTCTGAAAGGCAGCACATACCTTCCGTTAAGGGCACTGAAGCCAATGAGTTAGCAAAGAGTCTTCGGAAGAGTCTTAAGGAAGAACTGAAGGACATTGACCGTGCTATTGAGAACCTTACTGAAGTTGCACACCAGTATGGAGAGGAAATCCGTAATGCCAGAGACTTCATTCAAAACGAGCTTAGGCATGAAATTATAGATGTTGATGGCCTGGAGTACACTGCTGCTGACCTCATGGATGATGGGTATGAACATGAGCGTGAGACATATGATGAAAATGGTAATCTTTTGCCTCCGGAGCAACAAATTGCTCGCCAGAAAGCAAGGAAGGCTGCGGCAAAAGAGGCCATGAGTGAGTTAAGAAAATCCAATAAAGAGTTGGCTCGTCTTATTTACAAAACAAATAGATCAACTCGCATGAAGAGACTCACATTATACCCACTGCGTTCGTATGTGGCAAAACGTGAAGTCTATAGGGTTATCCAGGATAATTTAGGATCACTTAAATATAAAACCCCAAGAGGCTCCCTTGTGTCTATGCTTCATGGAGATACTCTTGAAACTGTGCTTCTCCCAAAAGAGACACACCCATGGATATCAGAGGAGTTGCAGGATAATCCGAAAGGCGTAGAGGCGGCTCTTGAGCCAGCAATTAAAGAACTTGTTGATCAATTGTCTCCAGTCGGTAAGTACTACAAAGCGATGGTGAGTGCAAATCCAATTCATGCATTGCAGCAAGGGATTCCCACCCGAAATGGATATGTTAAGATTTTAAGGGAAGTGCAACCGAATACGGATGATGCTGTTATCAAAAATGCAGCAAAGGTTTTTCACGAAAAAGACATGCTATTGATGTCTGGCACAACTCAGGAAACTCTTGATCTCAGTAAGGAGCAGGATCCATACAAGGTTGGCCTTACAGAGTATATAAATGCGGCAATAGATTTAGAAAGGAGTTTTGATCAAGACAATACTTATGAGTCTAAGGTTTGGACAAAATGGATGATTTCTGACACTTTGTATAATCAGTGGGAAAGGCATTTTAATCCCAATCTAAAGTATGAGGATGGTGGAGTTCGCAGGGATCGTTCAACACCAACACAGAGGTCAATCGGGAACCCATTTGATGCAATGGGACCGAGTGATATTGTTGATGTTATGGATAAGGTATATGACCTTTCCAGAATTGCGATAAGTGACACATTCTCAAAAGCCAGCGGAATGAGTAATCAGGAAGTTAATAGCTGGAAAAAGGCATTTGGATCCTCAAATGGAAATCTTTCCAACAGGAGTGCATTCCTAAAAAAAGTTGGAGGAATAAGTAATCGAGAGGATGAGATTTTTACCAGTAATATCCGGCAGCGAGTGGCTGAGAGAAAACAGCAAATTGAGGTAGTTCCATCAGAGCAAATTGATCCCGCTGTTTACGCTTTGCAGAAAAAAGTACACGACCTGAAAGTGGCACTTCATGACCTTGAAAGTGAAGAGGCTTCACATAAGGGCATAATACGTCAGAGCAAGGAGGATATCAAAAGGCTTGAGACATCTAAAGAGCCCACATATCGGCACTCTATACATCAGATGGAGCACATTCGAAATAGGGAGTTTGTGAAAGCGTATCGAGGGGGGTATGTTGATCTGCTGCGGAGAATATCTCCAAATTTCATGGACTACATTGCTCCAAATCAAGAAGTGAATCCAACATATGGACTTCTGATGAAATGGACCCAAAAGACCCTTTATGAATATGGCTTCCCTACATTTGAGGAATATGTGAATCAGATGACGCAGGACTCAGATAATAAGCCAGACCCAATCCTATTTAGCTTTGGTAGGCATAGCATAGATGAGCTTCTTGCCTTAAAAGAGAAGGCTGAAAAAAGATTCAATGATCTGGATAAGGCATATGGAGTAAAGAAGTCTGTCAACCCTGGGCAAGACCCTGGATCAGTCATTCCGGATGATGTGGTGAGAAAATATGAATCCGAGCGTGAGGCATGGATAGAAGCTTTAAGGAATTACAATCAATCAAAGACAGCACACGAGAAGGCTGGCAAGGAGTTCACAGAAATTGAGCCCGCAGAACCAGCAGACCCAAGGGATTTATATAGAATTGCATACGAAACAAAGGCAGCAACTGCTCACGAGTGGATTACTGCGGAAAATAGACGCTCCGATAATCTAAGGCACATAGCGGCATCAGAGAAGGAATTAAAAGAAATTCCAGCGAAAATTGCAGAGGCGAATATTGCCTATCAATCCCACAAGGCCCAATTAGATATGCTTGGCCAACCTGAGATTTCCATTGTTGATGAGCGGCGAAAATATGTGAAGTCACCAAAGGTTGAGAGACAGGAAGAAGTTTGGCGTGATGACCCAGAAAGGCTGTCTAAGCTCAGATCTGAGGCAGAGCTTATCAAGACGCTTGAGGCCATAGCCGGAAATAGTAAGGGGCTTGATCTTATTTCCAATATGTTCATGGGTGCCATTGAAAATAGGGATAATCCAGGTATTGCATTATCCAATCCTGAATACATTCGCCACATACTGGATACTAAATTCGGGATCCCTATTGGAGAGACGGATGCGAAAGTATTCCTGGGTGAAGGGATAAAGACTGTAATTTCTAATATCGAGGGTGATCCATTCCATCCGTTAAATCAAAAAATAGAAAAACCTGAGTGGTTAAAACTGGAGCAAGCTAAGGATATTGAGCTTGTGGTTGATCATTTCTCTACAGTAGATGAGCTTGTGGAGGCCGCTTACAAGAAGTCGGCGGAGGTCTTTTCTGACACTGTGATGGTGGCATCTGGGCACTTGGGGGATATTGACATTGATAACCTACAGAGGTGGATGAGTGGGGATTATCAGAAAGCAGCAGACGTTGATGGCATTGATGGCCAACCTCAAGACCCCAACCCAATCACTGAATACACGTACTCAATGATTAGATCTTCCGCAGGGCAGCACTTATCTGTTGCACCGGTGGAAGGATACTTTGATCCATACGAAGGTAGGTATTGGGATGATTATGTGCTGTCTGATACGCCTGAGGGCATTGAGCATAACACACTAATGGCTACCAAGGATCTTGTTCCAAAAATGCGGAGGATGGCAGAGTTGCCCCCAGAAGTGCTTCAGGCAAACATGGCGGCAATCGAAGAGTTTACTGGCGGTGGAGTCTATGACTTTTCAGCAGGTGCAGCAATACGCAGGCTCCTGGAGGGTGAGGGCATTAGTCAGTCAGAGAAAGATATCCTTGGGCTTATTCAGAAGCTGCCAGTGCTGAAGGATGTCAGGATCGTTTTTGAGGATCAAGCTACATTCCGGCATCGCATAAACGACTTGCCGGATGGGCATTACGCTCAAGCCATGTATGATGAAAGTACGAGGACCATCTACATGACGAATACGTTTAGTGCCACTGGAGAGAATGCATACAGTGATCTTGCGAGGATCATGACTCACGAGATTCTTCACCCAGTAGTCCGTAATGCTATCGCAATCACTAAGAATGGCCTTAAGCTGGACAGGAAGGCAACCGGATTGTCTGGCCCTGAGGCCGATAGGCTGGATGCCTTAATTGGAGATATTGAAACCCTGTACAATGAAATACAAGGCAAGGCAAAGAGCGGGATGTATGTCCATGGTTTAGTCAGCTTGGATGAGTTTGTTGTGGAGTTCATGACGAATCCAAAGTTTCAGAACATGCTTAAGGGCATAACCTTGAGTAATAACGCCAAAAGAAATTCTGCTTCATGGGTCCAAAGTGCATGGGATTGGATTAAGGACTTGATTGGTCGCATTGTGTCTTCTTTCTCTCGCAGTCCTGTTGAAAAAAGAAGTGCATATGAACGCATGACGGAGCTTACAGATGAGATGATGGACACATATTCCAATCTCACTCAAGATGCGTCCAGATCACAACTTGATGAGTCCACGAGCAATCGGCAGCACTTCTCTGTCACTATGGATGATCAGGTTGAGTTTATCCGAAAATCTGAAATGGCAGGAGTGCAAGATGTTATGCGTCAGATGAGTGGAAAGATGCAAGACTTGCTTGATGCTGGTCACAAATTTGGAGAGGATCCGAAGCAGTTTCTTGAATCTAACTTGCCCGGATTCAGAAACTTAGTGAAGGCCCACAGGAATCTGGCTGGATTGATCCCTGCACATATGCTGCCAGGATTAAGCATCACAGGTAGCAACCAGATATTTAAGCTAAGAGCATCGCAGACAGCCCTCAAGTATGTTGAAAATATCGCAAAGAATGCACGAGAAAGGATTTCAGAGATATCAACATCACTTGAGAGGACGAGTGGGGATATTAAAAGAGCAAAAGCTGTTCTGGAAATGAATAACAAATTTGATCTATCTGAGCACTCCAGAATGCTGCATGGCCAACTCCTGAATATGATCCATAATGCAAGGGTGAGGGCAGAGATGTCTCCAGAGCGTGGAAATAACGCAGCAAAAGCTAAGCGTTTGCAGGACTTGGAGCAAAACTTTACACCACATAAGCTACAGGACATCCTAAACCTTCTGACTGAGGGGCATGATTTCAGTAATATTCTCCGTGAGTCAAGGGGTGTAAAGGATAGTCTTAAAAAGCTGAATGATAATGACATCCAGCAAGATCTTAAACAGGAGGAGTTCTTGGTTGACTACCTCTCGAAGGTGATCTCAAGAAACCGTGTCAATATGGTTTATTACGGGGTTGCTCGGGCTGGCATGCAGCAGGCTTTTGAATCATCAACAAATGAGTATGCAAACTGGTCCTTAGTTCGCATTGAGTATGAGTTAAATAATCTTGGAGAAAAGACAGATCAGGAAACCCAAGCTCGCAAACTGCTCTTAAAACAGTGGGCATATGTGAGGATGAAAGAAGAGTCACAGGCTCCTAAGGCTAAGCAACTTGATGTATTTAAGGCGTTCTCTGAGGGCTTAATGAATTACCGCACCAAGCTTAGATTTGTGTTAGGAGAGGCTGAGCCATTCAACCCTGCGGATGACACCACAATGTTGCACATGTCAAAGGACTCTAATGGTGAGTGGGTATCGGATAGGTTCCTTCTGAAGTTGAGTAATCGCATGCTTCCGGCTGAAAGGGATGAGTTTGAGCGAGTAATTTCCAATAATAAGAAATTCCTTAAATATGTGAGTGAGTTAGACCCAGTGGAGGCAGGCAAGATCAAGGCCCAGCCATTCTATGATATCGTAAAGAATCAAACTGAGGCGGCGGCACACTTGCCATTACAGAAAGAGCACTTCGAGGCAAGAACAGCATGGATGCTATCGGCTATCCAGTCGCTGGGTCATAGAATGTCAAAGCTTGGGGTAGCTGGAAAGACAGTCTCTCAAATGATCCATAAGACCCTTGCCATGCACAAGCAGTACCTGTCGGCATTTATGGCATCCTCCCATAAATGGCAAAGAGCGGTAAGGGAGATGATGTCACATACTGAAGTCAAGGATACTGAGAAGTTCCTGGATGGCATTTACAGTCAGGCTATTTACTGGATTGAGAATCGACCACACCTAACATGGAGAGAAGCTGTAGATGGAGCTTGGGATTATATCACGAAGCATGGCGTGGTTGAGGATAGGAATTTTTCCAGTGGGGCAAAAGAGGCGTTTGTCAATCTGATGATGGAGACGGATCGACATCGTAAACTTGAGGCAGCACTTCACCGCAAGCTTGGTGGCAAAGTTGAGGAGAGTTATGGAAAGAGTGAAAATTCCTTAATGATTGAGTCTATGATAACTCCAGGAAAAATGGTGCCACTTCATAGAAACCCAATCGATCAGGGTGCTATCACTCTTTCAAGGCGTGCTCACAGCACAGCCATTTCGGATGCAGTAGAGGCATTGGAACGTGCAAATTGGAATAGGATTGATAACACTGAGCCATGGATGACAAGAATCAATAAATTGATAACTCTTGATGTCATTGATAAGTTCATTGCTCCGCACTTTACCATGGAGGCCGTTGTGGAGGTCTACCACACCTCTGACGGCATCAGAATCAAGCAGAGTGACATACAGGATGCGTGGCACGGCACAATCGGATATGATGGACCTGAGAGGTTTGTAAAGTTCATTGATAACCTTAGTCAATTGGTAGGCGAGGAGCATGATGCACTTGCCACATCCATTCTCAGTCAATTGAGCGAGCAGTACCGAACCATCAAAAAGATTGCGGTTGATGCAAACGAAAAGTCAGGATCCAGTATTGAGATTAAGCACTCCACACAGCATAAGTTGCTGGATGCTCGTAATATTGAAAAGCCACTACCAAGAGAGTATTATCGCTACGAGTCATTTGATGAGGTAAGCACTCGTATTCACTTGGCAACCATCATTGCCCATAGTGTCTTCGGTAGAGGTGGAGAAGGGTTGAAGGCTTTACGTGTTAAGCTCAGTCGGGATCTGGATGCCAAATCAAAGCAATTTGAATCCCTGATACAAGATGCTGGAGGTAAGTATGATCGCCAGTCAAGAAAACCTGGGCCTTGGTATTATGGTAAGATTCGCAGAAGGGCAGAAGAGATTCTTGTTGATCGCCATGGAGTGCCCAGTGACCAAAGGAAGAAAAGATTCGAGGAGCTTCATGCAGCAGCAATGCAGAGAGACCGAATCAGTCACTCCCTTGATCAGCTTGATAAGTATTATGGTGGAAAGGATGGACCTTATCAAGACGTTCGGTTCCTTACTGAGCTTATGGGATTCAAGGCGTTTCTTATGCTTTCCCAGCCAGGATCAAGCTTACTCAACTTCCTATCCATAAATGACATTTGGGTATTTTCCAGAGGCTTAAATATGATGGGTGCTAAAGCAACAGCTACGGCAGCAGGAAATGCCATTAAGCAAGCCTTTGGTGGAATGATGGAGTCTATGGGGGTTCAGATGGAGCGTAATACAGAATACGCCCAGGATCTCAATGAGATGTTTTTTCAATTCGAAGAGAATGAGCTTCCGTTCTCAGACTTCATCAATCAGATGGGACTTCGGGGTGGCGGTAAGAGAAGCCTTTACGAAAAGACGCTCACTGGAGGTCTCACTGGAGGTCTTGGGGCATGGCTTCCTGATAGCATAAAGAAAATCCCTAAGGCAGCAAGGTATGCTCCTTCAGGGGTAGATAATCCGAACTATCACCCAATATCATTCAAGTCCCTGATTGATGTATTTGGGGTAGCAAGCCGCATTGCCAATCACTCTATTGCTGTTGGTATGGCCAATCTTTATCATGACACAGTAAAGAGGGCGGCAGACTACATAGAAGCAAATGGCCTCAGGGGCAAGAGTATAGAGCTTACCGCAAAGCAGTTAAAATATGGCAGCGGACTCGGGGAGTTGGGTATAGGCAAAGTTACACTTGATAGGGCATTATTCGGAGCAGAAGCTGGTTGGAATAATGCCAATGAAAAGGCGATTGATGCAGGGCTTGGTAGCATCACCCAGATGGCACAGGAATATTTGGACCGGAAGGACAGGGGAGATGACAGAGTACTTACGAAAGATCAGGTTTTATCTATTGGCCAGATTGGATTGAACGAGGTTACATTGGATGGATTTGGAGCAAGGGCACCAGTATTCTACACAAATGGGTTGGGTAGAGTAGCATCGCCACTTCTTGGATGGTCGGTTGCTAAAATGGATCAGGTCGCAGAGTTCATGCGAGATAGCGATGGCCGGATCAACGCAATCATGATGGCAAAGTATCTTGCACTTGTTGGCATGGCAATAACACCTGTAGGATTGGCGTTTTCCCTCATGCGAGATATGTGGGACGATGAGATCCTTAATCAGCCAAACTCCATGCCAAGTATTGCACCAACTCAGTTGATTCCATTGATGGGGTTTGTTGATACTGGGCATGAAGACTTCAGTATAGCGGGAGCATTCCAGAGGTTATCAAGGACAGCATCTCCAGGAGGATTGGTCTTTGACTCAATAGTGCAGATGGCGGGTGCAGCAGACCCGAATTCTCCACAAAGATCCGTGAGTGTAGACCAGAGAGTGTTAGGGTTGGCAACCATGCACAACTTAATGGATATTGCCACAACCTTTGTGACGCAAGACTGGAAGGGGGATTATGCCACCGTGGGAAGGCCGTTGATTTACGCATTTGGAGGCAACTCAGTTATGCACTACCATAAGGCACTCACAAACCTTATGGGAATCAATTCAACAGAGCGTGTGATGTCAGATATGACAGGCATTAAGAATGAGATGAGAGCAGCCGCAAAAGCCGCAGGGCTCCCATTGAAGGCAGCATGGAAAGGAGATATTGTATCCAGCGAGGCACGTATGCATGAAAAAGCAATGGAGCGAGCTATTTACAAGAATGATCATGAAGCCTTCATGGATGCATATGTGAAGGCTGTTGCAGCTACCCGTAAAAAACTAATGGAAAACGGCAACTTTGAAACCACAGCAGAAAAGGTTATCTTGGGTAAGATCAAGAATATGAATCCCATGTTCAAGATCACATCCCATAGACCCACTGACGATCAGAAATATGAGATCCTTAAGAGGATGTCTGATGATGGTCAGAGAAAACTTGCAAGGTGGCAAATGAACCTCAATTATTACGAAAGTCTACTATCACCATGATGAAGAAAACCAACAGGCGAAACTCCTTATACAAGGGCAAAAGCTCAGAAAGGAAGCTTGCGTACCAGAAAAAATACGATGCCTCCAGAAAGCAGAAGAAAAAGCGAGCAGAACTGAATAAGATCAATCGTAAGGCTGGCACATATGGCAATAAGGACGGCAAGGATGCCTCCCATTGTAAAGAGGGATATGTGATGGAGGATGCCAGCAAAAACAGGGGGAGGCGTGGAAAGAAGGCGTGTGTCGGGAAAAAGATCCCTAAAGTCCTTAGGCGGAAGCGTAAGTGATGAATGCTTTACTACTTTTTCCCATAGTGATCCTGTGTGGATGCTCCAGTATGACGACGAAAAAGGGTCCAGGAAAAGAAAGTCAGGATCCGATTGTCACATATCACACTCCCCAGGTAGTGTATAGGGAAAAGCCAGCCACAACCAATACCAACTGGAGGAATAAGGTGAAAAAGTCACCAGTCGCACAAAGGGTGGCAGATGAGAATCCGGAGATCGTTCCAGTTATAGAGGAAAAGTACAAGCCATGGGTGTTCTTCTGGGTATCAGTAGTAGCTTTGAGTGTCACGGTTTACCTCATGTTTTTTAGGCATAAAAAAAGGCAGTAACCGAAGCTACTGCCTTTTCTCTTTCCGAATTTATGAACTACCCCAGTTCAAAATGCCTTAAATATGCATCTCTGCCTATTCAATATGGTATCGTTTAATGTATGTGGTAGTTGACTTGTCAAGCACTTGGTTTGGCTAATATAGCATCGAAGTTGCCGCTGATTATATTTGCAGCCGCATCCGTTGCATCAAACGCCATGCGTGGCTCATAACCCTCCTCTGCTGCTGTAGTGTTGGCAATTCCGTAATGAATGCCATCATCCCTCTCTCTCTCGGTGCACTTAACCCATGTGAAGAAGAAGTCAGGTTCACCACCTGCATTGATTGCGGCAACGCCTACAAGATAGTCCCTCTCCTTGTTCTCATATATGTAGTCAAGCATACCATCGAGCATATTGAGGATACCATCAAGATAATCATTTCTTCCTTCATACTCCAGCAGGTAGTCCCTTTGTTGCTTAAGGAGGTCTTCATTGACCTGGACGAGCACTTTTGCACTACTCATAGCTTTGTGATTCCTATCTTTATGGCACGGAATCGCATCTCCTTAAGCTCAGCTATAGTGTAGCCGAACTCACCTTCTTTGGCCATCTCCCATAATTCTTTCGGAGAAGTCCCAAGCTTGTACATCACGCAAGGCTTTCCGGTTTCTGGAAGCTTATCACAAATGAGTGCGTATGGTGTGTCTATGATTTCCATAGCTTATATCCCCAGTTCATTATTCAGGTCTTCTATAACCTTCTCTTTTTTACTGGAGAACATATCAATTATGGCAGATCGTATAGCATCGACGCATTTATTATCTGCAATAACCCCAATCCGAAGCTGCTCTGATTGATCTTTGATTAGTCCTGTGATATCGAAGTGACCTGATTTATTGGCGTTTGATATTGCGACCTCGTAATCTTTGATCTGCATAGCCATTTTGGATACGTTCAGGTAATCTATATTTTTGCTCATGCTATTTACCCCACATATTGACATGCTTGATCAAGACAATGGCGTGCACCGCTCGATAAGAAATGAACCTGCGTCCCTTGTCTTTTTTCCACAACTTCTCAGCCTTCCTGTTGATTATCTTTTTCTTCCAACTGCTTAGCATGATCCTTTATCTCCCTTACGACCCTATTCGATTCAATTAACACCTCCATAATTCGATGCATGATTGGCACTGCATAATTGAACGCATCCAGAATAGCCTCTTGGGGGCTTAGGAGTGGAGGGCGATTTACGTTTGTCCACATACCGGATCCTCCTCCAGGCTTTCCCGGCTCGCCAGACAAGTAAGCATACCACGATTCTCCGGCATTACGATCTGCTATTGACGTATGGACAGAAAAACCTCCGATATTGAAGCATGCGTGCCAGCCCAGGTTATCCCAGACACGCTCCTTCCATGAGTCAGGTACGCCATGCTTTATGCGTTGCTGCTTAATCCAGATTTCAGCTTCTGTCTTTGTGTCGAATGACATGTTATTTGTCTTCCATATAGTTATGCTGAAGCTCCTTAATAAGGTCTTCAACTACATGTGCCTTGGACAGGTGATAGTTGCCGAGATATCCACATTGATTGGCGTAATTGAATGCATTCCTTCTAAGGCGACACACCTCTACTTTTAGTTCCTCAATATGCTTCCGGCAAGTATCTATATGTGGATCCCCCAGGATTGATAATCTCTTAAACATATCCCGATACAAGACAGCAGTGCTTTCGCCATCTCTTTTACCGTCATTGCGGCCACGAGTAGCCATAATGAAGAAGTGCCAATGATCTACGGTTTGCCTAATCATTCTATATTGAAGTCCAGGTTCCGAACAGTCTCGATGAATGCGGCGACTTCATCCTCAAGCTCGGTGCCTCCGTGCTCATTAATGGGATCCCCATACTCCCAGCCTTCGGGTTTATCGCCAGCAGCACTCTCAATCTCAGTGGCAAAATCCTCGCAGGATTCTGCACGCTGCTCAAGTAGTTGTGCTGTTTCGCTATCCTGGAGCGAGTCTGGCATATTGGATACCTTGTCATACTGCTCCTCCCCAAGCTCACGAACCTCATCAGCAATCTCCTGAAGATCCCGGTCACCATTATACTCCTGAATTTCTTCATGCAGCTCATAAGCTCTGGACAGGTATTCACTTCGAGTAAGTTGGCTGGCTTTGGGGAATGTTTTGGACATATACTTTCTACCATACCTAAACTTCCACCAGTAGTAGGAGTCACCTTTCTTGATTCCGTGGTTAGGATAGTCTTTCCTGGCACGCTTGACGTGTGTTACCTTAGGCATGAAACTGAACTCCTATTCTACGCATTCCTACGGTTTCACCCATTGGAGTTTATGTGCTCCTGCAACTGGTCTCTGACCTTTTCCTTGGACCCCTTGAATCCGAACTCTTCCTTGATGATAGAGTAGCATGATCGACCACGCCGACTCATCCCCTTTATCTCAAGCTCAAGCCCCTTTAGTAGGGTAATCTTTCGGAAGTGCATAATGTTTTCCTTGCCTTTAATTACTGTTGTCTCACTCATGAATCTTGTGGGTCTGGATTTACCATATCATAAGGATGATATAAGTGCATTGGCTTGGGTATTATGATTTCATCTCCATCATCATCCAGATACTGAATTTCGCCATCAAACTCAAACTCCTGACTTATGAGCTTGCCGTCATCATCAAACAACTGACGAACGAATCCTTGCACTATCTTCTGAGTCATGAGGAAACCTCCCATTCAGACGCATCCAGCTTCACGGATAGGCTTGTGCCCCTCACGGACATTACGATTCCCCCATCATCAGCAGGATGATAGTGCACCCCGTCTGACTTGAATTCAATATGTGGATTCTGATTCATGAAGATAGTGCAAGCCTTTCTCCATTTCTCCCATCCAGATTCATTGATTGCAATGTTGGGAGGAGTCGGGAAGTGCCTATCATTAGACTCTTCATTATCCTCATCAGTCAGCCTATATAACATGAGAGTATCCTTCTGTCGTTGAGACATTCGAGTGTCCCACGAGCTTCCCGATATCCTTTAGGTCAACTCCCTCTGAAGCAAGCCTTGTGACAAACGTATGCCTCAAGCAGTGGAATGACTTATTTACTCCAACACGCTTATAGAATTTGGATATGCGACCTGAGATGGTGGCCCTATTCTTTGGATCATTGATCATGGTGCGTTCGACTGGAAACATGTACTGATCGTGACTCTTCTCAATCTCATTCAGTATTATCCTTAAGACTCCTCCGCCGATGAATTTATGATCAAGCGGAAGCTCCACATATTTATCACGCTTAAGGGTGTAAACCGTGATATGTGTGTCCGTTAAACAGGCCCACTCCAGATTACATACGTCACCAAGCCTAAGTCCAGTGTACCATCCAATTGCAGTGGCTTGCCGTATGAAGTATGGAGCTTTACGCATAATCTCCTGGAACTCCTTGATCGTGATGGGGTGACGTGGTCTTGGTCTACGCTGAGCGTGCGATAGCTTTCTCTTATTGACCTTCACTATCTTTGCTGGGTTCACCATGATATATCCCTTGCCCATTAGGTATTCAAGGAATACAGTAATGGCAGCAAGTGTGAACTCCTTCGTGTTGTCCGACTTGCCATCACTCTTGTTTACATAGTGCTGGATTATCTCCGCAGATATCTTGGATGGATGATTGATGGTATGCGGCATATCATTGATGAATGCACGAACGTATGTTGCGTGAGCATAGATCGTATTGTCCGCAGCTCCATTTAGGTATCTCCAGTTCTCCCAGGCATCAACATGGCTAAGCATTGGATTGGTCTTATTCATTACTGGCATCTACGCAGCTTCCTTCATGGAAACACTGATTAGCTTTTCACGAATGATCGGCCAATCCTCCTCGCATGCTGATTCACATATTGACTCAGCAGACTTATTGAAGTTGAACAAGTGTTCCGCTATGATGTCATCCGGATGAACATTCTCAACAGTGCGAGGGACATGCCTACCCTTTAGGCAGATAGTGGCGGCATCTTCCTTAAGGCCAACCTTCTCAAACAGCAGTTCCTCAATAGACTCATTATGAAGGAACACATAGATATTGACCTCTCGTGTTGATGTCAGTCTATACACACGCCCCATGGCTTGGTTGAGCTTTCCGTAACTCCACTCAAGCGAGCCGATGATGAGGTCATGGCATTGCTCAAATGAGTATGCCTGTGCACAGTTTATCCCCATGAGCATTACCTGTGTGTCTCCAGCTTTGAACTTAGCTGCTTCCTTGGCGTGCTTTGGCGTAGTGGAGTCAATTCGAGAGCACTTGATTCCAGCCTCACCAAGTCTTCTTTCTATCTCGGAGCTTTGATTTATTCTTGCCGACACATGCACAACCTGCCTGCCTTCCGCAAGAATGTCATAGATCTTATTCAGGATCGCTATCGTCTTGGGATTGTAGTTTGAGTCAACACGCAGGATATCCGGCTCATCATCTTCCAGTTGAAAGAATGAACGTGCACGAAGATTATACTCCTTAACCGCATCAACAGGACAAGCACACAAGGATCGCAGCCATGTTTGCTGAACCCCCATGATAGTCTTTGGACTTGAGAAGGGAATGTTCTTTGGCTGAACAATATGTGAGTAGGCATAATACTGCTGCCTTCCCATAGGAACCTTTGTTGTCATTATCTTCACTGGAACCTGTTTTGGATTACATTCTTCCTTGCTTATGTATCCCATAGAAGGCTTGAGTAGCTTAAGGAGCCTGCCAGACTGACTGATAATTGGAGATGGCTTAAGAGACGGAGGGTTCTTCCCTGCATGTTGC